>Ga0315286_10003637_pt1 | contig 14636 bp, 11 predicted proteins | sample YL17G10_0_MG_FD_205038 | JGI IMG/M metagenome (GOLD analysis project Ga0315286, IMG submission 205038) | Sediment microbial communities from Yellowstone Lake, YNP, Wyoming, USA - YL17G10_0 | ecosystem: Environmental > Aquatic > Freshwater > Lake > Sediment | place: USA: Wyoming | collected...
AGATCGTCAGGCAATGTGCCAGGCAGCAGCCCTTTGCCGTTTGAGTGCTCATTGGCGCCTGGTCATTGGCAGTTCGAGGCGGTCATTCGAGGTTGCATCCGGCCCGGCGGTTTCCTAGAATACCGTCTCTTGACATGACGGGGGCTGCTCACAAAGGTCTCGCATGAGCGCGCTGACGGACCAGATTGGCGAGAGCATCCTGCGGCGGGTGCGCGCCGCCTCGACCGAGGACACGGCGGGCGTCGTGCACACCGAGGTAACCGGCCCGCTCTTCGTGCGCCTGTTGACGATGAGAACATGGCGGACCCCCGAGAGGAAGGTCGCGTGCGAACTGGCCGGGCCCCTCAGCGGCAGGTTCCGAAAACAGGTCGAGGCGTTCCTGGCGGTCATCAATCGCCTGAAGATCATCGCCGAGGTTCGCGGCAAGAACGTCTACAACCTCTACAATCCGCCGATGCCGAGTCCGGCCGGCCTGCGGCCGTTTGAGCGCAAACTCCGCACGATGGTCGAGAAGATCGTCTTCCCGGCCACGAGCACCCTCTCGGTCACGCCGCGATGCCCCTGCCGCTGCGTTCATTGCTCGGCCGACCGTTTCGTGACGCCCGAGCGGCGGGAACTTACGACCGACGAACTCAAGGGCGTCGTCGACCAGGCCCTCGACCTCGGCGTCTGCACCATGATCTTCACGGGCGGCGAACCGATGAGCCGCGCCGACCTGCCGGACCTCGTCGCCCACGTCGACAAGAACCGGGCCCACACGATGATCTTCACGAGCGGCGTCCTGCTGACCGAGAAGAACGTCGAGCGCCTGGCGGCCGCCGGACTGGGGAGCCTCAACGTCTCGATCGACGCCGACACGGCTGCCGTGCACGACGAGTTGCGCCGGGTGCCGGGGGCGTTCCAGAAGGCGCTGGCCGGCGCCAGCCGGGCCCGCGCGGCAGGTATCCTGACGGGTGTCTCGACCTACGGCTGCCACGAGTCGGTGTCGTCGGGGGCGCTGGAGCACCTGCTCCAGATCGCCCGCGACGAAGGGTTCCACGAGGTCACGATCTTCGACTGCGTGCCGACGGGCAAGTTCCTGACCCGGCCCGAAGTCATCATGGGCCGCAAGGACATTAAACGCATCCGGGCGCTGGCCGACCGGTACAACGCCGACAGTTGCCCGATGGGCGTGACGGCCCAGGCGAAGGCCAACGCCTACGACGGCGGCGGGTGCTTCGGCGGGTTCGCCCAGTTCTACATGACGTGCTACGGCGACATCAACCCGTGCGACTTCAACCCCATTACGTTCGGCAACGTCCGCGAGGAACCGCTCGAGGCGATCTGGCGCCGCCTGGCGACTCATCCCGAGTACGCTCCGCACCGGCACGCGTGCCGCATGCAGTCTCGGCGCTACCGCCGGAAGTACATAGACCCGATCTGCGACCATGAGCGTCTGCCGGTGCGCATCGAGCGCCTTCCGGGCGACGGCACCATCCTGCCGCCGTCGGCCGCAGGGGCGCCGCGCCACGGCGTGCCGGTCGAGTCAGGTGAGGGGTCGGAGTAGGGCAGGGCCCGGCGCGCCTGCCGGGGAACGGGCGCCGGAACGCTTCGAGAAGGCCGGGGCGGGCCGCCGTTGCAGCCGGTCGAAGCGGGGCCGGAAGTCGGTCTTTGTAGGGGTGCACGCCGGCCTTGTCTGCGGTCTTCGATGGGGCGTCTGCGGTTGGAGTGGTGGTCATGTTGAGGCGGATGAGCATTGCGAATGGCAAGGTCTGCGAGGTCGACTCGCCGGAGTGCCGCGTCCACGTTTACATCTCGCCGACCGAAGAGGAGAAGAAGTTCCTGACCGAGGAACTCAAACTCGACGCCCACACGCTCAACTCGGCCCTGGACCCCGACGAACTATCGCGCCTCGAGTTCGAGCCCGAACACACGGCCCTGATCATCAAGCGTCCCAAGAACTACTGCTCCGAAGACAACTTCCTGTTCAAAGTGGCGTCGATCGGCCTGTTCATTTTCAAGGACCGGCTTATCATCGTTCTGGCGGAAGAGTCGCCGCTGTTCGAGGGCCGCGAGTTCGCCAACGTCCGGTCGCTCCAGGACATTGTCCTGAAGATCATCTACCGCGCCATCTTTCATTTTGAGGGCCACCTGCGGGTCATCAGCGCCCTGTCGGACGAGTTGGAGAAGGAAATCAACAAGGAGATGGAGAACAAGCACCTCCTGAACCTCTTCACGCTCGAGAAGAGCCTCGTCTACTATCTCAACGCCATCACGACCAACGGCCGGGTGATCGACAAACTCAAGGCCAACGCCGCACGCCTGAGCCTGACGCCGGAGCAGATGGAGTTTATCGACGACATCCTCATCGAGAACAGCCAGTGCTACGAACTGGCCCAGATTTATTCGCAGGTCCTTTCGAGCCTGATGGACGCCCGCGTGTCGGTCGTCTCGAACAACCTGAACGTGCTCATGAAAACCCTGACGCTCGTGATGATCGGCATCATGCTGCCGACGCTGGTCATCAGCGCGTTCTCGATGAACGTCAAGTTGCCGCTCGAGCAGGAGATCGGGACGATCTCCTTCTGGGTCATCATGGGCCTGGCGGTCGCGTCGACCGTCTCGGTCTGGCTGGTGTGGCGGTACAGGAAGTGGTGACGGCCGCCGGAGGCACTTTTCCCTTCGCACGCCCGGCACAACAGCGCCACGTAGCGCGGCGGGTCTCCTGACCCGCCGCGCGCATGCGTTCTCCGGCCGCCGCAGGGCACCTCCTGCGCGGTGGGTCGGAAGACCCGCCGCGCACGGCATCAAGTGGCGCTGTAGTAGCAGGTTGCGCGCCCAGGTCTCGCGCCCAAGTGCTTGAACCCGCGCCGCTCTTCCGCTAGAGTTACCTGTCTGCCTGTTCGAGGAGATCCCATGGCAAGCGTACCAGACGCGGGCGGCCGTTTCGGGCCGTATGGCGGGCGCTACGTTCCCGAGACGCTGATGCCCGCGCTCGATCAACTCGCGGCCGCGTATCTCGAGGTCCGCCAGGACCCGAAGTTCCGGGCCGAACTGGACTACCTGCTGCGCCAGTTCGCCGGCCGTCCGACGCCGCTGTATCTCGCCCGCCGGTTGACCGAGGCGTGGGGCGTGGCGCGCGTCTATCTCAAGCGAGAAGACCTGGCCCACACCGGGGCCCACAAGATCAACAACACCGTCGGCCAGGCGCTCCTGGCGGTCCGCATGGGGAAGACGCGCCTCATCGCCGAGACCGGCGCCGGCCAGCACGGCGTGGCCACGGCGACCGCCGCCGCCCTCATGGGCCTCGAGTGCGACATCTACATGGGCACCGAGGACATGCGCCGCCAGCGCCTCAACGTCTTCCGCATGCGGGCCATGGGGTCACGCGTGGTCGGCGTCTCGACGGGCCAGTGCACCCTGAAGGACGCCATCAACGAGGCGATGCGCGACTGGATGGCCACCGTCGAGACGACGCACTACTGTTTCGGCACGACGGCCGGGCCGCACCCGTTCCCCTTGATGGTCCGTGATTTTCAGTCGGTAATCGGCCATGAGGCGCGGCGGCAGATCCAGGAGCAGGAGGGGCGGTTGCCCGACGTGGTGGTCGCATGCGTCGGCGGCGGATCGAACGCCGCGGGCATCTTCACGGCGTTCGTCGACGACAAGGCGGTGAGACTCGTCGGCGTCGAGGCCGCGGGCAAGGGCCTGGCGACCGGACAGCACGCCGCCACGCTCGCCGCCGGGCGGCCGGGCGTTCTGCACGGGTCGCTCTCGTATGTGCTCCAGGACGACGCCGGGCAGACCCTGCCTGTGCACTCCATCAGCGCGGGCCTGGATTACCCGGGCGTCGGCCCGGAGCATTCATACTGGAAAGACACGGGCCGCGTGCGATATGCCTCGGCCACCGACGCCGAAGCGTTGGGAGCGTTCTGCGAACTCTCGCGCATGGAAGGGATCATCCCCGCCCTGGAGTCGTCGCACGCGCTCGTGGAGGCCAGCAAGATCGCGCCGACGCTCGGGGAGAGCCAGGTTATCATCGTGAACCTCTCGGGCCGCGGCGACAAGGACGTGGAAGAGGTCGCGGGGCTCTTGGGCGAAGAAATGCGCCCGGGAGGCGCCAAATGAACCGCGTCGGTGCCACCTTCGAGCGCCTTCGCCGCGAGGGACGCAAGGCCTTCATGCCGTTCGTGGCCGCGGGCGACCCCAACCTGGAGGTGACCGCGGCCGTCCTGCGCGCGCTCCAGGATCGCGGCGTGGCGGACCTTGTGGAACTCGGCGTGCCGTTCTCCGATCCCATCGCCGACGGGCCGACCATCCAGGCGAGTTACCAGCGGGCCCTTGCGGCCGGCGTCACGCCGCAGGGCATCCTCGACATGGTCGGCCGCCTGCGGGCCGCCGGCCTGGTGCTGCCCGTCTGCCTGATGGTGTCTTACTCCCTGGTGTACAAGCCGGGGGTGGGGGCGTTTGTCGAGCGTGCCGCAGGCGCGGGCATCGACGGGCTTATCGTGCCGGACCTTCCGGTCGACGAGTCGGGGCCGCTGGCCGAGGCACTGGCGGCCAAGGATATGGCGCACATACTCCTGGTGGCGCCGACCACGCCGCCGGCCCGCCGCAAGACGATCCTGGCCCAGGCCACGGGCTTCGTCTACTGCGTAAGCGTGACGGGCATTACTGGCGAACGGGCAGCGCTCCCGAAAGGTCTTGAAGAATACATCTGCGAAGTGAAGAAGGCGGCCAAAGTGCCGGTGTGCGTCGGCTTCGGCCTGTCGCGCCCCGAGCACGTGGCGCTGGTGGCCCGGTTGGCCGACGGCGCGATCGTCGGAAGCGCGATCATCCACCGCGTCGCCGACCACGCCAATGAACCGCCCGATGAGATCGCCCGGGCGGTCGCGGACCTGTGCCAGGAACTCTCGGCGCCGCTGAGGCGGTAGACGGATTCGTTTCGCCGCGGAGACCGCGGAGAAACGCAGAGAGACACGGCAAAGCAGACAGGGGAATACGGGAGAAAAAGCGGAATCACGCGCCCGACAGACGCCCTTCCGGCAACCTCTCAGTCCTGCATCTTCTTCTTCCCTGAATCCTTCTCTGCGCTCCCTGTGTTCTCTGCGGTGAGATTCCTGTCGTTGTCGGCTTCCCCCCGGCGCAACTGCTTGAAGTGTTCGAGGCGGGCCTTCAGTTTCGCCTCGTGGCCGTGATCGGTCGGCTCGTAGTAGGTCTTGTCGACGCCCAGGTAATCCTGCGGGGCCACGCCTTCAGGATATTCATGCGCATACTTGTATCCTTCTCCGTGGCCCAGGCGCTCGGCCCCGCGATAGTTGGCGTCCCTGAGGTGCTTCGGCACGGGGATGGTCCGGTTCTCGCGCACGTCGGCCATCGCCTTGTCGACGGCCATGTATGCGGCGTTGGACTTCGGGGCGCACGCGATGTACGTCACGGCCTCAGCCAGGGGGATGCGGGCTTCGGGCATGCCGACGAACTCGGTGGCGTGCATGGCGGCCACGGCCAGCATCAGGGCCACGGGGTCGGCGTTGCCGACGTCCTCTGCGGCACAGATGACCGCCCGCCGCGCGATGAACCGCGGGTCCTCGCCCGCCTCCAGCATCCGGGCCATCCAGTAGATGGCCGCGTCGGGGTCGCTGCCGCGCATCGACTTGATGAATGCGCTGGCGGCATCGTAGTGCTCGTCGCCGGTGCCGTCGTACACGATGGCCTTTTGCTGAATCGATTCCTCGGCCACTGCGAGGTCGATGGCGATTTCGCCCGCCTCCTCCGGCGGCACCAGGGGGTTGGCGACCTGGCTGAGGACCGCGATCTCCAGGGCCGTCAAGGCCCGCCGGGCGTCGCCGTCGCTCCTGGTGGCCCAGTGGTCGAGCGCCTCGTCGGTGACCTTGAGCCGGTACCGGCCCATGCCGCGCTCGCGGTCGGCGATCGCGCTGCGGACGATTGCGCGGACCTCGTCTTCGGTGAGCGGCTCGAACCTGAAGATCTGGCTCCGCGACACCAGCGGGGCGTTCAGAGCGAAGAACGGGTTCTCGGTGGTCGCGCCGATGAGGATGATGACGCCGTCCTCGACGTCGGGCAGCAGCACGTCCTGCTGGGCCCGGTTGAACCGGTGGACCTCGTCGAGGAAGAGGACCGTGCGCTCGCGAGCCGTAAGCAGCCGGTCGCGGGCCCGCTCCAAGACCTCCCGCACTTCCTTGACGCCGACCATGGCGGCGTTCATCTGCTGGAAGGTGGCGCTCAGGCGCCCCGCGATGACCTCGGCCAGGCTGGTCTTGCCCGTGCCGGGCGGGCCGTAGAAGATCGCGCTTTGTAGCCGGTCGGCATCGACCATGCGCCTGAGGAGTTTCCCGGGGCCGAAGAAGTGCTGCTGGCCGACGAACTCTTCCGGCGTCCGCGGCCGCATCCGCACCGCCAGGGGCGCCTGCTCGCGTATCTGCCGCTGCTCGCTTTCATTGAAAAGGCCCATACAACGGGTATTATAGCACGGGCGGGGGGCTGGTCACGCACGTTTGCCCGAACGGAGGTGGCGCCATGGGGACTTCAAAGCGAAAGGTCCTCGCGGCGCCGCCGCTGCCTGTGGCCCCGGCGTTCAAGCGGCAGTTCTTGGACTTCGAGCGCGGCATCCGGATGGGGAACCTGGAGCCGCACGAGCGGATTACGCAGATCATCAAGTACCGCCTCGTCCAGCGGCACGGGCAGGACTTCATCATCGACAAGTGGGGCAGGGGCGTTTACTGGCAGTGGATTTGCTGGATCGTCCGGGCGAACCGCGACTCCAAACCCATTTCGGGGGGCTTGAGTTTCAGTTGTGCGAAGTTCTTCATCAGCCTCGACCGCGAGGCCCGCGAGTTGCAGTCGGGCCTCCAGATTGAGCGGGCCACCGCCCGCCGGGCCCGCGGGCCGGTCGATGATGTGTGCGTGGCCGACGATTGGGATTACTGGCGCCTGGTGAAGGGCCTGCGCAAAGGCACGCCGCTGGCGGCTGAACTCGAGCGCCTCGTCGGCCGCGAGGGGTTCACGGCCTACGTCGGCGGCACGCACGCCGGAGACTCGACGTTCCGTGGCCGCCGGTGGGGCGGCGTGGCGGCCGTTCGCCGGGCCTGTGAGACGATCCCTGACGACGCCTGGGGATGGTTCCAGGCGTATTACCCCACGCCGGAAAAGGAACTCGACGAGATGTCGGGCTCGGAGATCGTCGCGGCCATCCTGGCCGTCTTCGGCGAGGTCACGGGGGTCATGAACCAAGTCATGGAGGAGCCTTACCTCAAAGGCAGTGACGGAGTGACGAAGTGACGGAGTGATGGGGTGGGAGAACGCGCGCAGCGGCGCCTCGCCGTCAGACCTTCAGGTACTCCCGGAGCGCCTTGGCCAGCGTGCCGAAGATCCACCGGCGTTTCTCGTCGTCGCATTCCAGGAGCGTCACGCGGAATCCGTCGCGCTTGCAGCAGAAGCCGCTCAGCGGCACGACGCAGATGCCCGTCGCCCCGAGCAGGTAGTAGACCAGCCGGGCATCGTGGGCGGCGCCGTTGACGAATTCCTCGACCATCTCGCGGACCTTGGGGTTCTCAATGCGGAGGGTCTGGCTGCCGTTCAGGACGCCGTCCTCAAACATGACCGTCATGTAGAACGCTCCGGACGGGCAGTTCACGCGCACGCCGGGGATGCCCTGGAACAACGCGTACGCCTCCTTGGCCCGCGCCTCGAAGATCGAGGCGCGTTTCTTGAGGTGCGCGGGGTACCGGGCGTCGCCCATGATGCGGGGGATGCACATCTGCGGCGCGGTCGTCGAGCAGACCTCCAGCCGCTTTGACGCCAGGAGCGAGTTGACGTACGTGGCGAACATCGCGTCCTTGTCGCGGTTCAGGACCTCGATCCAGCCGCAGCGCGAACCCGGCCACGGAATCTCCTTCGAGATGCCGCGCATGACGATGCCGCACACGTCGCCGATGACCTGCGACAGGTGCAGCGTCGGGTACCCGTTGTAGACGATGTGGGCGTAGATTTCGTCGGCGATGAGGAAGCACCCGAACTCGCGCGCGATGCCGACGATCTGCTCGAGCACCTCCCGCGGGTACACCGCCCCCGTCGGGTTGTCGGGGTTGATGAGCAGGATGGCCGTGATCGAGTCGTTGTACTTGACCTTCAGCCGCAGGTCCTCGACGTCGGGCATCCAGTTGCTGTAAGGGTCGAGTTCGTAGGTCAGGTGGTCGTAACCGCTGTGGGCGGCCTCGGCCGACGAGTGCGTGCTGTAGGCCGGCGTCGGCCCGATGACGCGGGCCTCGCGGCGCAGGAACCCGTAGACCTTGGCGACGGCGTCGCCGATGCCGTTGAAGAAGACGATGTCGTCGGGCGTGACCTTGGCGCCGCCGCGGCGGTTGACCTCGTCGGCCAGGAACTTGCGCGTCGCGGGCACGCCGGCCGTGTCGCAGTAGCCCCACGAGGCGTCCTGGTCGATCACCTCGTGCATGATCTGGCGGATCCACGGGGCGATCGCCTCGCCCTTCTGGACCGGGTCGCCGATGTTCTCCCAGACGATGTTGAGGCCCAGGTCGCGGAACTTGTAGCCGACCTGAACGATCTCGCGGATGGCATAGGTCAGCGACCCCGCTCCGCCGTGTACGATGTTCCGTCGCATCTGCCAGCCCTTCCGTTCGGCACGAACCCGTGTCGCTACCTCCGCGTGGCGCGGGCGTCGCCCCGGGCGCATCGGCTTGGTGCCTTGTCCCGGGGTCCTGAAGCGGCGCAGAAGTATACAGCCTTATCGGCCGAAATCTATCCCCCGGTCCGACTTTTGTTTGCGCGCGGCTTCTGCCGAGCATGAGCCCTCGCCCGCGAGGGGAGAGGGGAAGGGCGGCGGCGCTGCTCACGTCCTTGTCGGCCCGATGCGCTCGGCCTCAAAGACCACTTTGTAGCACTTGCCCTTCTCGAACTTCGCCGGCTTTGCGAGGAGGAGGAAATTGTCGGTAATCAGCGGCGCGAGGTCCGCGCCTTCGGTCACCTGCACGGGCCTGACGCGGTGCGGCAGGAGGATCATCGGCGGCCGGCTCGCACTGCCGTCGGCGTTGGCGGTCAGCGTGAAGGTGTAAGTGCCGCCGGCCACCGCGATCTTCTGCTCCCACGCCAGGGGCTGCGGCGCGAGGCGGGCCTCCCACGCCGGATCGCCGTAGAAGGCCACCGTGTCGCGGTCCCACAGGAGGCCCAACTCATCGCGGTCGCGCAGGCCGTCGCGCTTGTCGTTCAAGAGGCCGTGCTCGGCCGCCAACTTGCCCAGGAGGTGCGGGTCCTTCTCCAGGTCGAACCTCGTGAAATTCACGTTGGCGCTCTTCGGGAACCGGGTCTGGAGTTGGTGGACGAGGGCCTGGTTGTTGAGGTAGAACGCCTCGGCCAGCGTGTACCGCCCCGGCTGGCCGACGAAGAGGTCGCGGACGCCCCATCCGCCGTACCCGCACCACGTGGACACCGTGTACCCGATCATCTGGTACACGCCGCCGGTGTGCATGAAGGCGGTCGCCATGCAATCGGGGCCGGGGATGCGGCCGATGAGGCAATTGCCCGCCGGCAGGTAGACCTTGGGGTTGGGCGAGTTGATGGGGTGCTCTTTCTTGTCGAGGTCGAGGCCGAAGAGTTGCCCCTCGCGGCAGCGGAACTGCCCGTTCTTGTACGAGTATCCGATCTGCCAGTCGTGCTCCGTGGCATGGCCGCTGGTCAGGAACAGGTCGGGCCTGAATTCGTTGAACGTGTCGACCAGCATCTTGGTGGAGTCGGGCGGGCACTGCTTCTTTTCGGCCCGGCCCCCGGCCGCCTTCTCCCACATAGCGCCCTGCTCGCCCTCGCTGAACCACCGGCCTTCATCGAAGGCGTCGAGGTTGATGCCCGTTCCGGCGGCGGCCTTCCGCACGACCAGCGGCGGCTTGTGGGCGGCAATCCGCAGGGCGTCGCCGGCGTCGTAGCCCGTCAGTATGCCCCATATCACGTCGGTGTACGGGTCATCGTCGAGCGCCCGGGTCATGCGGTGTACCGCGACGACGAAATCGCGCCCGGCCTCCGCGGGTCTGGCGACGAAGCATGCGTAGCGCGGGAAGACCGCGGCCAGCGCCGCCCGCGCCTCGTCGACCGAGTGCGGGTAGACGATGACCGTGGCGTCGTACTTGGCCCGCAGGGCTTCGGCGACCTTCTTCCACTGCGGGTCTGCCCATGTGACTTCGCTGATGACGATGGCGTAAGAACCTTTGCCGGGAATCCGCTGGACCGCGGGGGGTGCGATGGAGGCCGGGTTCGCCGGCGCTACAGGCGCGTCGGCAGCAAGAGCCGCCGCTGTGGCCGCCGACCATGCCGCTGCCGTCAAGACAAGTCCGAGTGTGCCGCCCCAGCCGCGTATGGTCCTTGTCACGCCGATCTCCTGGGCCCGTTCAGGCGGCGTCGATTGTGCTTTCGTGCCGCCCGGCCGCATTATATAATGAACCCCGCGCCGGGCCAGAGGGCACTGCATGCCCGGCGTCTCGCGAGGAGGACCGACATGGCCGCCCGCCTGCACGTTTCGTGCGCGGCCCTGGCCCTCCTCCTGCTCGCCGATTCCCAAGCGATTGCGGCGGCGGCGTCGCCCATTCTCGAAATCTCGGAGAAGCCGGTGGGTCGGGTGCCGTCCGCGCCGCCGTACGATTACCCGCTCTTGAGTCCCGACGGCACTCGCCTCGCGTTTGTGGCGGGGCGCGCCGAGACACGCTGGGTTGTGGTGGATGGCGCGGCGGGATCGGCGTACGCCAAGGCGGGGTATCTGGTTTTCAACGCCGACAGCCGCCATTTTGCCTACCTGGCTCAACGCGAAGGCAAGTGGTATGCGGTCATCGATGGCGCGGAGCGAGGCCCGTACGATGCGCTGAAGGCGGCGCCGGCGGCCTTCAGCCGCGATGGGAAACGATGGGCCTTCGCGGCCGTGCGGGGCGACAAGTGGTTTGTCGTGGCCGACGACGAAGAGGGAAAGGCCTACGCGGGCATCGGGGGCCTGGCCTTGAGTCCCGACGGCCGACGCCTGGCCTACGCGGCCAATCGCGGCAAGAAATGGTTTGTGGTGGCCGATGGACAGCAGGGCAAGCCCTACGACCGCATCGGCACCGAGAATCTGCGCGATGGCGAAAGCCGGCCTTACCCGGTGTTCAGCGCCGACGGCCGCCACTTGGTCTATGCGGCCACGCAAAGCGGCCTGTGGTGGGTAATCGTCGACGGGGTGGAAGGCCAGCCTTACAGCGCCGTCTGGCCGATTCATTGCAGTCCCGATGGCCGCGTGGTCTACAAGGCCGAGCTGAGACCCAGGCCGCCGAGTCCTGTGACGCAGTTCATGCGGTCGTGGGGCCTGCTTCCGCCCGCGCCGCCGCAGTACACGCGCCAATTCTTCGTCGTCGATGGAGTGGAGCAGCAGGAGTTCCCCGCCGTCCGGGACGACACATTTCGGTTCAGCCCAGACGGCAAGCGGTTCGCGTACGCGGGCATCGACCAGGCGGGCTGGCACGTGGTCGTCGACGGCGTCGTGGGTCCGCCCTGCGAACTCATCTCGAACGAGTCTCCCCGCTTCAGCCCCGACGGCGCGCGGGTGGCCTACCATGCCGCGCGCGGCGAGCACAAGTGGTCGTTCGTCATCGACGGCGTGCGCGATGACCGCTGGGACGCGGTCTGTAGTGAATGCCCGCACTTCAGCGCCGACGGCAAGCGCGTGGCGTGGGAGGTCATGCGCGACGGCCGGTGGTACCTGACCATCGACGGCGATGAGTTGAAGGCCTCGGGCGAGGCACGGGACCCGCACTTCAGGCCCGGCGACGGCCGGCTCGCCTACGTCATCCGGCGCGACGACAAGTATGCCGCCGTCCTTGATGGAGTGCCGGGACCGTTTTACGACTGGGTCGGGTCTGGCAGCCTGTGCTTCAGCCCTGGCGGGCGGCGTACGGCCTACGCGGCCATGCGCGGCGATAAGTGGATCGTCGTGACCGACGGCGTCGAGGGAAAGCAGTACGACGGCGTCCGCGCCATCACCTTTACCTCCGATGGCAAGCACGTGGTCTACGGGGCCGTGAGCGGCGGCGGGCACCTGGTCGTGGTTGATGATCAGGAGAGCCGGCCATATGAGGAAGTGGTCTGCGACTCGCGGTTCTTCTTCGACGGTCCACGGGCGTTCCATACAACGTTTGTGAGAGACGGCCAGTTCGTGCTCGTGCGGTTTGAGATCCGGCGGGAGTAGCGGGCGCCCGACGAGCCCCGCGCGGCAGTGCCAGACCTCAAGTCACCCATTACCGCGACCGCGGGTCGAAGGCGTCGCGCAGGCCGTCGCCGACGAAGTTCAGGCCCAGCAGCGTCGCCCCCAGCATCGTGCAGGGCATTGCCAGGAGCCACCAGTAGACGCGGACCGGGTTGAGGGCGTCGATGGCGTCGCTCGCCAGCGTCCCCCACGAGGCCAGCGGCGGCGGAACGCCCAGGCCCAGGAACGAGAGGAACGATTCCTGGAGGATCGCCAGCGGCACCGTCAGCGTGGCGCAGACCAGGATCGTGCCCGTCAGGTTCGGCAGCATCTCCTTGACGATGATGCGGGCCGAGCCCGAGCCGAGCGCCCGTGCCGCCTGGACGAACTCCGCCTCCTTCAGCGCAAGTACCTGCCCGCGGACCACCCGCGCCATGGTCAGCCACGACACGCCGCCGATCGCCATGAACAGGACGACCATGCGCAGCCACGTGGTCTGCTCCGCAAAAAGCACCAACAGGAGGATGACCAGGAGGATGTAGGGCAGGCCGTAGAGGACGTCGACGATGCGCATCATCACGGTGTCGGTGCCACGACCGATGTAACCGGCCGTGATGCCCCAGAAGGTTCCGATGAGTATGCTGACCACGGCGGCCGACAGGCCGACGCCAAGGGAGATGCATCCGCCGATTAGCGTGCGTGCGAGCATGTCGCGGCCGAGCGGGTCGGTGCCGAACGGGTGCGCCAGGCCCGGCGCCTGCGGATGGATGCCCGGCAGCGGCGTGCGATATGGTTCCGGCAAGCCCCGGGATGCCGCCACCTGGTTCCAGAATGCGCCCGCCAGGCTGGCGCTCACGACGATCACCAGAAGCGCGAGGCCGGCCATGGCCAGGCGGTTGCGGCGGAACCGGCGCATCGCGAGGGCCAGCGGCGACTTCGCCGGCCGCAGCGCCGTCACGGGACATGTCAGGGACTCGTTGGGAGCGGGCTCACTCATAGCGGATCCTCGGATCGAGCCACACGTAGCCCAGGTCCACCGCCAGGTTGAACACCACCAGGAGGCTCGCGTACAGCAGCACCGTTGCCAGGATGAGCGGATGGTCGCGGTGCAGGGCCGAGTCGACGAAGTGCGTGCCGACGCCGGGAATGGCGAAGATCTTCTCGACCACGAACGAGCCGGTGAAGATGGCGGCCGTCGCCGGGCCGAGGTATCCCAGCACAGGCAGCCAGGCGTTCCGCAGGGCGTGGTCGAGAAGGACGCGGCGCTCGGCCAGTCCCTTGGCGCGGGCCGTGCGGATGAAGTCGGCCGAGAGGACCTCGAGCATGCCGGTCCGCACCAGACGCGCGATGTACGCGGCGGGCAAGGCGGCCAGCGCCGCCGCCGGAAGGACCATCTGGCTCGGGCTGCCCCATCCGCCCACGGGCAGCCATCGCAAGACCAGCGCGAACAGGGCCAGCAGGAGACTCGCGATGACGAACGAGGGCTGGCTGATGCCGATCATCGCCCCCGTCATGCACAAGTAGTCGGCCGGGGACCTCGGCCGTGCGGCACTGATGACTCCGGCCGCCGTGCCTACCACCACCGCCAGGCCCAGGGCGCAGATGCCCAGACTCAGGCTGACGGGGAACGCGGGGGCCAGGATATCGTGAATCACGTTGCGGTTGGGGTAACGGATCGAAGAGTGCCCGCGGAGCGTCACGAGGTCGCGCACGTACAGCACGTACTGTTCCAGGATGGGCCGGTCCAGATAGAACTCGGCCTTCCGGGCTTCGAGGACCTCCGGCGGCAGGCCCTTCTCCTGCACGAAGGGGCTTCCCGGCGCCGCGTGCATCAACAGGAACGCCACGGTGTAAATGGCCAGCAGCGTGGGGATAAAGTAGAGCAGGCGCCGAAGGATGTATGCGGCCATGCGAGGCGACCTCGACCACTTCGTACGCCGACGAGAATAGTCCCTGCCGCCGGGAATGCAAGGGTATAGGGTCTTTGCCCCGTGCGGCGTCGGCAAATGCCTGCGGCTGGGATTCCCAGCGGTGGTATAATCCCGCGACGGGCAGGGCAGAAGGGCACACACCATGCGGGTAGTTGCAGCCCTCGTGTTGGCGGCGGCCGTCGTAGCGGCGACGGCGGGGCATTCCAAGGCGGCAGCGGATGGCAAGGTCCGCGTCCTTTTTGTCGGCGGTGACTGGAAGGCGCAACTGCCGAACTATCAGGGCAAGACGCCCCTGCGCGGCCACTTCGTGCGCCAGGAGGTCGACAAGGCCGCGCCGGACAAGTTCGAGTTCACGCTCTGGACCAGTTACGAGTTCCTCCAGTACGGCGACAGCCAGTCGCTCCGACCGTTCGACTGCATTGTGGTCGGCGACATCATGGGCCAGAGCGTCGTGCCGCGACTCGTCAAAGGCTTGACGGCATACGTCGAGGGCG
>Ga0315286_10003638_pt1 | contig 14631 bp, 4 predicted proteins | sample YL17G10_0_MG_FD_205038 | JGI IMG/M metagenome (GOLD analysis project Ga0315286, IMG submission 205038) | Sediment microbial communities from Yellowstone Lake, YNP, Wyoming, USA - YL17G10_0 | ecosystem: Environmental > Aquatic > Freshwater > Lake > Sediment | place: USA: Wyoming | collected...
TTTTTCGCCTGGGGTGAGAAACTGCCCACGGCAGACCTCCAAAGGGTTGCTGGACGCGGCGAACACTGCCCCGCGTGTTCTGGGTCTGGCTCGCGCCGAACCCGTAGGTGACCTTCTGTTCATCCCACCAACTGCATAGACGCACGCAGCAAAGGTCTGCCTCGGAACTCGCCAACTACTCGGTAAACGCGTGCCTCGCCTCCCGGCCATTCCCGTCATCACAGGGGTAGCGGCTGCTTTTCGGAAGGGGGCGCGCCGAGCATGCCGGCTCGCGTTTGGGACTTGGGTCCGACTCGTCGCCTAACCCGTCAGTGATCTGTCGTTCATCCCCTCAGCCGCATAGGCGCACACGGCACATGCGGCGCTCGCCACTCGGCGAGTTCCGTCATCCGGTCGTTGCTGCCGTTTGCGGCAAGCCCCGGCGATTCGGCGGTGGTGGCTGACGTTGTGAGACGGGCATGCCGAGCAATGCTTCCCGTCTCGGTCTTGGGTCCGGCTCATCGCCCAACCCGAGGTCGTTCCCTCCCGCATCCCCGCAACCACACAGGCGAACGCGGCAGATGTATCGGTTACCACTTGCCAAGTTCCGGTAGGATCGGGTGTGCGGACGAACGGCCTGAGTGCCCAAGGGAGCGTTCATGGTCGTCGCTGCGCGCTATCAGCAGCTTGCCGTGCCTGCACTGGCACGAAGCATCTACCGTGTCGAGGGCCACACAGCCAGCTGAACCGCCGGACCAACTGGCGCCCTTTCAGGATGAAGCCGCCGATGCTCTCCCAACGGCACCCCCCGCGTTAACCAACCGGGGGTCGTCAACCAGAGAGTCTGAGAGTTTGAAACGGTTGCTGTTGCTTATCAACGGCAACCCGGCGGGTTGCCCTTGGTCTCCCGGCGACTGCCCGCGAAACAGAGAGCGCGGCGGCGCGGGCGGGAAGCGAGAAAAGGGCCGTAGATATTGGCCAGAATGCGAAAACCCCGCCGGCTCTCGCCTGCGGGGTTCTCCGCTAACCAACTCGACCACGGATTCCGTGGAAAAAGTCTTGGCTCAAAAACGCTCTTACTCACCGCCACCGACCGGTTAACAGGCAGGCTCGCGGAATGCCTGTGAATCGGCCGAAAACGCCTCCCGAACGGCCGGGTCGAAGGCGATGGCCATTTCCGATTTCTTGCGGCGAAGTTCGATCCGCTGGACGTACCGGCGCAGGAAGTCCATCTGCCAGGGCCACAGGAGGCTGCCCCAAGTCCGGGCGGCGCTGCGTGCATCCTTGATGGGGGCGTCCTGCCCAAGGATCTCCCGCCAAACGTCGGGCCGCGACAGCATGTCGCGGGCGGCGGCCTCGAGGTTGTGCGCGGAGTACTGGATGCCCTTGCACCTTGCCCGGCCGCCGGCGTTTGACCGGCAGGAGTAGTAGCGATAGACCAGGCCACTCCGGGGGCCGGTCTTCTTGGTGATCGTGTAGGTCGTCAGCATACGGCCGCAGCGAGGGCAGACGATCTTCTGTCGGAGCGGGAAACCCTGACGCGTCCGCTCTCGGCGGTCCGTTGTGCGCCGGCCCGCCAAGATGCCCTGAACGTGGTCGAACAGTTCGCGGGCGATGATTGGTTCGTGGCATCCGGGGCGCGGCTCATCGTCGGTGGCGAACTGGCCGACGTAGACCGGATTGGTCAAGACGGCGAGGACCTGGCGAGCCGTCCACCGGCCGCCGCCGACGGTCTTGCCCGACCTCTTGGCGACACGCACCTTTGTCGTCCAGCCCTGCTTGTTGCAGACGAAGGCGATCTGCTTTGGCAGTCTGCCGGCGGCCACATGCTTGAAGATGGAGCGCACGCGGCGGGCTTCCGGCGCGTTTGGGACCAGTTGTTTCGTGACCGGGTCGGCATCGTAGCCGTAGGGCGGCGGGCCGGCCAGCCGCCGGCCGTGCTTCTTCAGGTACGCCCGCGACTCCGCGATCCTTGTGGCGATCATGTCCCGCTCGAACTCCGCAAACGCCGCCAGCACGTGCCTGAGGAAGCGGTTTTCCGGGCCGGAAGTCAACTCGGCTTGGTGAACCAGCCGCAATGCAACGCCGGCCTTGTCGAGTTCGTCCAAGAGGACGATGGCGTCGCGCATGCTGCGGGTCAGGCGGTCCAGGGCGACGGCGTACAGACGGTCGATGCCGCCGAGGTCGATGACTTTGCGGAGTTTCCTCATGGCCGGTCGGTCGAGGGTTGCACCGGAGTAGCCGTCGTCGTCGAACCGCTGGTCGGTCCAATGAAGACCCGGTTCGCCCGTCGCCCGGGCGAAGTCCCGGCAGGTCATGAACTGGACGTCGCACGAACCGAGGTCGTCGGCCTTCTCGACCGACTGGCGCGTATAGATGGCGTAGCGGATCCCATTGTTGGCGCGACCCGGCATGGACTGTACGCTCCTGTAGCAATCATAGGTATCGGCTGGTGCCGCGTGCCGCTTGATTCTGTTGGACTTGGCACCACAATTGGGCCCGGGCGGACGTGATGCGCGGAGAGAGACCGGCCCCTCCACCAGTCAGGCGCAGGGGATTCCGTTTGACAGGGCCAAGGCCGTAAGGTATATGTTAGGTATCCGTCGCTCAGGACCTCGGAGACGGGAGTCGGCCAATGAGAGACTTCTTTTCCGCCTCAGACGATGCCGGTTACACGCCACTGCCCGCCCCGGGGTTCAGACCCGAGCGGATAGTTCTCACGCGCGGCAGCCGGACGACGCCCGGCCGGCGCACGCTGACCGGGCAAATATGCCAGGCCTACCCCGAGGCAGAAGTCGTTGACCAAGCCGAAGTTCCGCACAACCGAGTCGACCTGGGCGAGGCCGATGCTACTGCTGCCCTGCGTCTGGGAAAGCGGACCCTTGTACTCGGCGAGCACCGGAGCGCCGTTCGCCAGAGCCGCGAGGAGGGAAACACCTGCCCCAACTACTGGCATTTCTCACCTTACGGTTTCTGCCCCTATGGGTGCCACTACTGTTACTTGGCCGGGACGCCGGGCGTTCGTTTCTCGCCGACGGTTAAGGTCTTCGTCAATCTGCCCGAGATCCTCGCCGAGATTGACCGCATAGCGACGCGCCTGGCCGAGCCAACGGCGTTCTACCTCGGAAAACTCCAGGACGGCCTTGCCCTGGACCCACTGACCGGCTACTCGCGGACGCTGGTTCCCTTCTTTGCGGCCCACCGCTATGCCCGGATGGTGCTGCTGACGAAGTCCGCCAGCGTCGGGAACCTGTTGGACCTCGATCACGGGAGGCACACCATCTTGTCCTGGTCGCTCAACCCCGCCGAGGTGATCGCGGCGTTCGAGGCAGGCACACCGCCCCTCGCCGAGCGTATCGAGGCGATGAAGCGGTGCGCCGAAGCCGGTTACCCCGTCCGCGCGGTCATCATGCCCATCATACCGCTACCGGGCTGGGAGGAGGCTTATGCGGGGTTTCTTGGAGCGATTCTGGCCGCAGTCCGGCTGGACCGCATCACCCTTGGCGGCATTTGCTCCTACCGCGCGGCACGCTTTCTCATGGAACACCGCCTCGGGCGGTCAAACGCCATTTCGGAGGCGTTCGATCCGAACGGCCCGTCGCCGGATGGCCGGCTTCGCTACCCCGCGCACTTGAGAACCGACCTTTACCGACAGATGATTGAGATTATCCGCAGCCGCGCGCCTGACCTGGACATCAGCCTGTGTCTCGAGGAGAAGCGCGTGTTCCAGGCACTCGGCCTGGCAGAGGCCATTGGCCGATGTAACTGCGTCTTGTGAGACCGGCGTACGGCTGCCCAGAGGCAGACCTCGGAATCCGGCAACCGCCATTCGGAAGGACCGCCAATGCCCGCGAACCACGAGCCTCCCATCCCCTACGAGCGGGTTGCACGGTGTCTGAAATACATCCATGATTGGCGCGAGCACCTCGCGCACGCGTGGGTGGGCCGCGTAAGGGGGATCCCCGACACTCGAACAATCGGGGACGCCGTGGACGATCTCATCTCGCTGGCATTGCTGGTGGAGAAGGCTAGACGAACCTCGCCGGGTTCCGTACCGCCCCTGCGCGACGTGATTGCCTCCTCAGAGGCGGGAAACGTTCAGGACCTATGGACGGCTGTTGGCCAATCTGCTTCGTCTCCCCTCCTGGCGGCTGTCTTCCGGACAACCGGCGCCGACAAACAAGTGCCTGTTCCTGACAACGTGCTCGACAGCCCATGGCCGGAGCGCATCGGCGAAGCCCTGAACCTGATGAACCCAATGGAAGTCCCTTACGCGTTCTTCGGGGATTTCCATCAGATGTGCTTGGCCCGGCCGCTTGAGGCAGCGTTCTTTCATTTCGGCACGCTCGAGTCCCAGCAGCGGCGCCGCGATTGGGGCGCGCACTACACGCCGATCCCGATAGTCGCGTACTTGGTGCACTGGGCCCTCGGCTCGCAGATTGTTGGCGGCGTTCCAGCACACGGTTTCCCTCCGCGAATCTTAGACCCGTCCTGCGGGTGCGGCGCGTTTCTCATCGCGGCCGCGCAGACCCTGCTTCGGTCAGGCACCCTCACCAGCCTTTCGGCCTGGGAGCGGCTGAAGGTCATCGCAAGCGCGGTCTTCGGGACGGATATTGACGAGAAGGCCGTCGGGTGGACCCGCAGGCTGCTGCTCCTGGCTGTTTGGGAATCGTGCGTGCAAGACGGCCTCGATGTCAGTGATGCCAAGGGGATAGGACTTCCCTCGCTTGACCGGAATATCGTCTGCGTGGACTTCCTCCGCTTCGCTGACAGTCCGGCCAATCTCGAGGAGTGCCCGATCTCAGGACCATTCGACGCTATCATAGGCGGGCCGCCGTTCATTCGGCTTCAGGACCTGCACAGAATCCAGCCCGACCGGATCGAAGAGTACAGGCGACGATTCGCAACGGCCGGGGGCGGCTCATTTGATCTGTACATGCTCTTCATTGAGAAGTCGCTGTGCCTTCTCTGCGAAGGTGGCCGTCTCGGCCTCAGCGTCTCCAACTCCTTCCTGCGCTCGAGCAGCGGACGTGGGCTTCGGGAACTGATCTCGGAAAGCGCAACCGTCGAGGAGATCGTTGAGTTCCCCGACGCCCAGGTCTATCCGGATGCCAAGGTCCAGATCGTGCTTCTGTGCCTCAGCAAAGGCAGGAGCGCACGGCCAACCCGGTATGCGCGACTGTGCGGGGTGGACGCTGTGGACCGTGGGCTGCGGCGGCTCCACTCGGTGCGGCAAGGGAAGTCCACAGAAGCCGGAGTTTGCTGGTCGCCCCTCGAGCGGCTTGGTGGGGACCCGTGGTTGTGCGGAGACGCCGAAAGGGAGGCTTGCTCCACCAAGATGGAGCGTGCGGGCGTCAGGCTGGGGCTGCTCCCGGTGGAGATTCGCAGCGGAGTGAGCACCGGCAACGATAAAGTCTTCCTACTGCAATTTGTCCGAGATGGGCCAGACGGCTCGGTGCTTGTCCGCGCGCGCGAATATGGGGAAACCTTCCACATGGAATCGGAGGCATTGCGCCCCATCACGCGAGGGCGGGACATCAAAGCCTACCTGCCTGCTGAGTCCACGACTCTCTGCGTCTTCCCGTATGACAAGAACGGGGAACCATTGACCGAACAGGCTCTCCGTGAGTGCTTCCCCGCGGCATATGGATACCTTCAGAGCAGAAAGGACCGGCTCATGGCGGCTCAAAGGCATACTGGCGATGCCTGGTGGGTGCCGCGGTTCCGCAATCCACAGGACACGGCGAGCACGCCCAGACTGATTGCCGGTAAGGTTGCCTTCGGAAGGAACTTCACCCTTGACACGCGGCAAGGCATGCTGTGTCACAGCACTGTGGCAATCGTGCAGCCATATCCAGACGCGTTCTCGCCTTACTACCTCTTGGGCATTCTGAACAGCGTCGTGTTCTGGCTATTCACCCAGCGTCGGATGCCGGCCATCGGACCCAAGCGGTACATCTGCCGGGTCCTCACCTTGAAGGAATTCCCCCTGGTGCTCCCTGAAAGTGCAGAGCAGTCAACGTGCGAGGAAATCGCAGCGCTGGCCAGAGAGTTGTGCGAGGGTTCGCTGGAAGCACGCGATAGACAAGACGCTCGGTCGCAGATCGACGTCTTGGCAAAGGCCCTGTACGGGATCACGTAGGACGGGAGAAGTCACGCTATCGGCTTGCCGGAAGGAAGGTTGCTCTTGCTCTCCCAACGGCACCCCCCGCGTTGACCAACTGGGGGTTGTCAACCAGAGAGTTCGAGAGTCTGAAACGGTTGCTGTTGCCCATCAACGGCAACCCGGAGGGTTGCTCTTGGTCTCCCGGCAACTGCCCGCGAAACAGAGAGCGCGGCGGCACGGGCGGGAAGCGCGAAAAGGGCCGTGGGTATTGGCCCAAACGCAAAAACCCCGCCGGCTCTCGCCGGTGGGGTTCTCCGTCAACCAACTCGACCACGGATTCCGTGGAAAAAGCCTTGGCTCCCCGGGGAGGACTCGAACCTCCAACCAAGCGGTTAACAGCCGCCTACTCTACCATTGAGCTACCGGGGAACCCGCGGCCCTCCACCTATCGGCCTGGCGGCCGCAACCTCTTCAGAGGAACCGGTTTCGTCGTAACTCGGACGGCGAAGTATAGCCGCCCCGGCAACACGCGTCAAGGTCATCGCGGTCAGTCTGTCATTCGCGGTCAGTCATCGCGGTCAGAAGCGGCCAGAAGATGTGGGCAACCGGCGCCCCTCGCCGCAGGTCCGTAAGCGAAGGGCTTGCCATCTGACCGGTTGACTCTTGGGGCAGTCAACTCGGGAGGGCTCTGAGGCGGCAACGCCCGCCTCTGGCTTCCAGGCGCCCCAGGAGTTCGCTCATCATGGACGCCTTTCATGCCGGCCCCGGTTCCACCGGCATAGCGACCACCTTGCCATCCTGGTCGCTGCCCGCCCCCGCCGCTTTCAAGGAACCGCTGGGGGTTCTTGGGGGTTGGATAGTAGGTTGGGTCTCTGGAGGCCGGCGGGATGAGGCGGTGGTCGCGGACTGTCCTGGCAGCGGGCGTGCTCGTTGGGCTGGGCACGCCCTTGGCCACGCGGCCCGGTCTTCAGGACTGCGGCACGGTCGCCGCCGCAACTCTCGCCCCTGCCGCTGCACAGTCGGCCCTTGCCGCCGGTGCGCCCTCCGCCGGAAACCTCAGGATCGAGTGGGGCAAGACCTGGGAGGCCACCTATGCGGCCACCCGCGAGCGGTGGCGGGCGGAACTGACGGCCCTCGACGCCGAGCCCCTCCGCCGCAACCACGAGTTCGCCCAGCGTCTCATCCGCCTGGCCCATGCCCTGGTCGAGAGGTATCCGCAGGGCTCCGAGCGCCCGGAGTTTGATTACCGACGGCTTGGCGACGACCTGGGCACGGCGAGTCTCGACAGCCGCACAGCCGCGTACCTCAGGCAGTTCGTCGCGGAGTTCCCGGGCCAGACGGCGCTGGTGGCGGCGGTGCTCGACATGGCCATCGAGCGAGTGAGGTTCGACGCCGTGCGCGACGACGGCGGCGTCCGCGAGATGGCCGACTTCGCCTCCAGCCGCGGCGTCGCCCTGTACGAGGCCGGGTGCCTGCCGCCCGGGCACCCGCTGGCCGCGCGCGCCTACGCGGCGCGGGCCATCGTCTTGCTATTCCAGGGCCGGTACTGGGACGCCGCCCGTGCCCTCGACCAACTGGAGGCCGTCGCGGGTCGGACGGTGGCGTGGCGTGAAATCCAGATGGAGGTCGTCCTGGCGTCGGGGCGGCTCGACGACGCCGTGCCCCTGCTTGCGGAACTCGCCTCGCTGCCCGACCACGCGTGGTGGGACGGCCGCCTCAAGACGCTTCAGGCGCTTCAGGACCCGCCGCCGGACTTCCCGAGAGACCTGGGGGTGGAGATGAAGTGGGGAGCGATCCACACGCGGACGAGCGGCAGCGACACCGCCTCCGTCCAGAGCCTCCTCGACGAGAGTGCCGCCGGCCAGGGCCTCATGCCCGACGAGACCGGCCGACGCGCCTCGACCTGGGTGCTTCTGGACCGGCTCCTGGCGGCCCAGAAAGCGGAGGTCCTCACGCCGCTGAGGCAAAGCCAGCAGGCTGCGGCCGAGGAGGCCCTCGACCGGGCTCGCCGGAGCGGCGACACCCAGGCCCTCATCGCCGCAGGCCGCCGGTATCCGTGGGCGACCGCCACGCACCAGGCGATGGCGGCCAGCGGCCAGGAGATGCTCCGGCGCGGGTGGTCGGGCCTGGCGCTGCGGATGTTCCAGGACGTCCTCGCCCGCACGACTGATGCCGAGACCCGCGCGAAGGCCCAAGCCGGGCTCTGGCTCGCCCTGGCGGGCGAGACGCAGGAAAGCGAAGTCATCAAGCGCGCGTTCGAGGGCGTCGCGCCCGACGCCACGTTCCCGTGGCTGGGGGGCGAGCGGCGGCCGGCCTCGGCCATCCGCGACCAACTGCTCGAAGCGGTCCAGCGGAACGCGGGCCGGCCGGCGGCAGTCCCGGCGGCCGACATCTCGGCCGCCGCGGTGCGCCTGCCGCCCGTCGCGCCGTGGGCCCCGGGGGAACTGCGGCGATTGCCCGAGGACCTGCTTCGCGCGATGCCGTGGCCGCTGGCGGCCCTCCAGGCCACCGACCAGGGCGTGCTTGTGTCGGGACCGCGGCTGCTGGCGTGGTACGACAACGACCTGTCGAAGCCGCTCTGGTGGCGGACGGGCAGCGACAACGGCCGCAGCAAAGCCCGGCCGGGCCGCGGGGGCAGTCCCGAGAACGCCGTCGCCGTGCCCGGGACCTTCCGGCCCGTGATCGCGGGGGGGCGCCTCTACAGCCGCTGGGGCATCGACCCCGCCAGCCCGTGCCCGCGCGGCGTGGCGGCGCTGAACGCCCGGACGGGCGAGATCGAGTGGTCCACCGACGGCGACCCGGCCTGGGACCAGCGCTGGCCCATCAGCGACCCGGTTCTTTCAGACGGCCGACTATATATCCTCACAGTTCAAAGTAAGTTGGAGGCGATCCTGCCGGTGTACCTGGCGTGCCTCGACGCCGAGCGCGGGGCGATCCTGTGGGACCGGCCGCTCGGCTCGCAGAATCCCACCCTGGGCCCGGGCGAGGGCTACTACCGCCGCGAGCCGGCGGTCGAGTCGGTCCGCTATGGCAGCGCCGTGACGGTGGACCGAGGGGCGGTGTACTGCGCAACGAACCTCGGCTTCGTGGCCCGGTGCGACGCCCGCGACGGCATGGTCGAGTGGGTGGCCGTCTATCCGCGCGTGCGGGCAGGCGCCAACCTGGGCGCCATCCTGCGGCGGCAGGGGTCGGCCCCGGTCGTCTCGGGCGACCGCGTCATCGTCGCGCCGCGCGACTGTCAGGGCATCTTCGCCCTCGAAGGCCAGACGGGCAACCGCGTGTGGGAATCGCCCCTGGTGCCCGCGGAGGAGGTGGTCGGCCTGGCGGGCGGCACGCTCGTCGTCAGGGGCGACGGGCATCTCGTGGCGCTCGACGCCGCCTCCGGCCGGGTCATCTGGGACAGGCCCGTCAAGGAGCGGATGACGGCCCCCCCCGCCCTCGCCGCGGGCGGCATCCTGGTGCCCCTTTCTGGAAGACTCCTTCACGTCGATGCCGCCACGGGAGCGGTCGTCGCGGAGAAGCCGCTGGGGCCGGGCGAGGCGCCGGCGGGCGGGGTCGTTCGCGGCAACTCTCTGGTTGGCGTCTCTCAGACCGCGGCGATGGTGGATCGCGCGGCCCCGGCCGCGCCGGACGCCGCGGGGGCGGCCCTGCCCCTGAAAGCATCGTGGCGGCTCGTGCGGCCCGCCCCGCACCTGTTCGTTCCCCCCGCCGAGGCCAAGGTGCCCGGCAAACTGTACCTGGCGTCGCGCGGCGTGCTGGAGTGCCTGACGCCCGGCGGCGTAGCGTGGCAGCGGTTCCTGCCGCCAGGCGCCGAGGAGCCCCTCTGGGCCGAGCGCACGCTCATCATGTCCTCGGAGCGGCGCCTCATGGCGCTGGATGCCGAGACGGGCCAAGCGCGGTGGGAATGCGAACTGCCGTTCCACGTGGGCGTGCGGCGGGTCTGCGGCCCTTACGTGGCGGCGATCCGGCGGGCGGGCGAACCGCCTCAGGAACAGATGATGGCCCTGGTCGAACTCGCCTCGGGCCGCCTCGTCTGGGTTCGCCCCATCCGGTCGGCGAAACGGATTACGCGTCTCGTCGACGTCGGCTGGGATGGCAAGGACCTCCATGCGTACGGCGACACGCGGGACCCCGGCGAGGCGATGGGCGTCGAGTTCGTCGTCCGGGCCGACAGCGGCGACCCCGTGGCCGTCCGCCCGTTCCCGGCGGCCGAGGATCCGCGGCCGCGCGCCGTCCTCCTGGGCGACGGCTTCGGCTTCTGCCTGACCGCCGGCAAGGCCGTCTGGGGATTCTCGATGGCCGACGGCAAGGCAGTGCGGCACGCGGTGGACCTGAGGGACCTCGAACTGGTGGGCGGCATGAGCGCGAGGCTCTCCGGCCCGTGGCTCCAGATCCAGCAGGCGGGCGGCGTGGCGCCGGGCGGCCGCGTGACCGACGCCGACGGCAATCCGCCCACCGGCCGCCAGTGGGTCCTCCGCCGCGGCGATCCCGCCTACCGGTTGTACCTGGACTACCTCGGCGACATCACCGGCGACACGCTGTACGTGCCCGGCGGGCGGTCGCTCCGGGCCATCGACCTGGCGACGAAGAAAGAAGTCGGTTACCGGATCCCCGGCGCGGCCGACCTGGGATCGCTCAAGAGCATCATCGACTTCGGCCGCACGAAGGACCGCGTGTGGATCGCCTGCGGCCTGGGCCCGCCGCGGGATGGCGGACCGCTCAGCCTGCGGATGGAGACCTTCGACCCGACCGCCGGCATGTGGCTGGGCGGCCAGGCCGTCGCGGGCATCTTCACCGAAGGCGGCTGGCTGCGCCGCAACGAGACCCTTGGGGACCGCGGTGAGGGGCTTCGCGGGTTCGCCACCGAGTGCCTCTGGACCGACCAGCGGATCTACATCACGGACCCGCGCGGCCTGACGGTGCTGGCGGCCGCCGCCCCGAACGAGAACCTCGACATCCTGAGGCAACCCGTGCCGGTCGCGGCGCGCCCCGTAACGGTCGACGGATCGCTCCAGGAGTGGGACGATCGCGGCGCCGTGGCGGTCACGGGCCCCGGGGGCCGCACTGGCCGGCTGTACCTGGCGCACGACGGGGCGCGGCTGTACCTGGCCCTGCGCTACCCCTGCCCATCCTTCATGCCGCGTATCGGCGAAGAGGACGCCGGCGGCGGAGACTGGATCGAGATGTCCCTGACGACCGCCCGGGAATCGCTGCGCCTGTCGCTCAGCGCCGATGCGCGCGGCCGGGTGCGGTGGGAAAGCCTTTCGGACGAACCGCTTCCCAAGGGCCTCCTGGGAGCCATCCGGCACGATGCGGCTGCGAGAGAACTCGTCTACGAGACGGCCTTCCCGCTCAAGGAGACGTTCGCGCAGAGCGGGACGATCCGGCACCTGGGCGTCTCGATATCGGTCTGGGACGAGCAACCTGGCGGCGGGGGCCCCGCCCGCGTCCTGACCTGGGGCGAAGGCCTCGCGGGCCGCCGGGCGCTGCCAGAGGCCGACCGGCAGGTCTACCTCGACGCCCTGCCCCTCAAGGCCGCCGAGACGCTGGCGGCGGTCGTGGACGAGCTGCCGGACCTGCCGGAGTCGTTCGAGTATTTCATGCGCGATGCGGCGCTGCGCGCCGAGTCGCCCGAGGCGCGGCTCGGCCTCTACGCCGACTTCATGAAGCGCCACCCGAAGGAGACGACCGTCGAACGGTTGCTCACGTTCGAGCGGACCCTCAGACCGCGCTACGTCGGCGACGTGACCAGGCGGCTGCTCGAGGCGGCCGCCGCGGCCGGCGTGCCGCAGGCCGTCTGCCGGCGATACGACCTGGAGTCCCGGGCCTACCTGTCGCAATGGGTCTACGTGGACTCGCCGAAAGAGTACCCGTCGTCGATCCTGCTGGAAGTCAATGACGGCACGGCGCCGGGATCCGCGGGGTTGGAGCACCGCGTCTTCTGGATAAGGCCGTACTGGGAGCCCTGGGAACGCCCGACGGCCTACGCCATGCCCATGTTCGACCGGTTCCCGCCGCAGGCCTGGTACGAGATCCGCGCGCCGCTGTCGCTGCTGTCGATGAATGGCACGCCCGTCTGCGGGCTGCTCTTCAGCCAGCGTGGCGGCCCGCGGTTGGCGTGGGGCCGCACCGCCGTGGGGTTCGGCGGCAAGGAAGAGACGGTGCTCGACGGCGCCCTGCCTGAAGGCGCGCAGGCGTCAGGCGCGTGGGAGTGGCTCGACAAGCCGTCGCGCGGCGGCAGGAAATCGCATACCCACGCGCCCGTTGAGAACGCCTTCCTGACGCAGCAGCACGGTTGCGACCGGTTCGCAAAGCCGGCGATGGGCCACGTGTCCGCGCCGGCCGACGGCGGATATGTATCGCAATGGATTTATATTGATCCGAAAGAGCCGCCGCGGTCCGTGTCGGTGGGCCTGCACGACGGAAAGGCGTGGCGATGCCACGCCGTCTGGGGCGCCCCGTCGGCCTGCGGGCGGTACATGGGGGCTCTTCCGCCGGCCGGCTCGTGGCAGGAACTGCGCGTGCCGCTCGCCTGGACCGGGCTGGCGGCCGACCCGATCGCGGGCTTCTCGTTCGGTCAGGACGGCGGCCGCGTCTACTGGGACCGGACCGCCCTCGTGGCCGGCGGCAAGGACACCGTGGTGGTGGACGACAACGTGCCGCCGCCGGCCGACCCGCCGCCGGTCGCGTGGCAACCGTGGTTCGACGCCTGGCGCGGCGCGCCTTCGGGCACCCGTCCTTGCGAGGGCAAGGTCGGCGTCGGCCTGGCGTGCGACGGCTACTCGGGCTACCTCGAGGCGCCGCCGTCGCCGGCGCTCGATCCCGACGAACTGACGGTCGAGGCGTGGATCTACCAGCACTGGCCCCCAGAGGGCAAGGACCGCCGCAAGTGGCTCGTCGCCAAGAACGGCAACGAGGAGACCGACGGTCACTACGCCCTGGTGCTGAACGACCTGGCCGTCGGGGCCTACCTCAACATCGGCGGCGGCAAGGCGAACTCCTGCGCGGCGATGGCCGACAAGGACGTCCTTACACTCGACAAGTGGCAACACGTCGCCATGACTTACGACGGGCGCGACCTCAAGGTCTACCTGAACGGCAAGGTCGCGGCCGAGACGCCGATCGGGAAGAAGCGCACGAAGGGCGCCGGCCGCCTGAACGTCGGTCGCCGGCCCGACGGCTACTCCTATAGTTCGGTCTATATCGATGAAATCCGGGTTTTCAACCGCGCCCTCGGGCCCGAGGCGCTGGCCGCCCGGTTCGCCGCCGGCGGCCGCCCGCCGCCCGAGGACCAGGCGAAGTCTGTCGTCGCCTGGTGGGGCTTTGACGACGACGTCACCCCAGAGACGCCCGGCGCCGGGTGGCAGTGGGTCCAGCAGCCCGCCAAGAGCGGCCAACTCGCCCACACGCAACTCGTGTCGGACCACTGGGCCGGCCACTCGTGGTTCCTCAGGCAACCGGTCCTGGACCACCTGGCCTTCGACCGTAAGCGGGCCGGCGCCGTCCTTCGCCGGCGGGTGCCCGACCTCGGCCCGAGCGACGAGGCGTGGCGCCTGTTCTGGCGGATGGTCCAGATCGAGGCCGAGCCGGCCGCACGCATCGACCTCGCGAAGTGGTTCGTCAAGGCCATCCCGGAGCACCCGCACGTCATCGACGCCGTTGACATGATGGCCGACGAGTACCTGGCCCAGCACAGGGGCGAGAAGTACGACGTAGAGGCCCGCATCCGCGAACTGGGTCTGGCGCCCAGTACGTTCTACGCCTACAACCGCAAGTACCCGTTCGGGTCGCGGAACTACCTCACCAAGTGGCAACTGCTTGGCCCCTTCCCCAACCCCGACGGGCAGGGGCATAGCACAGTCTACCCGCCGGAGACCGAGGGCGTCAAACTGAGCGCCGAGTACGACGGCGTCGGGGGCAAGGTCCGCTGGCAGGCGCACGAGTCGGGCGGGGCCATGGTGAACCTGACGGCCGTCTTCGGGCCGAGGCCTGCCCCCGGTGAGCCGCCCATTCCCCCAACCGATCCGCGGAACCAACTCATGGCCTACGCCGCCTGCTGGATCCACAGCGACACGGCCCAGAAGGCCATCTTTGAAGTGGGCCGCGGCGACTCCTGCAAAGTCTGGCTGAACCGGAAACTCCTGTTCGAGGCGGCGGGCCAGTCGGACCCCGCGCCCGGCCAGGACCTCGTGCCGGTCGACCTGCCGGCGGGCTGGAGCGAGTTGCTCATGAAGGTCGGCAACCTCCACGCCGGATGGGGCTTTTACTTCGAAGTGGTCGACACCGAGGGCCGCGGCATCCCGAAGGGCGTCACGTTCAGCACGCCGCCGGCGGACCTGATGCCTCGGCCCGCGCCGTAGCCGGCGGTCTTGCCCCCCGAGCGAGTCGCGTCACGGCCCTGCGCGCTCGGGGCCATGACGAGCGCCTCACAGTTCGCCAGCGGCCACTATCTTGGTGTTTTCGTGCAACCGCAGACGCGGTGCGCAGTACGACATTGCGGGAAATCTGGTTGCCACGTCAAGCGCCTGCGGCTAGAACTGCTCCGC
>Ga0315286_10003639_pt1 | contig 14631 bp, 10 predicted proteins | sample YL17G10_0_MG_FD_205038 | JGI IMG/M metagenome (GOLD analysis project Ga0315286, IMG submission 205038) | Sediment microbial communities from Yellowstone Lake, YNP, Wyoming, USA - YL17G10_0 | ecosystem: Environmental > Aquatic > Freshwater > Lake > Sediment | place: USA: Wyoming | collected...
ACAGCCAATAATATAGACAGAATAACCCTCATACACTCTAAGTGATTGTTTTTAAAGAAGTTATAAATGTAAATTTTCAACTTATTATTTCACTTATTTTGTATTAGTTGTACCGGACCACTGCTGCTGTCGCGGCTGGTCGTAAGAACGGGGTCCTGTTTAACACTTTTAAATTTTTGTCTGAAAGACTCCATATATAGATAAAACACAGGGGTTATATAAAGTGTAAGAGTTTGTGAAAATAGTAAGCCGCCAACAACAGCAAGTCCTAAAGGTCTTCTTGATTCTGCGCCGGCGCCAAACCCCATCGCAATCGGCAGGCCGGCCATCAAAGCGGCCATTGTAGTCATCATAATAGGACGAAATCTTATCAGACAGGCCTCAAAAATAGCATCGTGCGGATTTTTTCCTTCCGTTCGCTGAGCTTCAATAGCAAAGTCAATCATCATAATGCCGTTTTTCTTGACCAGACCGACAAGCATAATTATGCCGACAAAAGCATATATGGAAAGCTCAGTCCTGAAGATTAGCAGCGTAAGCAACGCACCGAAACCGGCAAAAGGAAGGGCTGAAAGAATAGTGATAGGATGGATTAAGCTTTCGTACAAAATGCCGAGCACAAGATAAATGACAAGAATCGCCATAACCAGTAATAATCCCAGTCCCTTCAAAGACGAACGAAATGCCGCCGCTGTTCCTTGGAAACTTGTATTAATCGTCGCCGGCAAAGTATTTTTTGCCAATTGGTCGATCGCATTAACGGCGTCTCCCAGCGATACTCCGGGTTTTAAGTTGAAGGATATCGTAACGGCAGGTAATTGTCCCTGATGGTTAATTGTAAGAGGGCCTACGCCCGTAGTAAAGCTTGCCACGGCATTCAACGGGATAAGCTTGCCTGTTATATCTGAGCGGATGTAAAGCAAACTTAAAACAGAAGGGTCAAGCTGATATTCAGGCAGCAATTCGGTAATGACCAGGTATTGATTATCAGGCGCAAGTATAGTCGATACCTGGCCTGAGCTGTAAGCGTAAGATAAAGCTGTTTCGATCTGCTCTGCGGTAATGCCGAGGGTTGCGGCTTTATCTCTCTGAATATTGATATTGACTTTGGGATTTTTGATTTGTAAATCACTTGTAATATCCTGAAAGCCGGGCAGCCCCTGAATTTTCTGCTCCATTATTGCAGCATATTTATATAATTCCTCCATATCAGGGGTCTGAAGCGTGTATTGATATTGGCTTTTTGCCATACGGCCGCCTAACTGTATAGTAGGGGGGTTCTGCAAATAAACTTTTATACCCGGCACAGTGCCCAAATTTTGCCGCCACTGCTGAATCAACTCGTCAACAGAATATTTACGCTCTGATTTGGGCTTAAGACGAATAAAGACCATACCGTTATTCCCTCCCGAGCTGCCGCGGGAACCGGCGCTGGACATAAACGAATCGATTTCCGGCATGGCCTGTAAAACAGCGTTAACGGCCTTTTGGTGCTCGAACATGGATTTATAGGAAATTCCCTGCGGACCTTCAGTAGAACCAAAAATCTGGGCACGGTCTTCACTCGGCAAAAACCCCTTTGGAAGCCAGATAAACAACAGGACAGTACCTGCCAGGATAATCGCCGAGAAGAACATTGAACTCCGTTTATTTATCAGCACCCACCGAAGTGTCCTCTCATAAAAGCCGAGCATACGATTGTAAATCCGCTCGGAATATTCATACGCTCTGCCATGATGTATATCTTTCGGCGAACGAAGAAATCGACTCGCAAGCATAGGGGTAAGCGTAAGGGCGACAAAACCCGACACCAGAACAGCCACACCGATAGTAACAGCGAATTCACGGAAAAGCCTTCCTACCAGCCCCCCCATAAAAAGAATCGGGATAAATACGGCAGCTAAGGAGACGGTCATACTTATGATGGTAAAACTGATTTCTTTTGCGCCGTCAATAGACGCCTTCAGCCTGGCCTTTCCCATTTCCATATGCCGAACAATATTTTCAAGCATAACAATAGCGTCATCGACAACAAAACCGACCGACAAAGTCAGGGCCATCAAAGACAAATTATCCAGACTATAATCAAGCAGGTACATAACCACGAATGTTCCGACTATTGCCATCGGCAGGGCAAGACTTGGAATAACCGTGGCGGAAACATTACGCAGGAACAGAAAAATTACCAGAACAACCAGAACGAGAGTAAGTAACAGAGTAAATTGAACATCATTGACCGAATCTTTAATTGGAATGGAACGGTCAATCAAAACTTTCACAGAAACAGAAGCCGGCAGTTTTTCGCTGAAAGTGGGCAGCAGTTCCTTGACGGCATTTGCGACTTCAACGGTGTTTGTTCCGGGCTGTCGCTGAACCGCGAGGATTATCGACCTTTTCTGAGAATTACTGTCAACATACCAGGCGGCGACTTTATCATTTTCGACGCTGTCTAAAACATGAGCGATTTTATCAAGACGAACAGGCGAACCGTTTCGATAAGCGACAATTAAAGGGCGATAAGCCTGGGCGTCATTGAGCTGGCCGGAAGCTTCAATCGTAAACGCACGATTAGGACCATACAGAACGCCGGTGGGCAGATTTACATTTCCTCTTTGAATAGCGGCGACCGCCTCGTTGATGCCCAAACCCTGGCTGGACAAAATCATTGGGTCAAATTGGATTCTTACGGCATACTTTTGTGAGCCGTAAACCTGCACCTGGGCGATACCGTTGACCATCGAAATTCTCTGGGCCATTAAAGTTTGCCCGTATTCATCCAGTGCGGACAAAGGCAGAGTCGGACTTGTAAGCGCGATGAACAAAATCGGCTGGTCGGCGGGATTCACCTTCTGATAACTGGGCGGGCTGGGCATATCCTGCGGTAATCGGCGCAGAGTCTGCGCGATAGCGGCCTGTATATCCTGAGCGGCCGCGTCAATATTCCGATTAAGATTGAACTGGATAATTATCTGGGTGCTTCCCAAAGCGCTGGCTGAAGTCATAGAGTCGATGCCGGCGATAGTGGAAAACTGCTTTTCCAAAGGAGTCGCAACAGCGGCGGCCATCGTCTCAGGGCTTGCACCGGGCAATGAAGCTGAAACCTGAATGGTTGGAAAATCAACATTCGGTAAATCACTGACGGGAAGTAGACGAAAAGCCGCAATGCCGAAAATCAGTATGCCGGACATAACAAGGGTTGTCATAATCGGCCGATTTATAAACAGAGATGTAAAATTCATTGGCGATTACCTCACTTTTTACCGGATGTTTTTATCTGAACTTTTGCGCCGGGTACCAATCGAAGCTGTCCATCGGTAACAACCACTTCTTTGGCCCGTATGCCTTCGACAACTGTCCGGCTGTCCAGAACTCTTTTGGCAGCAACAGGTCTGAATTCTACTGTCTGGTCGGATTTAACTACATAAACAAATTGTCCATCCTGGCTGTTCTGTATTGCCTCAGAGGGAACCAGCACCGCGTCTTTCTCGACACTAAGCACAAGCCTTACCCGGACGAATTGCCCGGGCCAGAAATAACGGTTGGAGTTCGGCAAGGTGGCACGGAGCTTAATCGTACTGGTTTCCTGCTGGACGGCATTGTCCAGAAACGTCAGGGTTCCTTCACGAGCATTGGCGTCAGATTTATCAGACAGCCACACATAAGTTTTCAGCTCGCCCTTTGCCATCTCCTGACGGACAGACTCAAGCTCCTGCTCATTAATTGTAAAGTCGGCATATATCGGGTCCAGCTGCTGGATGACCAGCAGAATAGCTCTATCAGTACCGGTATTTGCAGCTACGACGTTGCCGACATCTACACATCGCTGTCCTGCACGGCCGTCGGTAGGAGAACGTATAAAGCAGTAGTCCAGGTTCACCTGTGCCATCTGTATTGCGGCCTGGTCGGTCTGTACCTGTGCCTGGGCAAGTACCACGGCATTCTCTTTGATGTCATAGCTGTCTTTAGAAATAGCGCCTGATGGAAGAAGTTTCTTGGCACGTTCGAACGACGATTTGGCCAGGGCCAGTAATGCCGTGCTCTTTTCCAAACTTGCCTGGGCTTGTTTGAGCGACGCCTCGTAAGGACGGGGGTCGATAGTAAACAGCAGGTCGCCTTTTTTCAGGTCTGTCCCGTCAGTAAAATGTATTTTGGTTATTTGGCCGGAAGCTTGTGGACGAATCGACACAATTTCCCGTGCGGTACAAGAGCCAATCTCGTCAATATAAACAGGGACATCCTGCGAAATAGCTTCAGATACGGTCACCCAAACAAGCGGCCGTTCAGGAGGGTCTTTCTTTTTCCCGCAGCCGGCAATCGATAATCCAATAAGCAGCAGTATGATAGCAATTCGGCAGGATGCTCGATTTGCTAAACCCGGCAGATTCATATTAAAACTCCATAAGAAAGCAGCAATTGCAATTGATACATAGCGTCTTTTTGTTTCCTCCAAAACTAATGCGATTTGACAGGTGAATTAGGTTCATTACCGTCTTGAATGGTATTTGACGATTCGTTGTCCCAACCGCCTCCGAGCGCCTTATAAAGACCTATCAAATCTGTAACTAAATTCTGTGTGCTCAGTACCAAAGCCTCCTCTGATACGAATAGAGAACGCTGTGCGTCAAGGACGCTGAGAAAGTCAGTTTGTCCTTCAGTATAAAGTTGGGTGGCCAGATTAACGGCCTTTTGGTTCGCGGCAACGGCGTCCATCAGAAATTTTTGATGTTGTTTTTCTTTGGAATATGCGATTAATGCGTTTTCAACATCCTGTAGGGCCGTCAGTATTGTCTTTTTATAACTAAGCATCGATTGTCGTTGCAGAGCTTTTTGCACCTCGATATTGGCGCCAACGCGGCCCATATTGAATATCTGCCAGTCGACGCTTGGCCCTACCGACCAGAAATTATCCCGCTGTTGCAGTGCACCGGGATCGGTGTTGCGGTATCCCAATGAACCGGTAAGATTGAATTTTGGGAATAAATCTGCAGTAGCGACTCCGATGCGGGCGGTTGCAGCGTGGATTTGGGCTTCTGTTCGTCTTATGTCAGGGCGTCGTCGTAATATTTCTGATGGCAGACCTGCGGGTATTTCGGGCGGTGTCATCGGAATTGGTGCGCTCGGCGACAATTCGCTCAGTAGAGATTGTGGTTCTTGTCCAAGCAGTACGGCGATGGTGTAGATTGACTGCTGGGCGGATGTTTCAAGTACCGGAATTTGCGAAAGTGTTGTTGCGACCTGTGCCTCCGCATTTGCAAGATCCAGAGCGCTTACGAAACCGCCCTCAAATCGCTGTCGAACTATTTCTTTGTTGCGCTGCTGGGCTTTGAGATTATCCTGTGCGATGATAATTCTCTGCTGGAATCCTCTCAATTCGGCATAATTAACTGCAACTTCGGCAATTAGTGTTACCAGAACGTCTCGCCGGTCTTCAATGGCCGCCCGGATATCCGCATCGGACGCCTCGATATTTCGTCTTGTGCCGCCGAAAAAGTCAAGTTCCCACGCGGCGTCCCACCCTGTTCGAAACTGATTGGATACTGTTGCTCGTTGACCTATGGGGGCGGGTGTACGGCTGCGAGTATAATTAGCTGTTGCATCGACCGTAGGCCACAATCCTGCAGCCGCCACGCCCCGCGATGCACGAGCCTGCAGTATTCTCTCTTGTGCCAGTTTAATGTCCAGATTTGACTTCATGGCCCGTTCGATTAACGATACGAAACTCGAATCGTTAAAGTCCGCCCACCATTTAATCAGTCTGGCATCCTGCGATGCAGCAGCTTGAGGTCCTGTCTGTCCGGCCCACGATGAGGGTGTGTTAACGTCCGGCCGATGATAATTCGGCCCCACCATACACCCGTTCAGCAGCAGCGTAAACCCGCACAGAATTAACAATGTCGTTTTTGGCCTTTTGTGAATTTTATTCATAGCGTAATGCCTCAATTGGGTCTAATCTTGATGCTTTCCACGCCGGATAGTATCCGAAAATAATACCTACACTTACAGAGACAAGAACCGCCACGATAATGGCGGTTGGCGAGGTTTTAATCGGCCAGCGCAGAAAAACTCCTATTAAATATGAACCGCCGTGTCCTATCAGTATTCCTATGGCTCCTCCCATGAAACACAAAACTATAGCTTCGACCAGAAATTGTCTTAGAATATCACGGGCCCGTGCTCCGACCGACATTCGTAATCCAATCTCATGAGTACGTTCAGTAACGGATACAAGCATTATATTCATAATTCCGACTCCGCCGACAATCAGCGAGATAAGAGCAACGCACAGCAGCAAATTGGTCATCAGAGCTGTTGTCGAGGAGAAGGTTTTTATCATTTCAGTCATATCCCGAATGGTGAAATCGTCCGGCTCTCCGGGATGGAGGCGATGGCGTTCTCTTAACGCAGTAGTCATTTGGTGGATAGCTGTTGGTATGTCTTTGTCGGAATCTGCCGTGGTTAAAATCTGGTCCACATTGGCAAAACGCACCGGCTGCGGCGTATCGGCTGCCTGAGTTGCTGATTGCTCAGGGTACAGGCTTATTTGGCTGTTGGGGTAAATTTGACTAAGCGAATTTATCGAAGAGGATGTGCCTGTGCTGCTTTGGTTGACATTGGTTAGTGTAGTACCGGAAACTCGATACTTAATTGTTGTCCATGGCGCCAGTACGATATCATCCTGGTCCATACCCATCATATTGGCTCCTTTGGCAGTCAGCACTCCTACTACCTTGAATGATACATTTTTGATTCGCACTTCCTTGCCGATGGGGGAGCGGCCCTCGAATAACTCACGAACGATAGTCTGGCCTATAAGGCATACCTTGTTGGCATTGCGAACATCTCTGTCGGTGAAAGTCTCGCCTTCAGCCAGGCTGGTCCAGCTTCGTATATCAAGATATGCCGGCGAAGTGCCAAAAATAAAGAACGGCACCCAGTTCCGGTTGCCGTAAACCACTTGCGTTCGTGCTCGAACGATTGGAGCGGCGGCGTGAACGGCAGGACATTCCTGAATAATGACCTCGCAGTCCTGAGGTGTCAGCGTCATAACGCTTCCTTCGCCGAAAGTCACGCCTCCGCTGGCCGCCGTGCCCGGCTGAATCATAATCATATTTGTGCCCATACTGGCGATTGATTTCTGTATCGCTTCGGAAGCACCATTGCCTATTTCCATCATCGCAATTACCGCTGCGATGCCGATAATGATGCCCAGTGTTGTCAGAGTGGCTCGCATCGGGTTACGGCGAAGGGCCCGCAGTGCAATTCGTGTTACACGGTAAACTTTCATCCCGCACCTTCTCTGTCAGCCGTTGTATTCTGTGGTAAATCGGATGTTGTTTTATCCGCGATTTCACCATCATGAATTCGGATTATTCTCTTGGCGTGGTGAGCAATGTTGATATCGTGTGTTACCAGAATAACGGTAATGCCCTGTTCTTCGTTAAGTTGTGTAAACAGATGCAGGACTTCCTCGCTCGTATGCGAATCCAGGTTGCCTGTTGGCTCATCCGCAAGGAGAATTGACGGCTTGTTTATCAGGGCACGGGCAATCGCGACCCTCTGCTGTTCTCCGCCTGAAAGCTGAGAAGGTTCGTGATTAAGCCTGTCCTCTAATCCTATACGCTTAAGTATTTCTATTGCTCTTTGCCGGCACTGATGCTCCGGCAGGTTCTCTCTGGCATAAGATAATGGCATCATTACATTATCTACCGCACTTGTGCGGCTAAGCAGGTTGAAATTCTGAAACACAAAACCGATTCTTTTATTCCGCAGCAGGGCGCGCTCGTCGGAAGACAGACCCGAAATCTCCCGTCCGTCAAGCCGGTATTCTCCGTCGCTGGGCCGGTCGAGACATCCGAGGATATTCATCAGTGTGCTTTTGCCTGAACCGGAAGCGCCCATTAATGCGGCTAACTCTCCTTGTGCGATGTTCAGTGTTATTCCTTTAAGCGCAGGCACTGCCACCTCTCCGACGTGATATGTTTTGCAGATATTTCGCAATTCAATTAGTTGCATATTTTTATCCTGCCTGTTTTTTATGCCGAATTTTATTGGCTGCGGCTCCTCCTTAGCGGCTCCTCCTTATCTGTGGAACGAAGGGATTGGTTGTGCCGGTAGTAGCTGCTGCTTGTTGTTGTTCGCCGGTGATAATCTGCAAACCTTCTTTTATTTCATCACCGCTGACTTCTGTCATCGTCCCGTCGCTCAGACCGGCACGCACATTGATTGGCCGCACATAATTTCCTTGCTGTATCCAGACAATTCCCGCACGATTGCGGTTATGCGGTTCGGAACTTGGCTGATTACTCTCTTTGCTTGCCTCCTTCAGAAAAGCTGTTTGAAACTCACTGGCGACCTCCCCGGGTTTCGGCACCCATCGCAGGGCGGCATTTGGTACCAGTAGTACATTATTGCTGCGGTTCAATTCGAATTCGACATTTGCTGTAAGGTATGGCAGCAGTTTGCCGTCGGAATTATCGGTAACTACCTCCACAGTATATGTAACAACGTTTTGTGTCATCGTTGCGTTTAAGCGGATTTTGCCGACTGTGCCTTTGAATGTTTGCCCCGGATACGCGTCGGCTGTGAATATTACCGGCTGGTCGGGATGAATATTGCCGATGTCGGCCTCATTGACCGATGCCCATACCTGCATACGTTTGAGGTCTTTGGCAATCAGGAAAAGGCTTGGCGCATTCAGACTTGATACTACTGTTTGTCCGATATTTACTCTGCGGTCGATAATGACGCCCTTTACCGGCGATTTGATAACGCAGTAATCGAGATTTCGTTTGGCCCTCGTGAGAGTTGCTTCAGAAATTGCTACATTTGCCTTCGCTATCTCGTATGCGGCCTTGTAGGAGTCATAGCTGCTTTCAGCCAGTGCTTCTGATGGCCCGAGTTTCTGAGCGCGTTTCCAGTCCTGTTCGGCCTGATGCAGCTTTGCGTTGCTTTCCTGCAGTTGGGCTGCAGCCAGCGCCGCATCCGCGGCATAAAGGGAATCGTCGATTTTAGCCAGGACCGTATCTTCTTCCACGACTGACCCGTAATCGACTGTCTTGCCGTCTTTGTCCTTGCCGAAACTGTTGATTCGCCCGGCAACCTGGGCGCCGACATCTACGAGTTCCTCCGGCTCTACGGTTCCTGTTGATTCTATCGTTGCCGCCAAATCACCTTTTGTTACTGGCGCAGTCCGGTATGATATCTTTTTGCCATTGCTTTGATAGGCATACAATGCAATCATGACCGCCGCCGCCAGTATTATGACGATTGTTATTTTTTTTGATGGTACATATTTCATAAAATCACATTTCTTTCACCTTGTGAAACCCCCTAATTTTGCTTTCACCTGAAAGCATAGGGGGCTTTGCTTCCTTACTTCCTTGTTTCGTTAGCAATACCACATATATACGTAGTATCTGCTATATTGTTAGTAAGGCATATGGCCGTTTGGTAACGCAAAAAATAAGGTTTACCCCGTAATTATTTACACTATGGTTGAGCATTTTGCAAACCGGCCAAAGCGGTTTTTGACGGTTTTTTAAGCCTTTTGCTGCCGCAATGTAAATAAGTATCGGGGTATTTCCTTATTTTTTATCGGATATTTCTACCCTCCGGTTTAAGATATTCCCGATATTTATTGATGTTTATGACCTTGTTTAACCCCCGCACCCGTGGCGGGGGACCATTATCCGCCTTTGGCGGATAATGACGTTTTAGACCTAAAAACACAGCTTTTCCCCTTTTGCTTTTTCACTGTTTATGCCTATAATTATCTTAATCCGTCATTTTATGAAGGGAGACATATATGAACTTTGAAGAATTAAAGCAGTTCATAAATCAAGTTGGCTGGGGCTATTTGGCTACGACTGATGGCCGAATTGTTGGCGTCCGGCCAATGTCCGGCCTTGTCTGGAAGGATAGCCAATTACTATGTGCGACGGGTACCGCATCTGACAAGGTTCTTCAGGTCGGAAAAGTTCCCTACGGCGAATATTGTTTTTGTGATACCGCCGGCAGGCACGTCCGCATCGCAGGCCCCTGCAAAATTATCACGGACAACGCCGAAAAACTCTGGTTCTACAATCAGTCCCCGCATTTGAAGGACTATGTCTCCGACCCTGCTTCGCCCGAGTACGTCTTAATAAAAATGTCCCCCGACAATGTCCGTGTTATGGACCCCGCCGACAGAAAATACGAACAGGTAAAAATGAAATAAATAATCACTTATCATAAAAGGATAATTTAATGGCAAAAAAAATAACACCACCATCAGGACCACAAAAACCAAGTTTGGTGACACCAAAAACAAAGGCAGAAGCTTAAATAAAAAGACAGATTGAAGAGTTAGCAAATCTATCGGCCAGCAACACAAATTTGGAACAAGCAAAAACAACATTAGACCAATTGGCAAAGTATAACAAAGAGTTACTCGGCCAAATAAAATAGGAAATAAAATAGGGGACGTTTACCTATTTTTTATTTTTAATATTACAGCGTAATCCGTGCCTGCCCCGCCTGCCCTGTGAAGTGCTTCTCTTTCAAATTAAAATTTTGAATATTATTGAGAAGCTACTTCACCGGGGTGAGACTTGCCCCGTTAGATGTTTACCCTGTGGGATGTCTCTTAGACTATCCCATCGGGGCGTAAGTTAGCTACTTGAAGACACTTTAGCTATCTAACTGGGGTGTTTAGCCCCAAAAGTGCCCATTTTTAGGGGGTTTGCAACATTTTAAAAGTGGTCTTAATCCGCGCAATCAGCGTTTAAGAACTGTCTCATAACCGTGTTTTGTTTCAACAAAGCTGGCCTTGTCAGTCTGTGGGCAAAGCAAAACGGCTGGCGCAAAAGCTCGCTTTGAGCAAAGCCGTTGTTTTGGACACAAAGTTATTTGCAGAATAACTTGTTGAAACAAACAGTGCAATTCTGTGTCTAAAAAAAATTCTCTGTGTCCTCTGTGAGCTCTGTGGCTAACGTAGGTTCCCGAATTGTTTTTCCACTTTTTGTCATATGAAAATGTGATGAAAAAAATCTGAAAAAAAATCTAAATCCGATGAAAATTTTCAAAAATCTTTCAAAACTTTGAAAAATATTGAAAATCACTCCTCATTTTTGACCTGGAAATAATATCCAGAATTATTTTCATCCCCAATAAAAGTTCATAAGTCTTTATTTTTTTTAAAACCCCCTATTCTTGCTTTCACTTGAAAGCATAGGGGGACGTGCTCCGCTTTTTTATTGTAAACAAAGGACTTACGTGTGTTCTTGTTTTACTATTTCTTCTTATTTTTATTTTTTTCCCTCATAGCCTGGAAATCCTTGTTCCAGCGTTCAAATTGTTCTGGCGTAAGCACTTCCTTCATTTGGGCGATTACAACTTCGGCATAAGCATCGCGTTTTTGGTCCATTTCGTCGTCATAGAGTTTTCTCTGTTCGAAGGCCTTGTTTATGATTTCCGCAACCTGTTTGGTTTGCTGCTGGTTCAGGCCGTATTTTTCGCTTATTTCCTTTGTGACTTCGTCAGCGTCTTTATGCTTATGGCTTATCCAGATTATGTGATTCTTTGCCAGCAGAATAGTCCCACCCGCCCCGATGGCAATGCCTGAAGCAAGGATTATCGCTGCGCAGACAATCCATAAGAACATTCGTTTATGTTTGTAGTGTTTTAAAATTTTTTCTTCGCCTCGACTGAGCTCGCCGAAGTCTGTTTCTGCTACCATGGCAAAATCTCCTGAAAAGGCGCAAATAGCTGAACCAGGGGGTCAGTCATATATCGCCAGGCATAGAAAGACAAGAACATCATAATTGAAGCCGCGACAGCCGATATCCCCGCGAACCACTCGAAAGGCAGAAAGCTTACACTTTCCCGCTGCAGAATGCCTATTTCGTGCATTACTGCTTTTGAAACATCAATTTGCGGCACTTTCTCTTTTTGTGCCGTTTTAGCCAATTTTTCGATAATTTTTATTGCATCCATTCCAGTTTCTCCAAAATTTTTTCCCTTTCAGCTATCTTTTTCAGTTTTTTCCGGGCTCGCATAGCTCTCATTTTCACTCCTGCCCTCGTCCAGCCCGTTCTTTCAGCAATTTCCCTGACTGTGCAGTCCTCAAAATACATTAAAGTCAGTACCAGCCGTTCTTTACTGTCCAGCCGGGCAAGTATCGAGTGCAAAATCTCAGCGGCCTTTTCGGGCTCAATCTCCTGCTCGTTTTCTTTTGCGGCAAGGTCGATATCATCCAGCGGCACCAAATGCCTCGCCTTGTCCTGCTCTTTCCAAAATCTGTAGCCGACACGAGTTGCGATTTTTTTAAGCCAGCCGCCAAAAGGCCCCTTTGCCTTGTAGCTTTTCAGACTCAAATACGCTTCGACAAAGGTGTCCTGAACGAGCCTTTCACATACGGAACTATCCCTGCTGAATCGCCAGCAAAGTTGCGCAATCTGCTCCTGATACCGCCGGACAAGCCGCTCAAATGCCGCCTCGTCGCCGCTTAAAGCAGCCTGAATATCATCCCAATCTAAATTTTCCACAGAGCCATTATAAGACGCAAGTCCCTGTTTGTAAACCAGTTCTGCAGACGTATTAACAGACACGCTTCCAAATGATTAGTGGATGATGTGAGGTACAGGTAACGAAAAATCTGAAACAATTTTTTGCCGAGAGTTGTTTAAAGTTTTGTGCAGTAAAGACTTGAAATGTTGGTTTGCCGGCAGTAAATTATAAATTAAGATATGGTTATAAGCGCTCGTAGCTCAGTTGGATAGAGCGTCGGTTTCCTAAACCGGAGGTCACAGGTTCGAATCCTGTCGGGCGCAATTTACGGCTGCATAACTACTTATCTCAAATTCAGACTTCTGCCAATACGCCTTCGCCTGCTGAGAATGTTCCTGCCACTCTTGGTTCTCATCCGAGCACGAAAACCGCTCTGCCGACTCTTCTTTATCTTGCTGATACGATGATTCTGCATTTTAACTCCATTTATAATTACTTGCCGTCAACGAACTTACGTATTCTGCATAAATTGCGAGGAATTTCAACAACTTTTTTATCGCCACAAAGACACCGAGACACAAAGGGGGGAAATCCGAAATCCGAACCCCGCCTTAGCGGGACAGGTATCGAAATCCGAAACCCCAGAGAGATAGCCCAAGGAGCGCGCAAGTTTTTATCCCCGCCTTCGCGAGGACAGGCTTTGCGCAAATTTTGCGATTCAGACAAGTGGTGTCTGAATAGTTGTTAGTCAACCTCGTCGAAGTCTGCGAACGCCGCACCGAAATCAACATCACCGGAGACTGGCGGAATATTCGCGTCCTTTATTGTCAGCGTGAAAGAACACAGATTAAAGTTAAACGTCGCAGCGGCTGTAGCATTTGGGTCTGTTACTTTAACATTCGAGCAGGAAAACATCCCTTTGCCGGCCTTGAGACTGTTCTTATGTATATCAAACTGCTGCGAGCCCAAAGTAATAACAAGGCCTTCGGTAATCCAGTTTGCCATACAAGGGTCTGGATTTTCAACCGCGAATGCACCGCCGGCTGTCAACTGGTCGCTGTTCACTTTTTTATTGTTTTGCGTGACCGTGCACTTATCAACCCTCAGGACATCCTTGACTCCCATCATCAGCAGGATTGGTATCGGCACCCTCGGGCCGTTGACTATCACCTCGTTAACCTCGGCCGTCTTGTCGTAATCCCCGACTTCAATCTCGATAGTTACCGGACAGCCCAGGCCCGACAGGTCAACGTTACTTGCTGAAAATGCGAATTTGCGGGTTTTCACATCATAAGTGAAAGATTTTCTTACGCCGCCGACAGTCTTGGAATAATTGTATTTGCCCTTCTTAAAGGTATTGGCATCAATGGGGAATGTCAAAGCGCAGGGACTGACTATATCGTTTGAGTTAATGGTAACCTTGACAGTATTGGCATCGTTGAAGTCATCAGCTTTGGCGCCCATCGTCCCTGAAAAGGAAATCTTGTCGCTGTTTACCTTGCTGCCTGCGGTTACAGTGCATTTGGTAACATCGAGCTGCCAGGAAAGTTTGGGGAAACTAACGCCTTTGTTTATCCACCAGATATCATTCGGCCCGTTTACCGTCTCGCCGATAAAGTCCCAGCCGATGAAGCTTTTTTGCTGTTTCATTTTCGCATTCGTCAATGGTGTCCCAAATCCGTTATTAGGCTCGGTGACAGGAAAATAGCAACTGCTGATAGTGCCGGTGTTTACTCCTACCAGCCCGCCGAAGTCGGATGTGCCTGTAACGGCGCCTGTCGAATAGCAATTGCTGATAGTGCCGCCGTTGTTATATCCCACCAGTCCGCCGAGCAAGTTTGTGCCGCTGACGTCGCCCGTCGAATAGCAGTTGCTGATAATGCCGCTGTTGTTCCATCCCACCAGCCCGCCGAGGTTGGATGTGCCGCTTGTCTCGCCTGTTGAGTAGCAGTTGCTGATAATACCGCCGTCGTTATTAACTCCCACCAGCCCGCCGAGGTTGGATGTGCCGCTTGTCTCGCCTGTGGAGTAGCAGTTGCTGATATTGCCGCCGTTATTATATCCTGCCAGCCCGCCGAGCGCCTGTGAGCTAATTCCGCTTGTGACATTGCCTGTTGAATAGCAGTTACTGATACCGCCGGCGTT
>Ga0315286_10003640_pt1 | contig 14630 bp, 12 predicted proteins | sample YL17G10_0_MG_FD_205038 | JGI IMG/M metagenome (GOLD analysis project Ga0315286, IMG submission 205038) | Sediment microbial communities from Yellowstone Lake, YNP, Wyoming, USA - YL17G10_0 | ecosystem: Environmental > Aquatic > Freshwater > Lake > Sediment | place: USA: Wyoming | collected...
AGGGAGTGGTTTTTCATTGTTACTCCGGCGACGTTCGGCAGGCAAAAATTATTTTGGATAAGGGCTGGTATATCTCGCTGACGGGGGTGGTAACATTCAAAAACGCCGAGACAACCCGCGAGGTGGCAAAATACGTTCCACTCGACCGGCTGATGATTGAGACGGATGCCCCGTATTTATCACCTGAACCGATGCGAAAACAGAAGGTCAATGAGCCGGCGCTGCTTATCCACACCGCCAGATTTGTCGCGGGATTGGGAGGGATGGATTTTACCAAGTTTGCCGAGGCGGTTACGGCTACTACAACGCAGTTCTTTTCGCTGCCGCATCAATTGTAACTGCCGATATTATAAGCAGTTACGCCACTTGACTCTTCGGGAAAAATCTGGTATAATCAATATATTATCATATCGTCCATGGATGGCGGGATTTTTATATAATCGGGGTAAAGAGGTTGAGGGTGAAATATTTTGCTTTTTTATCTCTTGCGGCGGGACTTGTCTTTTCGGCTGTCGCCACAGGTGCGACTCCTTATACCCCCCCTTATACCCCCAGCCCAAATACGCCCAAGGTCGTTATCGAAACGATATTGGGCGATATCACTATCGAGCTTTTTCCGAACCAGGACCAGGCGCCTATAACCGTCAATAATTTCCTGCAATACGTCAACAGCGGTTTTTATGACGGGCTTATTATTCACCGCGTGGTAAACGACGCGAATTTTAGTATAATGCAGGGTGGGGGATATAAGCCGAGAGGCGTCTATAAGTCAGAAGGTCTTCGCCCGCCGATAATCAACGAAAGCTATAATGGGCTAAGCAACCTGCGGGGGACGGTCGCTATGGCAATGACGAATGACCCGAATTCCGCAACGTCACAGTTTTACATAAATGACGCAAACAATATTCTTTTCGACCGCGGCCATCAAGGCCCAAATTCTGCTGGGTATTGCGTCTTCGGACAGGTCATATCCGGAATGGACATAGTTCACCAGATTGTACAGTTGCCTGTATTGTCGCCGCAGTATGCCGGCGGACTGACACAGTGCCCCTATTCAGGCAACAACTATGTTTATGTTTTCAAACAGCAGGTAAGGGTATGCGTATCACCAACAGGCAATAACAGCACCGGCCTTGGAAGCCCGGACGCACCTTTCAAAACAATACAAAAGGCGATTGATACCATCGCTTCACCGGGCCACGTTGTGCCAGCACCCGCAACATATACGGGAACCGGAAACATTGATTTGGATTTCAATGGTAAGGCGATTACGGTCCGGGCGATTGAACCACGTGACTTTAATACAGTAACAAAAACAACAATCGATTGTCAGGGTAGCGCGGCCAACCAGCACAGGGCGTTTTATTTCCATACAAGCGAAGATGCCAACTCCGTAGTTAAGGGACTGACAATTATCAACGGCTATCAGACCCCGGGCGGAGCAATCTGGTGCAACAGTAACCCGACGATAAAAAACTGCACATTCACTAATAACACAGCTTCGAGTTACGGCGGCGGTATTTACTGCTATGACAGCGACGCCATAATTTCAAACTGCACCTTCAGTAAAAACACTGCTTTATCGAAAGGAGGCGCCCTATACTGCGATCATTACAGCGGCGCAACCCTTGGCAATTCGATTTTATGGAATAATACCGCGCCATCGGGGCACGAAATTGCGTTAGCCGGCGCATCGACACCTTCATTACTAAAAGTATTGTATAACGATATCGACGGCGGAAAAGCAGAGATATCCACCGAAACAAATTGCACGGTTGTCTGGGGACCGGGAAACCTGGACATCGACCCGTGCTTTGTAAATCCCGACAGCAATAATTATCACCTGCAAAGTACGATATGGCAGTGGGACGATGCGAACGGATGGAGCGAAGGGAAAGACAACAGCCCCTGCATTGACGCCGGCAATCCTGGCTGCGACCTCGGTGACGAAGGAATAACATCAGCAAATGTTCGGATTAATATGGGAGCAGCAGGCGGAACAGTCAAGGCAAGTATTCCACCCCCAGAGTGGAGATTGCTCGCTGACCTCGATAACGACGGAATAACGAATAATATCGACTTTGCCTGGTTTGCCGGCTACTGGTTAGCCAAAGGCAGCGAATTGCCCGCCGACCTGGACCGCAACGGAAGCGTTGATATATCCGATTTGAAACTATTCAGCGACGACTGGATGCGAATGGGGAATACGAGGTTGGCGGAGAAAGCCGACTTTAACTTTGACGGCATAGTCAATTTCAGGGACTTCGCCGTATTGTCAGGCGACTGGCAAAAAAGCGTAACCCATAAGACAAGCGACCTCAACGGCGACGGCATAATCAATATCGACGACCTCGACTTGTTTACGCAGGTCTGGCTGCAATAAACAAATCCTTCACAAACCCTTGCAGGGCTTTGTTTTGCGACCTAATATATTCACCAGAATGAAAACGAGGAAATCGCACGAATGGGATTTGTCCTGTAAAGAAGCGATAGAGATACAGCGTCAACTGGCCTCACAAGTACGATTTACCGCAATGAAGAAAAGACCCAAAATAATTGCGGGGCTGGATTGTGCGTTCAGCAAAGACAGCAAACGAATCTTCGCGGCGGCCGTGGTGATTGACATATCTGATTTTTCGATTATCGAGACGGCAACAGCGGCACGCAAAGTCGATTTCCCTTACATACCGGGTTTGCTGTCATTTCGTGAGGCGCCTGTGTGCATCGACGCAATCGAGAAACTAAAGACAACGCCGGACGTCTTCATTGTGGATGGTCAGGGTTTTGCGCATCCGCGGCGGTTCGGTATTGCCTGTCATATAGGGGTGCTTGTCGATAAGCCGACGGTTGGCTGCGCAAAAAGCCGGCTCATAGGGACATTCGATGAACCGGGTCGGCTAAAGGGCAATTATAACCAACTACTGGATGAGAAAGAACCGATTGGCGCGGTTTTACGAACGCGAACAGATGTCAAGCCGGTGTATGTTTCAGTCGGGCACAGGTGTATGCTGGAAGACGCGATAAGAATTATTCTGGAATGCACGACAAAATACCGATTGCCTGAGCCAAGCCGGCTGGCGCACCAATTGGTTGGGCAGGCAAAACTCGGTTAGCGTTAGTGTGCGTGAGTAAGGTGCAGGATAAGCTCCCGCATATCCGAGTATTTGGCGAGCAGCGTTTCCCTGTCGCCGATTTCAAAGTCGGCTTCGTCAAAACCAGGGGCGACGGAGCAGCCCATAAGCGAAAACTTTCCGCCGGGCTGGATAAAAGCCCCCTGCCAGGTGCCTTTGGGGACAAGAACCTGAACTTTTTGTTCATTGAATATATCGTGGCCGAGGGTGACGATTTCGCTTGAGCCGTCGGGGTGCAGTTGAAGCATCGTTACCGGATTCCCCAGATAAAAATGGAACATCTCATCGTATTTTAGCCGATGCATCACCGAAACGGTTTTGGCGGTAAGCAGGTAGAGAATAACGCTGCTGAGATTACGGTCGCCTGAAAAACCGGAGGGCAGAATTTCTTTTTTCAGCACATCCGCTGCACGGTAGGTTTCGACATAGTAACCGCCCTCCTGCCGCAACGGCTGCATCTTAAAACGCTTTATTATCTGCTCGGCTGTCATAAATCAGTTTCAGGCACTTGCAAGGTTGTTGTTTATTTACTTTCGATAGTAGCGCTGATAACCAGAAAGTATGCTCCGTCATTATTTTGGGCACTGCCCGCTATTATCGGCTTACCGGAATCAAGGCGGATTTCGCCGTCGAGTTTTCTGGCGAAGGTACTCGGGGGAGAACCTGTTTGAGATACACGGTCGAATCCGCTCTGTTCAAACTTATACGATAAGGTTATTTCGCCATCTGGAGAAACAAACGGCTGAACAGTGAACGTCATACCCATATCGTACGCCTGGTAACTCATTGTTTTTTGGGCTACACCCTGATTGGGCACAACAACACTTTGCATTTCGACATTAATTTTTTGAAAACACTTTACTGTCGCGACTTTAAAATTTTGTGCGGCCAGTTTTGTGCCCGCCGTAACTTTCGCGGTCCCCTTATTGATCGCCGCCTGCAGCTTTTCCATTGAGACCGATTCACCTTTTGAACCACGTGGAGTCATAACAAGCTGCTCGGCGCTATGAAGATTTACCTCTATTACGGAGGCATCAATCGTCACAGCGGCCTTGTCGTATGGGTTTGCGACTTTCTGTTGTGCGTCTGCCTCCTGTTTATCAGCGGCGCGGGATTCCAGGTTGCACAGGGCCAGCAAAACCGCCAGGATTACCAAATTCCCCTTTGTGATTTTGCTCATCTGTTTACCCTTTCAAAAAAATTAGGCTTTACCCCCGCTTACTTTTTTGTTACCACCTTCGCGGATTTGATAATTACCGGCTCGATGGGAACATCCTCGTGCATGTCTTTTATCCCGGTCTTGACCTTGGCTATTGAATCGACGACGTCCATACCTTCGACGACCTGGCCGAAGACAGCGTAGCCGGGGTTACGGGGGCCGGAATAGTCGAGATAGGCATTGTCAACATCGTTGATGAAAAACTGTGCGGTAGCACTATTGGGATCATTGAGTCGTGCCATCGCGATAGCGCCGCGTTTATTCTTGAGACCGTTTTTGGCTTCGTTAATAATCGGCGGACGGGTCTGTTTTTGCTTCATATCAGGGGTAAAGCCGCCGCCCTGAATCATAAAATTGGGTTTGACCCTGTGGAATATCGTCCCGTCGTAGAAACCCTCCTGAACGTATTGCAGGAAATTGGCGGCCGTTACCGGGGCAGCCGTTTCGTTGACTTCAATCACAATATCGCCTTTTGTAGTTTCCAGTTTTACCATTGTTCGACCCTCGTTATTTTTTTCGTCCGCCGGGCAGCCAAACGCAAAAACCATTACAGCCGCCGCCACACCCAACAAATAAACACCTGAGTTCCTGCCATATTTCATATAACACCCTCAAACATTAATCAATAGTAAATAATCATTCCCATTTATGCTGCCGCATAGATTCGAGAATCATAGCAGCGCATTCCATCGCCGCAAGGCCTTCTTCGGCGATGACCTCTGGCCGAAGCGACTTGTCGGCAACCGCCCGCAGAAACGCCTCCTGCTCAAGGCGAAGCGGCTCTCTGTCGTCAACGTCGAGGGTTTCGCGATGCAGAAGGTCCTGCCAGCCGGCGGTAAGCAAAGCGAATGTGCCGCTTTTTTTGAGCTGCCTGATTTTCTCGACAATGTCTATATTCGGGGCGGCTTTGATTACCACACCCGTCTTTTTGAAATAATCGACGCTGAGGTACGCCTGTTTGCTGAAGACCCGGACTTTGCGTTCGGTTTTCAAAGCTAATCGGGACGCGGTTACATTGGCGACACAGCCGTTTTCAAACACGATTCTGGCGTTGCAAATATCCTCGTTAGCCGGGTCGATAACGCCTATCCCCACAGCATCAACCTTGACAACCTTGCTTGCGGCAAGCGACAGGATAATATCGATGTCGTGAATCATAATATCAAGCACAACACCAATATCGGTTGAGCGGAAAGGATAGGGACTGATACGTGCCGCCTCGATAAATTTTGGCTCGATTTGCAGCCGTTTCATCGCCTGAACAACCGGGTTGCATCGCTCTGAATGGCCGACGGCAACAAGGCAGCCGGTCTTCTTGGCAAGTGCGACAATATCTCTCGCCTGGACCACGTCGGCCGCGAGCGGCTTTTCGATAAGAACTGCGATACCCGCCTCAATGAGCGGCTTTGCCAGTGCAAAATGCTCAGTGGTCGGGGCGGCAATTGTAACCGCATCGACTTTGCCAATGAGTTCGGCCACGTTGCGGATTGCCTCGCAGCGGTGTTTTTTCGCCAGCCGTTTTGCCTTGTCGGCATCGACATCGACAATGGCAACGAGATTGCTCTGGGGCAGTTCTGAGTAAACACGGGCGTGGATTTCACCCATCTTGCCTGCGCCAACGACTGCGGTTCGTAATCTATCCATATCAATCCTTTTAATGGCCAGGCGAGTATGCTATGGAAAAATGGAAAAAGACTCCTGACCCCTTTTTCCTCTACCTGAATTTTTCGAGATATCTGCCGTAGCGATGCTCGCTGCTTTTTAGAATGGCATCAACCATATCGCGGACGTTTTCATCAAGGCCTTTTTCTTCGGCCATTTCCTTCGCCTTCTGCAACAATGGCATTTTGTCATCGCGGTAGAGATGCTTGTAGGCATCATTGATTGCCTTCTGCTGTTTTTCATTCAGTCCGGCACGTTTGAGGCCTCGTTTATTGACGCCGCGAACTTCGAGCGGGTAGTGGCCGCTGACAATAAGGAAAGGTGGTACGTCCTTGTTGATTCCTGCCAGCCCCGCGGCGTAGCACCATCTGCCGACGGTAACGAACTGGTGAAGCAGGGCCACGCCCGAAAGCCAGACGCCCGTCTCAATTTTACAGTGGCCGCTTATTTGTGTGAAATTGCTCAAAACAATCTTGTCTTCGAGAATACAATCGTGGCCTATATGAGAGCCAACCATAATCAGATTGGAATTGCCGATTTTAGTAAGAGCATCGTGGTGCATACTCGGATGAATAGTAACCTGTTCGCGAATTGTGTTGTCGTCGCCGATTACCAGGCCGCCGATTTGGGCGTCGGGGCCAAGATTAAGTATCTGGGGTTGGCCACCTATTACGCAATTGGGAAACAGATGATTACGTTTTCCGACACGGACGTTTTTATCAATGACGACATTTGCTTCGAGGACGGTCCCTTCGCCGATTGATGTGCCGCTGCCGACAAAGCAGTGAGGCCCTATTACGACGCCGTCCTGTATAATGGCCCCGTCTTCAATAACCGCGGTAGAATGAATCTGTTTCATTGTGGCATCCTGTATTTCGATTTTAATGTTCTATAGCTTGTCATTATCCACGAGCATAAACCTGATTTCGCATTCGGCGACGACCGCGTTGCCGACCATTGCTTTGCATTTGCACTGGGCGGTCCTGGTATGGCTCTTGACGGTCTCGGCGGTAAGAATGAGCTGGTCGCCGGGCACGACGGCCTTGCGCAGTTTAACGCCATCCATACTGAGAAGAAAGGCGAGCTTGCCTGTGTGCTCAAGCCGCTGGGCAAACAGCAGGCCTGAGAGCTGAGCCATCGCCTCGACGATAAGAACGCCCGGCATAATGGGCGTGCCGGGAAAATGTCCCTGGAAAAACTGCTCATTGAAGGTTACGTTTTTTATGCCTTTTATGAAGCTGTCGCTTTCAAGTTCGATTACCTTGTCAACAAGCAAAAACGGGTAACGGTGCGGGAGTATCTTGGCAATTGCGCGGATATCGAGCAGAGCGTCGGTGCCGAATTTGGCGGTGCGTTCCTGTCGTTCGGCGGCCTCGTATAGCTTGTGCACAAGCTGATGATTCAGGGAGTGACCGCTTTTATAGGAGACGATTCTGCCCTTGATTGCCCTGCCGACCAGCGAAAGGTCACCGATAAGGTCAACTATTTTGTGTTTTACGCATTCATCGGGAAATCTGTAGGAGTTTTTAATGGGGCCGTCGGAATCAATAACAAGAATATCTCTTGGCGTAAGGTGTGTCCCCATACCGTGCGCCTGAAATTGTCTGGCCTCGACCTCAAGGAGGAACGTTCTGGCGCGGGCGAGGTTTTTCTCGAAGCTGTCGGGGGTAAGGCGACAACTGTAAATTTGCCTCCCGATTCCGGTGTGTCCGCCGTAGTCAAGGTCGTATGTGATATTCAGCGTATCGTCTGGAAAGGGAAGCGCGTATATGGAAGCGTCGCCAGAGGTGATGAAAATAGGTTCCTGGATTGTGAATTCGTGCCGCGGCGCCTCCTGTTCGACGAGGCCCGACTGACTGAGCAGCCGGAAAAACTCTCCGCTGCTGCAATCCGACGCGGGCAGCTCAGGTGCGTCGATTTCGATAGTGAGATTGTCTATTTCAAGGGCAGCGATGGCTGCCAGGCAATGCTCGACGGTTTCGATGCTGACGGGACCTTTTTTTATGGTGGTTCGGCGGGTTCGTTCGCCAATATTGGGGGCGATGGCCCTGATGCGGACCGGCTCGGCCAAATCGGTGCGGACGAAAACCACGCCGGTATCGACCGGGGCAGGGCGAAAAACTACTGACGCCTCTTTGCCGCCAAACAGACCCTTGCCACTAATGGCTGTCGGGGTCGCTATCGTCTTTTGTAATTTCATTTTTTTGTCTTCACCACTAATGGCTTGGCCATCCCTTTCGGGAGACGCCAGGACAAAAATATTTCTCTTTTTGTTTTACTTTATTTTTTCTTCGTGGCTTTGTGTCTTCGTGGTTTCAAGTTTATCGACCCTTGCTAATAATTTTTTAACCTGCTCCATAATTGTGGGAAGTCGCATGACGCAGGCGAACGCGCGAAACGCTTCTTTGCGGTCGACTGCGGGAGACCCGACGATCTGCTTGCCTGGCGGAACGCTGTTCATCACACCAGCCTGCGCACCTACCATAACACCGTCGCCAATCTCGATATTGTCAATCACCGCCACCTGCCCGCTCAGAAAAACACCGTTGCCAATTTTAGTACTGCCGGCGATGCCCGTCTGGCCTACTATCAAACAACACCTGCCGATTACGACGTTGTGCGCAATCTGAACGAGGTTGTCTATTTTTGTCCCGGCGCCGATTCGCGTCTCACCGAATTTTGCCCTGTCAACGCAGCAATTGGCGCCTATCTCGACATAATCTTCGATAACAACAACGCCATTATGCGGAATTAACCGATGAGCGCCGTCGATAAAGGAATAGCCAAAGCCAACAGAACCAATAGTAGTGTTGGCCTGAATTACAACATTATTTCCGATTGTGCAGTTATGATAAACGACGACGTTGCAGTCGAGCCGGGTGGCCCGACCTATTTTTGTGTTCTGGCCGATTTTGCCTCCAGCGGCGACAATCGTATCATCGCCGATTTCAACGCCGTCTTCGATAACCGCAAAAGACCCAATCGACACGTTTTTGCCCATTTTGACGCCGGCGGCAACCTTGGCGGTCGGGTCCACGCCCAGCACGGCAGGCCGAAGCTTCGGCGCAAAAATCTTCAACGCCTCAATCAGCGCCACGTTGGCATTTTTCACAAGCAACTGGGGCGGCGAAAATCCATCGATTGCCTTATTGACTATCACAGCGCCGGCACAGGAATCTTTCAGCGAGGCGCGATGTTTTTCATCCGCCAGAAAAGTCAGCGTCGCCTGGTCGGCGGAGCCGACAGGCCCAACCGAACGAATGACGCCAGCCCCGTCGCCGATTAACTCTGCCCCAAGTCGATTAGCCAGTTCTTTGACCGTTAGTTCCATAATGCCTTCTTATGGCAGTAATTCCTATATCGAATTCGCGTCAACTTTCGCCATAACCGCGTCGGTAATATCTTCACAGCCGGCGCTATACAAAACCTTGTGCGTGCTTATTGTCAGCGTAAGCTCATTTGAATTCGCGGCGGGCAGGTCCGGCTCGCTTTTTTCGAGAACCATGTCGAATCCTTTCTCTTTTGCGACTTCACCGGTTGCCTTGACAACATCTTTGAAAAGCTGTTCAACGACCACCTGCTCGCGCATATCAATCTGGCGTTTGAAGTACTCCTGCTTCGCCTGCAAACTCCCCTGTTTCTCGAGCACGTCCTTCATTCCCGATAAATAATCCGCGCTGCCTGGTTTCAGCATCTTCAAACCGCTCTTGCTGGCATCAATTTGTTTGGACAAATTCTCAAGCTCGGCTTCCAGCTTGTCTCGCTCGGCCGACATTTCCTGCTTGTATTTGACGTTGCGCCTGCAATCCTGGAATACCTTGCGGACGCTAACGACGCCAATTTTGAGACACTTATTATCACCGGATGAGGCGGCCTTCTCGGCCCAGGCGTTCACAATGAAACCTGACATTACTATTACAAGAACCATAACAATGATTGACTTAAGCTTCATAATTTTCCCTTTCTCACTGATTAATGCACTTTTTGGACATTCCAAACGGTACTGGTAAATCATCAATTATCAATAATCGATTATCAATTCTCACACGGCGGATATTCTACGAAAAAGCAAAGAAATCCGCAAACCCCCCTGCCTCGATAAATTACCCCTTAGAACAAGGTTCCTACAGAGAAACTGAAGGCCTGCGTCTCATCGCCTTCGCTTTTCATCAGGGGCGCCGCAAGTTCAAACCGCATAGGAACAGGCCCGAACCACTGCGGTATCATTATCTGAATGCCGGCGCCCGCGCCGACGCGGTAACCGCCGGTATCAATGGCGCCGCTGTCAATAAAAAACAGCATCGCTATATTATCACCGATGAGTGGAACAGCGACTTCGGCGTTTGCCAGGAATATCCAGTCGCTGCCGATTGGGTCTCTTTTCTCTGGATTTAAGGTATTGGTTTGGAGACCCCTGGTACTGACTCCGCGGTATTCGAAACCACGGATGCCGTAGGTGCCGCTGCCGCCGGCGTAAAACTTCTCAAAGGGCGGTGTATCGCCTACGACGGTCGCCGCCAAAAGCTTGGTGGCCAGAACGGTCTTTCGCTCGGCCAAATCCTCGTAAAGGGTGTAATATCTCCTATAGGTACCACTGGCAATGCCAAAAGTAAAGTCGCCCGTAACTTGTTCATAAGAAACGTCGAAATTCTGACCCTTTGAGGGATTGAACCTGTTATCGGTAAGGTCTCTGCCGGCACCAACCCGAACACCTGTAAGAAGATTATTGCCCGCAACATCCTTGATTTCTTGTGGCGCATCGTCCTCGATACTCTTGACGTCGACATTTTCCACGCGGACCCCGATATTTTCCTGCCACTTGTCTCTATATCGCCTCCCCAGGCCGACAAATCCTTTTGTCCTGCCCTCGTCGTATGATTCACGCCATCTTTCCCAGCTCGAGCCGGCCAAATCCAAACTGATGGGTTTGTCGTTCAGATATGGCTCGGTAAAACTGACTGAATATGTACTCAATTCAGTACCCGGCTGCAGGGCAATTCGCAGGGTCTGCCCGCCCCCTTTTAAGGCCTTGCCCGTGACAAAATCGGAGAAACTTTTGGGCTTATCGCTAATGTCTAAATTTCTCTGTTCATAGGTTAGCTGGCCCATAACGCCGCTGTCGCTGGATACGCCCGCGCCTAACATAACCATACCCGTTTTGCCCTCAATAATACTAACCTGAGCGTCCTTTTGGCCGGCGGTTGAACCTGACGGCGTAATTGTCGCCCCGTCGCGTTCGGTAAGCAGATTCTGCTGGAGGTTTTTTTCGAGTTCGCCTTTACCGTCCCCGCGGGCGATATCACCGTTATACCATTTGCCCGGCTGGAAGTCATACTCGTCGAGTACACGTCGAACAACCTTGTCCTTGGTCTGCTCGTTGCCGGTGATTGTTATCTGGCCTATCCGGAATCGCTCGCCTTCTTTGACCGTATATTCGAGAGCAACCGTCTTGTCTGAAACAAACTTGATGCCACGCTCGACCTTCGCGTCAATAAAGCCGGTTCCTCTGTAGAGTTTGACAATCTGTTTGGTATCGGTTTCGGCCTTTTGCTCGTTGTAGGTCTGGCCGTTAAGCAGCGTCAACTGCTCATACAGCTTCTTGCTGTCGTACTGCTCACTGCCGGTAAAAATGGTGTTTTCAACCGAATAAGCAATGCCTTCCTCGATGGCAAAGATGATGCGGATTTTGCTCTTGTCGGCGTTGAACTTCCGCTGGGCCTCGATTTTGGCGTTAAGGAAACCTTTTTTCTGATATACCCGCTGGAGCTTCGAAACGTCCTCGTTAAGCTCCTCTTCGTTGTAGTATTTCTGGAACAATATCCAACTGCGGGGGCGGGCCTTGATGGTTTTCTTCAACTCGCCCGATTTAAGGAATTTGTTGCCGGCAAACTTGACCGCGTCTATTTTAACCCGTGGACCTTCCTTGACGGTATATACCAGCTTGCCGGTGGATAATTTTGCGGTATCGAGCGTTATCTCGATGTACGGAAAGCCGCTCTGGCGGTAGAACTCAAGGATAGTGGTCGAGTAGGTATGCGCCAGAACCGGGTCAAGATAGTCGCCCACCTTAAAGCCGAGTTTTTCCTGCAGCTTTTTGCCCCTAAACGCCTTATTGCCAACGAACTCAATCGACCTTATGACATTTTTCTCGACAACGACAAAGGTCAGTTCGATATTCCCGTCAACCGGTTTGGTGTTGTAATAGCAGTATTCGACGCCTTTGACTTCGGCTATCCGCTTCACATCCTCCGCTGCGACGCCCTGATTGAATATGTCACCCTGTCTTGTGCGGACTTTCGTGAGGACTTCGGGGACCTTTACGCTGACGTTGCCTTCCACGCGAATGGCAGAAATTATCTGGTTGGAATCCCCCCCTGCCGGACTGGCAGAATTCGCGTCAGCCGCGCCGACAGACCGAACGCAAACCAGGGCAAAACATAGCAACATCGAAATCTTACGCCAAAGTCTTTTCACTTTCTCCTTTCACCACTAAGATACCAGGACATAAAATTTTTCTCTTTACCTTTTTACTTCGTGTCTTCGGGGCTTTGTAGTTTGCTTTTCGTTAATCAAAACGGCGTTTCTTCCCTGGATGGCTCCTGCTGCAAAGCCGTGGACGGCTCATCCACAAACGAAGCAGCATTACCAAACCGCGTGAATTTATCCAGGAACGTAAGGTCGGCGGTCCCCGTCGGACCGTTTCGCTGCTTGGCGATTATCACGTTGGCGATATTGTTCGGCTCGTAATCCTTTTCTCCGCTGTGATAATAATCCTCGCGGTGCAGCAGCATAACAACGTCGGCGTCCTGCTCGATACTGCCGCTTTCACGAAGGTCGCTCATCTTCGGCAGGTGCCCCTCGCGCCCTTCAGGCGAACGGTTCAACTGACTAAGCACCACAACGGGGATATTCAATTCGCGGGCAAGGGCTTTGAGGTAGCGGGATATGGTTGTGATTTCCTGCTGGCGAGATTCGACACGAGAATTGCCGAGCTGCATCAACTGCAGATAATCTACGAATAAGCACCGTATGTCGTACTGGCTTTTCAATCGCCTCGCCTTGGCCCGTAGCTCCAGAGGCGTCAGCGTCGAGGTATCATCGACAAATATGGGGGCGGCTGAAAGTATGCCGCAGGCATCGACGAGCCGGCGATAATGTTCCGTGGACAACATTCCCTTTCGCACAAGCTGGCTCTCAACCTGGCTTACGCTGCAAAGGAACCGCTCGGCCAACTGTTGCTGGCCCATTTCCAATGAGAAAATGGCAACGGGCATCTTCTCAACAACACCGATATTTTCCGCGATGTTGAGCGCAAGGGCCGTTTTGCCCATACTTGGTCTGCCGGCGATTATAATCATTTCACCGTTTTGCAGCCCGCAGGTCAACTGGTCGAGCATCATAAAACCGGTAGCCAGTCCCGTGATATGCTTCCCGTCACGTTTCTCGATAAGCTCGTATGCGTGCGTAACGAGGTCTTTAATCGCAATCGCCTGCCCGGCGGTCCGCTTATCGGTAATCGCAAAGATTCGCTGCTCGGCCTCGTCGAGTTTCGCAAGGGACTCTCCCGTTGGGTCATAGGCGTCGTTTAGAATCTCAGTAGCGGTCTGTATAAGCTCGCGAAGCAGTTGCTTGTCTTTTATGATTCCCGCGTAATATGCGACGTTGGCGGAACTGGGAACTGAGTTGGCAAGCTTGCCTAAGTATTCCACGCCGCCAACCTGTTCGAGTTGTTTGCGGCCTTCAAGCTCGTTACGCAGCAGAACGCCGTCGATACCCTCGCCCCTGTTTTTTTCGTAAAGGGCAATTACCGCGTCGTAAATCAACTGGTGCTCAACCCGGTAAAATGACTCCCTGCCGAGCATCTCCACTACCTGGCCTATGCAGACCGGGTCGATAATCATCGAACCAAGAACCGCGGCCTCGGCGGCAAGCGACTCAGGCATTACTTTGCTAATCAAACTATCAGCAGACGGAGGACTGGCGACGGGAGACAGACGTTCGTATGTATTCTTCTGTTTTCCGTCTTCCGTCTTCCGGCTTCCGGCTTTGGGTTTTCCCGTATTTTCCCTTATCGTGCCTGCCATTGCCTCTTATCCCGTCGAAAACGCACAAAAACCCGCCGTAATAATACTGAAACGACGGGCAAAAGGGCATTGTAGATTGCCGGCCCCAAACTGTCAAACGTTTCCGCTCTCTTGTCGAAAATAGAAATCGCCGTAAGTAAAACCAGATTAATATCAAACTCTTTCGGGGGCAGCGTAAGGTCGGCGATAGTCGCGAGTCAGCATTTTGTCGGCCTGGCCATCGGCGACAAATTTCTCTTTTTTGCCGTCGAAGATAAGCGTCCTGCCAAGCCGATACGAGATATTCGCCAGATGAGGAAGGGCCGTTGACATAAAGCCGGTCTCGATAGGGCAATTGAGGTCCTCTTTTTTGCCGCTGCGAAGAGCGTCGATAAAATTCACAAAATGGCTGTCGGAAACAGCCCCCGCCACAGTACTCGCATTAGCCGCTGCCTGCTGTGTCTGCGAGGATGGCCCCGGCTCATTTTTCCTGCCGAAATACGTCTTCCAGACCGTGTCGTTGAGATACATCCAGCCCTTTGTGCCGTAGAAAAG
>Ga0315286_10003642_pt1 | contig 14628 bp, 10 predicted proteins | sample YL17G10_0_MG_FD_205038 | JGI IMG/M metagenome (GOLD analysis project Ga0315286, IMG submission 205038) | Sediment microbial communities from Yellowstone Lake, YNP, Wyoming, USA - YL17G10_0 | ecosystem: Environmental > Aquatic > Freshwater > Lake > Sediment | place: USA: Wyoming | collected...
GGATAGGTGCCGTAGTAGTAGCAGGCGGCGGCGCCGCGCCAGCGCGCCTCGTAGCTCTGCGGTTCCGCCTTGGCGACCTGGGCGAAGAGATCGACGGCCGCCTTCGCCCGAGCCGCCTCGGCGCGTGCCTCGTACGCGGCCTTTGCCTGATCCAGGAGCGTAGGCTCCTGCGCCAGCGCGACCGTTCCGGTCATTGTCAGGAGGACAACGAATGCAGCAAGTAGGCACCGCGTGCGTGATCTCGACATGGTGGCTCTCCCTGCGCCGAGTCTATCAGCACAAGCCGGCAAGGCCGAAGCCCCGCCCGGTGCTCAGCGCAACCGGGCAGTCTGGTCGGGATCGGGCCGGGGGGTGGACGGGGCGGGCCGTGCGGACGAGAGGCGCGGCATCGGGCCGGAACCCAGGCTCGCCGTGTGCGCCTGCGACGCCAGCCAGCACCCCGCGGAGGTGACCAGCGCCGGGAAGATCGGCTCGATCCCGAGCGGGTAGCGGCCGGTGACGTACTCCACCACCAGCCAAAGCGTGCACACGGCCGTGGCCGCGCCCATCGCGGCGATGGCGCCTGCCGGCGAGAAGCTCCAGCGGCGCGGGAAGTGGGACAGCGTCACCGGCAGCAGCAGCGCGGCGGTCACGACGCTGCCGACGTCATGCCAGATGCCGATGACGCTGCGTAGCGCCAGGGCAATGGCGATGGCCGCAGCACCGACGGCGCCGAGGCCGATCATCGTCCACTTCCGCTCGTCGACCCTGCGCGCCAGCTCCGGCACGACGTCGTGTCCCAGCGTCGCCGCTCCAAGGAACAGGTACGACTGCGCCGTGGACATCACAGTGGCGAACAGGCCGATCGCGAACAGCGCGTTGAAGACGCCGGGCAGCACCGCCCGCCCGAGCTCGGGGAACGCCAGCACCGGGTCGGCGAGGTTGGGAAGCAGCACGCGGGCCGCAAGCCCGGTGAAGGTGGTCAGGAAGTCGAACAGCACCCAGAAGCCGATCGAGATCAGCACGCTCTGCCGCGCCACGCGCGGGCTCTCCGCGGCATAGCAACGCTGGTAGAAGGTTGGTTCGACGAGCGTCTGGAGCGCAATGAAGTACCAGACGAGGACGAACTGCACGCCCATGCCGCCGTCCCACTGGCGATGCGTAGTGGGCAGCGCCGCCCACAACGCGCCGAACCCGCCGACCCGGTGCAGTGCGACCGGCAGGATGATGAAGAAGCCGCCGAACATCAGGCAGAACTGCAGCACGTTGGTGCGCACGACGCTGCGGAAACCGCCGGCGACGACGTAGGCGATGGTGAACGCCGTGCCGAGCACCATGCCGAGCGGCAGGGCGGCGCCGAGGTAGATCCGCAGGAGGTCGCCGAGCATCAGCACGTACGCCGCCGGGATCGCCATGAGCAGAACGAGCGCCGCGCCCAGACGCGCCGCCCGCGGCCCGTAGGCGGCGCGGAGCTGGTCCGGGATCGACAGAACCTCGGTGCGGCGGGCGCGGCCGGCGAGGACGAACGCGAAGACGAACGCCGCCAGGTAGTAGGGGACGCCGAGAGCGAGCCAGTTCGAGATACCGAAGCGGAACGAGTACTCGCCGACGCCGAGAACGCCGCCGTACCACGTCGAGACGAGCGTCGCGACGAACGCCGGCGTAGTCAGCCGCCGGCCGTCGAGCAGGTAGTCGATTGCCGTCGTTCCGCGGCTGCGCCGGGCCACCGCAAGCAGCGCAGCGCCATAGATCGCAAGGCCGATGACGACGATGGGGTCCATTCCGCGGAGTATAGGACGCGAACCCGACCGCTCCCAGGCGCGTATGAACCTACGAGTACGAGCCGGGAGCCGCACGAGAAGAGCGCGCAGCAGCGGGGCCCGGCGCGGAGGGACGTGGCGATGAGACGGATATTCAAGATCGCGATCGGGGTGGTGGTCGTCGGCGGGATCGCCGCCGGGGCGGTGTGGGCGTCGCGCGACGGCAAAGCGAAGAAGGACGCCTTCACGCTCGTGAAGATCGAGCGGGGGACGATCGTCGACAAGGCGCTCGCGACGGGTCAGATCGTGCCGCGGCAGGAAATCCAGGTGAAGTCGCAGATCTCCGGCATCGTCAAGGAGTGCTTCGCCGAGGTGGGCGACCGAGTCGAGGCGGGGCGGCCGCTGTTCGCCATCATCCCCGACCCGACGCCCTCCGAGCTCAACGAGGCGGAGCGCAGCGTTCAGCTCGCGCAGTTGACGTTCGACAAGGCGAAGATCGACCTCGACCGCAGCCAGAAGCTGTCCGACAACGGCATTCTCTCGCAGGACCAGCACGACAGCACCCGCAAGTCGTTCGACCAGGCGAGCATCGAGCTCGACCTCGCCAAGGAGCGTCTCGCCCTCACCAAGGAAGGCAAGATCCTGCGCGCGAAGGGCGGCGTCGACTCGGTGATCCGCGCCCCGGCGTCCGGCACCGTGCTGCAGCGCCACGTCAACCCGGGCGATCCGGTGGTGCCGCTCACCTCGTACCAGGCCGGCACGCCGCTGATGACAATGGCCGACATGGGCACGATCCTGTTCAAGGGCACGGTGGACGAGATCGACGTCGGCAAGTTGAAGGAAGGCCTGCCGGTGCGCATCAAGATCGGCGCCCTGCCCGACGCCCAGATCACCGGCCACCTCACCCGCATCGCGCCGAAGGCGATGGAGAAGGAGGGCTCCACGCTGTTCGACGTCGAGGTGGCCATCGACAACGCCGGCAAGACCGTGCTGCGCGCCGGCTACTCGGCCAACGCCGACATCATCATTCAGGAGAAGAAGAGTGTCGTTCTGGTGCCCGAGCGGCTGATCACCTTCGAGAAGGAGAAGGCGTTCGTCGAGCTGCCGGCCAAGGAGCCGAAGGCGCAGCCGACCAGGAAGGAGATCACGGTCGGTCTCTCCGACGGGCTCAACGCCGAGGTGGTCGCCGGCCTCGCGGAGGGCGACCAGGTCGTGCAGCGGCCGCCGAAGGAGATCACCGGAAGCTAGTGCGGCGGTGGTGCAGGTGCGGAGGGGCGGCCTCATGAGGCGGGTTAAGAGTCAAGAGTCGAGAGTCAAGAGCAAGAAGAAGTGGCGCGGCGTGCGCCCTCCTGCCTGCTCTCAACTCTCGACTTTCAACTCTCGACCGTGTCTTTCCAGGTGATCCATGGCGATCCGCAGCTATCTCTTCCAGCTACTCAGGGACATGCGCAGCCAGAAGCTGCGGACGTTCCTCACCCTGTTCGGCCTGGTGTGGGGAACGGTCGCGGTGACGCTGCTGCTCGCCTTCGGTGAAGGGCTGCACCAGCAGCTCATCAAGACGATGAAGGGGCTCGGCGAGAACATCATCATCGCGTGGCCGGACAAGACCTCCAGACCGTGGCAGGGGATGCCGCGTGGCCGGAAGGTGCTGGTCACCGAGGAGGAGCTCGAGCACGTGCGCCGCGAGGTGCCGCTGCTCACCCGCGTGTCGGGCGAGTTTTCCTCGTGGAACCAGCGCTTCAAGGTCGGCCGCCACGTGCTGCTGCCGGGCTCCTCCGGGACCAACGTCGAGTTCGCCGAGATGCGCAATATCATCGCGAGCGAGGGCGGCCGCTTCGTCGACGAGCCGGACGTCACCCACCGCCGCCGCGTCGTGTTCCTGGGCGACAAGCTGGCCACCGACTTGTTCGGAGTCGACGGGCCGGTGGGACACCTGGTCTCGATCAACGGTGTGCCGTTCACCGTGATCGGGGTGATGGTGAAGAAGGAGCAGGACTCCTCCTACAACAACCGCGACAACGATCGCGCCGTGATGCCGGTGTCGACGTTCAAGGCGCTCTACAACCGCAAGTACGTCGACAACTTCGTCATCCAGGTGGCGCACCGGGAGGACGCCAAGGCCGCCAAGAAAGACGTCATCGCGTCGCTCGCCCGCCTCCACCAGTTCGACCCGGACGACACCGAAGCGGTGGGGATGTGGGATACCACGGAGAACTTCGACTTCATAGACACATTCATGATCGGTTTTCGCCTCTTCCTCGGGATCGTCGGCACCCTCACGCTGGTGGTCGGCGGGATCGGCGTGTCGAACATCATGCACGTGGTCGTCGAGGAGCGGACCAAGGAGATCGGGCTGAAGATGGCGCTCGGCGCCAAGCAGCGCTACGTCGTCGGCCAGATCATGTTCGAGACGCTGACGCTGACCGCGCTCGGCGGCGCGATCGGGTTCGCGATCGCCTTCACCATCTGCCACGTGTTCCCGGCGAGCCTCGCCGAGTACGTCGGGATACCCCGCATCTCGTTCGTGGTCACCGTGGTCACCGCGGCGGTGCTCGGCCTGATCGGCCTGCTCGCCGGGTTCTTCCCGGCGCGCACCGCCGCCAGCCTCGACCCGGTCGAGGCGCTGAGGCTGTAGCCATGAACTCCCTGGTCGTCATCGCCAAGCTCTTCCGCAGCGCTGCCAGGATCCAGCGCAAGCGGATGACGATGACCGTGGCGGCGATCGCCTGGGGGACGATCTCGATCGTCCTGCTGCTGTCTTTCGGCGAGGGGCTGAAGCGCAGCATGAGCGCCGGCTGGGCCGGCCTCGGCAGCGGCATCGCGATCATCTGGCCGGGCGAGACGTCGAAGGCGTTCGCGGGTTTCCCGCCGGGGCGCGGCATTCAGCTCGTCCCGGAGGACGTCGACCTGGTGGTCAACGCGGTCGACGAGATCACCGCCGCCACCGGCGAGATGCGCAACAACCAACAGCTCGTCTGGGGCCGCACCAGCCTCAACAAGCAGCTCCTCGGCGTGCACGTCGCCTACGGCGAGCTGCGCAACCACCGCGCCCGGCCGGGCGGCCGCTTCCTCGACGAGCTCGACATGCGCGCCAAGCGCCGCGTGATCTTCCTCGGCGACGACCTCGCCAAGGAGCTGTTCGGCAGCCACGAGCCGGTCGGCGAGACGGTGCTGGTCGGGCAGAGCCCGTTCACCGTCGTCGGCGTGATGCAGACCAAGAAGCAGATGGGGATGTACGGCGGCCCCGACGCCGACCACGCCGTGATTCCGCTGACCACGTTCCAGGCGATGTACGGCCGCCGGTTCCTATCGAACCTGGTGTTCAGGGCATCGGCGCCGGAGCTGATGGGCGTCGCCAAGCGCCGCTACAACGAGGTGCTCGGCGCCAAGTACAAGTTCGACCCGACGGACGAGCGCGCAATGTCCGTCTGGGACACCGTCAAGACCCAGGCGACCGGCCGCAAGATCATGATCGGCATCGAGCTGTTCCTCGGGATCATCGGCGCGCTGACGCTGCTGATCGGCGGCGTCGGCGTGGCCAACATCATGTACGCGGTGGTCAAGCACCGCACCCGCGAGATCGCGATCCAGATGGCGATCGGCGCGCGCCGCGTCTACATCATGGGGTCGCTGGTGCTCGAGGCGACATTTCTCACCTTCATCGGCGGCGCCATCGGCATCACCGTCGGCGTCGGTCTGGTGCAGATCCTGGCGTTCGTGCAGTCGAAGGTGAAGAGCCAGGCGATGCAGTTCCTCGGCGCGCCGACGTTCTCGCTTCCGGTGGCGGTGACGACGGTCCTGCTGCTCGGCGCGCTCGGCCTGCTGGCAGGGTACTTCCCGTCGCGGCGGGCGGTGTCGGTGCATCCGGCGGAGGCGCTGCGCTATGAATAGGAACGTGGCCCGTGGCCCGTGGCCCGTGGCCCGAGGCGAAACACGGGTAGGGGCGGAGCTTGCCTCCGCCCATTTCGAGACAGCGGGGGCATACCATGTTCGGTAACGGGAAGAACGGGAAGAACGGGGCGCACGACGCGGGCGACGCCGCGCTGATCGACCTCAAAGGCATCCGCAAGGTGTACGACACCGGCGCGATCAAGGTCGAGGCGCTGCGCGGCATCGACCTCACCGTGGCGGGCAGCGAGCTGATCGCCATCGTCGGCCCGTCCGGCTCGGGCAAATCGACCATGATGAACATCATCGGCTGCCTCGACACGCCCACCGGGGGCTCGTACCGGCTCAAGGGCGAGGAGGTCGGCAGCTTCTCGATCGACCGTCTGGCCGAGGTGCGCAACCGCCGCATCGGCTTCGTCTTCCAGAACTTCAACCTGCTGCCGCAGCTCACCGCGTTCGAGAACGTCGAGATGCCGCTGCTGTTCGCCGGCCGCTCGACGCGCGAGCGGCGCGAGCGGGTGGAGTTCCTGTTCGAGCAGGTCGCCCTCGCCGACCGCATGCGCCACAAGCCGACTGAGCTGTCGGGCGGCCAGATGCAGCGCGTGGCGATCGCCCGCGCGCTGGCGTGCGAGCCCAACATCATCCTCGCCGACGAGCCCACGGGCAACCTCGACTCCACCTCGGGCAGAGACATCATCCACCTGTTCGAGGAGCTCTGGCAGAAGGGCCACACGGTGGTTCTGATAACCCACGATCCCGCGATCGCCGCGCGCGCCCGCCGCGTCGTCAAGTTCCAGGACGGCCTGATCGTCGAGGACGCCGCCTGAAAAGACAGGGGACCGGGGACCGGGAACCGGGGTCCGACCGGCCGCGCGACCCACGCTTGAGTGGTGTAGGGGGGCAGCTTGTCTGCCCCCTTCACTGCGTTCACCGGAGACGGCTCGCGCCAGTGCGGCGTAGACTGACAGGTGGAGATCGCGGTGTCCCCCAATGGCCAAACCACCTGGCTGCAGTCGAGCGTCGGAGCGACGCTGTGGCCCGCGCTGGTGATCCTCACAGCGTGCGGCGCGGTGCCTTTCTCGCCGCTGGAAAATCAGGCGTACGTGTGGCAGCGGGCGTGGACGCCCGCAGTCGCGAGCGCTGTGGCGACGGTGGCGCCGCGGCTGGCGGGGTTCACCGTGCTGGCGGCGGAGGTGACCTTCGCGGGTGGGGTCGCGCGCACCGTGGCCGTGGACTACGACGCGGTGGCGCTACGCGGCTCGGGGCGGCCGGTCGGGCTGGCGCTGCGGATCGGGCCGTACTCCGGGCCGTTCACCGGCGACGACGAGGTCGCGCGCGGGCTGCGCCGGCTCGCGGCGAGCCTGGTGGTGCGCTCGCGCGGGGCCGGGATCGAGCCCGCCGAGCTGCAGCTCGACTTCGACTGCGCCGTGGACGACCTCGACGGCTACCGCCTGTGGGTGGAGTCGGTCCGCGCGGCGATCGCTCCGGTCCCGCTTACGTTTACCGCCCTGCCGGCGTGGCTCGGCCGCGACGCGATGACGCGGCTGGCGCACAGCGCCGACGGGTTCGTTCTGCAGGTGCACTCAGTGTCGCCGCCCCGCCGCGGCGGCGATCTGGTGCTGTGCGACCCGGGAGCCGCGCGACGAGCCGTCGACCGGGCTGCCGCGCTCGGTGTGCCGTTCCGTGTGGCGCTGCCGACCTACGGCTACCTCGCGGCGTTCGACCGGTCCGGCCGGCTCCTCGGCCTCACCGCCGAAGGCGAAGTGCCGGCCTGGCCGGAAGGCACGGTGCTGTGCGAGGTGCGATCCGATCCTGCGGCAATGGCGAGCCTGCTCGACACCTGGAGCCGCCATAGGCCCGCCAACCTCACCGGCGTGCTCTGGTTCCGCCTTCCGTGCGACGGCGATCGGCGAGCATGGCGTTGGCCGACGCTCGATGCGGTGCTCGCCGGGCGTGTGCCTCGGCCGGCCGTGAGGGCCGAGGTACGCCGCCGCGACGGCGGGCTCCTCGAGGTCGAGCTGGTCAACGCCGGCGACGCCGACGCGCCGATGCCATCATGCGTGGGCGCACGCTCGGCCGGTGGGCGAATCGTCGCAGCCGACGGGCTGCGCGGGTTCACCATGGTCCCGCATGGGGACGCTCTCGTCGAGCTCCGGCCCCGTCCGGGGCGGTGGCTCGCCGCCGGCGATCGGGTGACGATCGCGTGGCTGCGCGTGGTCGGGGGAACGGAGGTTGTCGCGGATGTGGACGCGAACCCGTCGTAGCGTGCTCCCATTGCTCGCGCTGGCCGTGGCAGCGCCGGCATTCCCGTGCGGTCCGTGGTTCCCAAACCGGATGCTCACGGGTGGCGACACGGCCATCCTCAAGTCCCCCGGTGTGGACTTCAAGATCGAGCTCGATGCGATCGCCGCCGAGCACGCAGGACGGTCGCACTCGGTCGGACCGGTCAACCCGTCGGTTGGAACCGCAGAGCAGGACCTCGACGACGTCACCACGGCGCTCGCGGTGCTCGGCCTCTCGCCGCAGGAACGAGCGAGGCTCGTTGGGGCGTACCAGTGCCTGCGTGGGTACCCGTGCTCGGAGGATCCCGGCGTCGCGGTCACGGCGCTCGAGGGCACCGCCGGGTTCCCCCGCGAGCTGCTGCTCTACGGCCGCGGTGCCGCCGCCTACAACGCCGGCGATCTCGCCACCGCCCGCACCCGCTGGCGCGAGCTGCTCGAGCTGCCGGCCGGAGAGCAGCGGCTGCGCGCGGTGTGGGCCGAGTACATGCTCGGGCGCAGCCAGCGCGAGGAGGCGGCGCCGGCACAGCAAGTCGATCCGTACACCACCGCCCCGGCGCGGTACGCGTGGCGCGACCCGACCGAGGCGCGGTCGCGCTTCGCCCGGGTTCGCGAGCTGGCCGCCGCGGGGTTTCCCGACCCGCTCGGCCTCGCTCACCAAAGCCTGGGGTGGGAGGCCAACTTCGAGCTCGCGACCGGGAACCGTGTGCGGGCCGTCGAGCTGTACGTGGAGCAGCTCACGGCCGGCGACACGACGGTCGCGGTGTCCCTGCAGTGGGCGATCGGCGCCGCTCTGCGTGGCGGCGAGAGCCTGGCCGGACTCGTGCAGAAGGCGGTCGCACGGCGGGTGGTCACCGCCTATCTGCTGGCCCAAAGCCAGGGTTGGTTCGTCTACGAGGACCGTGACGAGTACGTCGCGGCGCAAGCGGCGAGCTGGCTGGGCGCGGCGGAGAACGCGGGCGTCGCCGGGGTCGAAGGTGCCGACCGGCTCGCCTGGTTGGCGTACGAGACGGGCGACTACGAGGTCGCGCGAAGGTGGCTCGATCGGGCCGGTTCGGCGACGCTGGTGACGCGCTGTCTGCGCGCGAAACTGCTTCTGCTGAACGGGAAGACCGAAGAAGGGACAGCGGCGCTCGCCGCGCTGGCGGCGGAACTGCCGAAGTCCGGCGGCTGGGGTGACGTTCCCGGCCTCCGGAGGGCTCTGTACCCGATGCTCGAAACGCCGTCGGGCTGGCAGGCCGAGGCGATCTCCTGGGAGTTCGGGAAGCCGACATCGGTCGAGGTCCCAGTCCTCGGCGAGCTCGGGTCGCTTCACCTCGCGCGCGGCGAGTACGTCGCCTCACTGGACGAACTCGTCCGCGGCGGGTTCTGGCTCGACGCAGCCTACGTCGCCGAGCGCGTGCTGACGGTGGACGAGCTCTCGCGGTACGTCGACGAGGGGTGGCCGCAGCCGTGCGCTTCGTCGGGGCTGCCGCCGTTCTGGGAATCGCACCCGGCCTTCGTTTGCGGCGACCGGGGCCCACTGCTGCGCTACCTGCTGGCGCGACGGCTGGCCCGCGACGGCCGTTTCAGCGACGCCCTGCGGTACGCCCCCGAGAGCTTGCGCGAGAGCCTGCAGCGGCTGGCGGACCATCTGACGGCCGGCGAGCGCGGCGATCGGTCGGGGAAGGACCGGGCGGGCGATCTGTTCGCCGCCGCCGGGGCCCTTCGCGACCAGGGCAAGTTCCTCACTGCCACCGAGGTGGATCCGGACTGGCTCGGCCTCGATCTCGGCAACTTCGAAATGGACGCCCCGGACGCGGTGCGCGCGCGACTCGCCCCTGGCCGGCTGGCCAGCCCCGGCACCGGGGAGCTGGCCCGAGCCACGCTGAGCCGCGCCCAGCCGTACGAGCGGTTCCACTACCGGTATGTCGCGGCCGAGCTTGCGTGGCGAGCCGCCGAGCTCCTCCCCGATGGCAGCGACGCGACGGCGGAGGTGTTGTGCACCGGCGGCTCGTGGCTCAAGTTCCGCGATCCGGGGGCCGCCGAGCGCTTCTACCGCGCTCTCGTGAGTCGGTGCCCGGCGACGACGTTGGGCAGAAAGGCGGCCGCGCTGCGGTGGTTCCCGTCGTGCCGCTGACCGCTAGAGCAGACTACGCTGGCGGAGTACCTCGTAGACGGCGATGGCGACCGAAGTAGAGAGGTTGAGCGAGCGCAGCTCGGGGTCGGCCATGGGGATGCTAACCAGGCGATCCGCGTGGCGCTCGCGGATATCGGCGGGCAGGCCGACGCTCTCGCGGCCGAAGACGAGCACGGTCCGCGGCGGGAAGGCGATGTCCCAGAGCGAGCGCGTCGCCTCCGACGAGAAGAAATACGGCTCGCCGAGCTCGGGCAGGTTGGGTTCGATGGCGGCCCAGTCCTGCCAGACGACGGGCTGAACGCGCTCCCAGTAGTCGAGGCCGGCGCGTTGCACCTCGCGGTCGCCGAGCGAGAAGCCGAGCGGCCGCACGAGGTGGAGCTTCGCTCCGGCGGCCAAGCACGTCCTCCCAGCATTGCCCGTGTTCCACGGGATCTCCGGGTGCACCAGCACCACGTGCAGCGCTGCCGACTCGTCGCTCACGCCGGCATTCTGCCATCGAGCCGGCAAGCACCGGACACTGTGAGCGGCGCCACGTACGCTCTCGGCGAGGGCGGCGATCAGTTCCGGATCGCGGAGATCCTGATCGTCCAGGCATGCTCGCACGGCGGATGCTCCCGGAGATGCCGTGGGATCAGGACGGTGAGCCGGTTTCCTCGCAGCTCCCAGGTCAGTGCCTTGGAGGCGCCAAGGACGGTAACCGAGGCGTTCTCGGCGGGCGTGACCGACGCCAGCGTGATCACTGCGGGCATGACCTTCTCGTCCTCGGCAGCGAGATAGACCCCAAAGACCGCGCCGGTCTTCGATTGCATATAGGCGATGTTCCCCTCGCGGTGAGGCGGAAGCGGCCGGGAGCCGTAGATGGCCTCGCCGTTGACCCGCATCCACGCACCGAGCTCCTTGAGCCGCGAGGAGGCCTCGTCGTCCCAGGTTCCCTCGGGAGATGGCGCGACGTTCAGGAGCAGGTTCCCGCCCTTGGCCACGACGTCGACCAGGAGGCCGACGAGCTCGTGGGTGCTCTTATAGGCGGCGCCCGGGGTGTAGCTCCAACCGCCGCCCATCACCATGCACGACTCCCACGGATACGGGAGGGCCGCCTTGGGGACCTCGTTCTCCGGGGTGAGGTAGTCCTGGTAGTGACCGGACACCTGGCGGTCGACCACGATCAGGCCTGGCTGCTTCTGCCGGGCCTGCCGGACCAGCTCCGCCATTCCGATGTCCTGGCTCTGGGGCCGGACTGCGAAGCGCGCACGGAGCAGCGCCGCGCGGATCTCCTCGGCGGTCTTGATCCTCACCCAGCCGCCGTCGAGCCACAGGATGTCGACACGGCCGTAGTCGGTCATCAGCTCCATGATCTGGTTGCGCGTGAACTCGACGAACTTCTGCCAGCGCTCGGGGTACTTCGGGATGTCGTAGTTCACGTTGCGGTCCGGAGTTGCGAAGTTCGGCCACCAGTAGTTCTCGTTGTGCCAGTCGGGCTTCGAGAAGTATGCGCCGACCAGGAATCCCCGCTTGCGGAAGGCCTCGAAGACCTCCTTCGTGATGTTGGCCCTCGGGTTCGTGCTGAAGGCGCACCCTGGATCGGTGACCTTGTAGTCGGTCTCCTTCGTGTCGAACATGCAGAAGCCGTCGTGGTGCTTGGTGGTGAAGACGACGTACCGCATCCCCGCGTCCCGCGCCGCTTCAGCCCACCTGTCCGGGTCGAACTTCGTCGGGTTGAACGTCCTCTTCAAGTCCTCGTAACGTCTCTTGTACTCGACGTAGTCCGGGCTGCTCCTCCTGCACCACCCCTCGTCCTCGGCACAGATCGACCAGGATTCCACGACACCCCACTGACAGTACGGTCCCCAGTGCATGAGCAGGCCGAATTTCAGGTCCTGCCATTTCTCCAACTGCTCGAGCACCAGAGGATCGGTCTCGGGGTAGTACCGCGCCACGTACGGCTGAGCGGAAGCGTTGGCGAGGCCAAGCACGACTGCGGCGAGGGCCAGGCGGGCGGCCTTCATGGTCATCGGCTGCGGTCGGGTTTCCCGCCGGATCGCGAATCTGGGATGCAGCGCCTCATGTGCACGTGAGAGTGCAGTGCCGCCGGGAGGCGTGTCAAGGGCGGCAACGTGACGCGCCGCATCGCGAGGGGAAGCAGCGAGTCAGGCCTCCCTCGCCGCGCTCCCAACGACAGCCCCGTCGCTGGCAGCCATGCGGGCCGGCCGGCGGCGGACCGTGTGCTAGGCTGCGCCACTCGCCAGACGGGGCCCGAACTGAGATCAGCACCGTTGCCGGGACCTCGGTGACGTCGGGGGCAGGGCAGTGGCACTCAAGACCAGGATAGAGAAGGCGGCGAAGCGGGCCCCGCGCAGGCGCTCGCTCGCAACGCTGCGCGACGACGTGGCGCGCCGCGACAGCGAGATCCTCGCCCTGCTGGCGGAACGCCGGCTGCTCGCGATCGAGATCGTCGGCGTGAAGGACGCGGCGGGCGCGGCGGTGCGCGACCAGGGGCGTGAGGAGGAGCTGCTCGTCAGCCTGATCCAGGCCGGCCGCGAGCGCGGCCTCGACGCGCACTTCGTCACCCGGGTGTTCCACGAGATCATCGCCGACTCGATCCGCCAGCAGCAGGACGTGCTGCAGCGCCGCGCCAACCCCGCCGACGGCGAGCCGGAGGTGATCCGCGTCGCGTTCCAGGGGATCGCCGGCGCCTACTCGTACCTCGCCGCCCAGCAGTTCTTCGCTGACCGGGCGGATCGGCTCGCCTTCGTGCCATGTCCGACGTTCGCCGCGGTCGTCGCCAGCGTCGAGAACGGTCGGGCCGACCACGCGATGCTGCCGGTCGAGAACACCACGTCGGGCGGGATCAACGAGGTGTACGACCTGCTGCTGCACACCCGCCTGGCGATCGTCGGCGAGGTCAAGTTCCGCGTCGAGCACTGCCTGGTCGCGGCCGCCGACGTGCCACTCGCCGCGCTGCGCCGCATCTGCTCGCACCCGCAGGCGGTGGTGCAGTGCACCGACTTTCTGACCTCTCTGGCCCACTGCAAGGTCGAGTACTACAGCGACACCGCCGAGGCGGTGACCAAGGTGCGCGACGACGGCGACCCGGCACAGGCGGCGATCGCCAGCGAGCAGGCGGCCGCGATGTACGGCCTCAAGGTGCTGCGCAAGGGGATCGCCAACCAGCGCGAGAACTACACGCGCTTCCTGGTTGCGGCGCGCGCGCCGCGCAGCGTCGACGCGCGCATCCCGTGCAAGACCTCGCTGGTGATGGCGACCGCGCAGAAGCCCGGCGCGCTGGTCGAGGCGCTGCTGGTGTTCCGCGAGGCGGGGATCAACCTGACCAAGCTGGAGTCGCGGCCGATCCTCGGCAACCCGTGGGAGGAGATGTTCTACCTCGACTTCGAGGGCGGCATCGCCGAGGAGCGGGTGCAGCGCACGCTCGACGAGCTGACCCGCAGCACGCGCTTCCTCAAGGTGCTGGGCAGCTACCCGTCGCAGGACCTGCCGCCGACCGAGCCATCGCCGGAGAAGATCACGCGCGCACGCGCCAAGGCGGGGAAGGCCCCGAAAGCGGCCGCCCCCGAGGTCCCGAAGCCGGCCGCGCCCGGCGGGGAGAAGCGCGGTTACCGCCTCGCCTCGCGCGCCCACAAGGGCGACGACACGATCATCGAGGTCAAGGGCGTGCGCCTCGGCGGCGGCGGTTTTACCGTGATCGCCGGGCCGTGCGCGGTCGAGAGCCGCGAGCAGATCATGGCGTCCGCCCGCGCCGTACGGGAGAGCGGCGGCCGCCTGCTGCGCGGCGGCTGCTTCAAGCCGCGTTCGTCGCCGTACAGCTTCCAGGGGCTCGGCTGGGAAGGTCTCGAGCTGCTCGCGGAGGCCGGGCGGGCGTTCGGGCTGCCGATCGTGACCGAGGTGCTCGCCCCCGGCGACGTCGAAGGCGTCGCGCGCGTCGCCGACGTCCTCCAGATCGGTGCCCGCAACATGCAGAACTTCCCGCTGCTGCGCGAGGTCGGCCGGGTGCCGCGGCCGGTGCTGCTCAAGCGCGGCATGATGGCCTCGCTCGACGAGCTGCTGCAGGCGGCGGAGTACATCCTCGCTCACGGCAACCACCAGGTGATCCTGTGCGAGCGCGGCATCCGCACGTTCGAGACGGCAACGCGCAACACGCTCGACCTGTCGGCGATCCCGGTGCTGCGCGAGCGTACCCACCTGCCGATCTTCGTCGACCCGTCGCATGCCGCCGGCGAGCGCTCCCTGGTGCCGCCGATGGCGCGCGGCGCCAAGGCGGTCGGCGCCCACGGGATCATGGTGGAGATCCACCCCGACCCCGCGACCGCGCTCTCCGACGGCCCACAGGCGCTTACCTTCGACCAGTTCGCCGCCCTGATGGCCGACCTGCTGGCTTAGCCCACCTCTCGCCAATTCGGGACTCGCTCTTCTTCCCACGGAGCGCTGCCGGCAGCGGACCATCTGCGGCGTCGCGCCGCGCCGGCCACGCTCCTCGCGTACAGGAAGTACGCGTCGTCGCGGGCCGGCTTGCGCTCCTTGCATCTGGCCCACTGGCGGCAGCGCCGCTCCGCTGCGCGGAGCGCGGACAAGGAAGAAACAGAGAAGCAGC
>Ga0315286_10003643_pt1 | contig 14627 bp, 19 predicted proteins | sample YL17G10_0_MG_FD_205038 | JGI IMG/M metagenome (GOLD analysis project Ga0315286, IMG submission 205038) | Sediment microbial communities from Yellowstone Lake, YNP, Wyoming, USA - YL17G10_0 | ecosystem: Environmental > Aquatic > Freshwater > Lake > Sediment | place: USA: Wyoming | collected...
ACCCGAAGGATTTAAGTAAGAAAAGAATTTAATTACATAACTTATTTTTTAATGAGATATAATATATGGGAGAAATTATAGAAAAAATAAAACGATATATTTATGAAGAAGATTTATTCTCATTTTTTATTATTTTAATACTCATTCAATATATTTCTCTCTATTTTGAAAAAATATCAACCATTGTAATTTTCCAACCAGTTATTATAACAGCAATTTACACTTATATTAATACAGAAATAAAAGAAGGAGTGTATATATTTTTAATGAGTGGACTCATTGCATCAATTATTCCATATGTTTTATGGATATTGTTGAATAAAAAAATAAATCATATTTGGTTAAACACTACATCTGCAATATTATGCACATTAATAATGGATTTGTTAGGTTGTTTTTCTACATCGGCAATTGGGTATGCGTTTTCAAGCACAATGTTAATTCCTGAAATCGGTAAAGGTTTTTTATTTTCTTATTTACTTGCTGCGATTTTCTCAATTGCATCAATAGAAATATATAATCAGGTATTTGCTTCCAAACTTATTAGTAAAAGATTAAAATTAGAATCATCAATCCATTCTATTCCTACTACAAACAAGAAATTTATTTCTAATACAGAGCCAGACTCTGCAACTTGATTTTTTGTTTCAATGTAGTTGCATCATTAAATAAATACAAATGAAACTTCTCTTCTTTTTCTTCACATTCACGAGTTTTGATTGTTGTTGTGAATTTATATTCTGTCAAATAAACTGAATATGAATATATATCTGGCGTCTTGGTTTCTCTCTTGTCAAATATAATTCCATTATATAATTTATTGATAGGTTGATTTTTAAACAAATAATATAATCTACATTGTGATTGCGCCTTTTTAATAGATTTCATTGTGCTATTTAGTTGGTTTATGTTTTGTTTAACATTACATATATATTTTTGTATTTCAGGAGAGAAAGAGGATGGTTGTGACTTTTCTGATTCAATATTAATTATAAATTGGGTCATGTTTACAATGTCTACAATCCGACGAATTGGACTAGTAATATGCATATATGGTTTTTCGTGCTTTTCTAATACATATAAACTATTGTATGATTTATATTTTTGGGGTGTTGTTGTTGATGTTTCTGTTGATGTTTCTGTTTGTAAAAGATAGATTCCATTGTCCATTTGTTCGGCACATTTCTCTCCCATAAAAATCATGAGAGTTTCAACTAATTCATTGCTTTGTTGAATATTTTTATTGAATGTAGTTTGTATGGTTTGTAACAATTGAATATAATTTGTATTTGATAGTAATTCGTCGGCGTCATATATATAATTTGTTGAAATAGATACATTTTGACAATGAAAATCGTGATAACAAATTTGTTTGGTATCTTTGTCAATATAAAGAGAGAATGCAAATGAAGGGCGTTCTTGTCCTGATGATAAACTACATAATTCCGATAATTTTGTTGGAAACAATGGTATTTTTTTATTTGGAAGATAAATGGAAGCCACTCTTTCTTGAAAAAGATGGAAATATTGCCACAAGTTGTGTTTTGTTAATATAAATGGAACATTTGAAATATAAATAGTGATTTTTATATGTGTTTCAAGCGTTTCAATGCTAAATGCGTCGTCGAAATCTATTGTGCCTGGACTATCAATTGTAAAAATAAAAGGTTGTATTTTCTCTCTGTTTGATTGAGGTTGAGGTTGATGTTGAGGTATAATGTTTGTTTGAAGAGAGAAATGTGGATGTTTGTGTTTTAAATGGCGACAATATAATTGATATTCATAGAAATTTTCTAAAATATCAATTTCTCCAATTGTTTCAACCAATGTGGGTGTTTTCTCTCTTATTGAAAAAAGAATATATAGATTTTTCAACACTTTTGAAAATCCAATGTTTATGTTATATGGAATAAGAACTGGTGATAATGTTTTGTCATTTGGAATGCAACGATATAATAAACGATTATTTGATTTATGTCGTCCATATGTCCGATTGTCATTTAAAATAAGAATGCCTGGAATATGTTCCATTAAATATATATGTTTATTGAAATAGATTTAGATTTAAACCCTTGAAGATTTAATGATATCGTTGTCTTGTTATTATTGTCAATTTATTTCGGTGAAATAAATGTCATTCATAATATCATAATATTTATCATTGTGTCTTGTTTTTATTTTGTAAAGCGTTAAAAGATAATTCCATAGGCAATACTGAACCTCATCCTCCTCTCATTCGTCTTTTTCGTCTTGAATGTTTGCTTTTGCTTTTGCGTTTGCTTTTGCTTTTGCGTCTTCCAGCAGTTTGTCGTCTAGAACGTCTTCTAGACTTGCGACTTTTACGCAGGCTTCTACGAGGGCGTCTGCGTCCTCCTTGTTGTTCTTCTGTGGTATCTCCTTGTTGTTCTTCTGTGGCGTCTTCTTGTTGTGATTCTTGGACTGTGGTATCTCCTTGTTGTTCTTCTGTGGCGTCTTCTTGTTGGTCTTCTACACCTTCTGCGTATAGGTCTTCTGTGGCGTCTTCTTGTTGGTCGTTTTCTCCTTCTGTTGTGTCTCCTCCTCTTAAATATCTTCTATGCATATTATATATTTAGATTATTTGTTGTTCTTCTGGTTTTTTTTCAGGTTCAGGTTCTGGTTTTTTTTCAGGTTCAGATTCAGATTCAGGTTCAGGTTTAGATTCGGCTAAATATGAAGAAGTATAATTTCGTTTAATATTTTGCAATTGAAGAATATGCATTCCAATGTATGGAGATATTGCTAAATTATTCATATAAGTTCTATATTTAAATGAAGATATAGATGTATTTTTGTGAAATGTAATGCTATACCACCATAACGCAGGAATATAAATTGTTTTCCCAGGTGTCAATGTAAATTCCAAACATTTAATTTTATCAAAATCCGCCGCATATTGTGGTTGTATTTTCCAAGGATTGATAGGGCTTTTAAATTCAAAATTTTCATAATCATATACACAATGTAAATATCGGCTGCTTTTTGGTGGCGCCATTTTGATTTGAGCTGAACCTTGTGTTAATAAAAAGAAATTGCGATAATTGACTTCATATCTAAAAGGTGTGATACATCCTTCAGAACCCATTAAAATGTCATAATTACAATTAGAAACCATATAAGGGCGTAAATATTCATCATTGTATTGCATATTTTTAAAAACGCCGGTTTCTTGTAAAAAATCTGCATTGTTTTCACTGTAATAGGTTGCATTCGTGTCTTCTTGAAACAATTTAATTGCGGAATGTATAGGCAACGGAACAAACAATTCCGTGGTGGTTGTATCTACATCTGTAATATTACGAATTTTTACTTCAAATGCGTAATAATGTTGTAAAATATATGTTTGATTTGTTGTATCACATATTTTCTGATTTTCAAATGAAAACAATACGGGTTGTCTAATATCACAAATTTCTTCAAATTTATCCTTTGATGCGTTTTCTAGTTCATACATTTCTAAATCATCCGATGTTTTCAAATGAAATTGAATATGTAAATATAAAAATAAAACGAGACAAAAAACAAAAAAGGAGATTATTATTTTCATTACATAAAAACAATAATAGTTTTTTGAAACTAGAACGAAGACATAGACAAAGATGCAGAGGTAGATGTAGATGTTGGTGATGCAGTAACTAGTTTTATTTTTTGTTGTGTTTTTTTGTCTATAAATGTGAATAAAACATTATATATTTTAGATATGAAAAATGGTGGATTATGAATCAAACATGTTTCTAATTTATCTGGGAAAGTAATTGTTAAAATTCTGCATATTTTTGTAATGAATTGTAAATGTTTTTCAAATTCTGTTAAAGTAAATGAATTCATATAAATATGCACTTTAATTAATGTAATGTTTGAAAGGCATTCTTTAATGGTTGATACAATGTGTTCAATAATAATATCATATATTTCAGCTCTTGCAATTTGTTTGAAATTGGAATAATTCATAATTATTTCATTATTATCATTTTTATAACATATATGATTCATTTATAATATTATAATGAATTTATAATATTATATAAACGGCAAAAGAGAGAAGGCGGAAATCATCATGAAGGAACGTAGCTCCTTTTATGGCACAGATTCACTTTCATTAGATGGTGACGGCAATGCTTCTTCGGGTTTGTCTTGTGATTCTTGTGGTTCTTGTAGTTCTTGTGGTTCTTGTAGTTCTTGTGGTTCTTGTGGTTCTTGTTGAAATTGTTGAAATTGTTGAAATTGTTGAAATTGTTCTAAATTAAATGAAATTTGTTGTTGTTGTTCTTCAAATTTAGCAAGTGTATCATCTGAAAAATTCTCAAATTTAAGAATTAATTTCATTAATAGGTCTTTTGTCTCTCTTAAATCTGTTTCCATATTTTTGATTCGTTGTTCTGTGGCAGTGTTGGAAGTGTTGGCAGTGTTGGTTGAATATTCCTCAATTGTGTTTAATCTAGAAACTATATTTTGAATTAATCCATTATCCATAAAATCATTGGGTTGTGTTGAGTTTATTGAACTCATGTCTATGCCATCAGTTTGAAGTTGTTGAAGGAATTGTTCAACTCGTCCTAATCTTATTGTGATTAATCCAATAGCATCTCCAATAGTCATTTTTGGTTTTTGTTGTTTTTGTTGTTTTTGTTGTGTTTGTTGTGTTTGTAATGGTTGAGGTGGTGGTGGTGGCGGTGGTGGTTGTCTTTGCTGCACTTGTTGTCTTTGTTGTGGTTGTAATGGTTGCTGTGTTTGTTGTCTTTGTGTGGAAGTAATAGGAGGAACAACATTCATCATTTGTTTTTGTCTACCACCGCGACTGCTCATTATAAGTAAAATACATAATGTTTTAAAATTATATACGCATTTTCATATTTATTTTTTCACACATTTTATAATTATGAATAACAAAATCAGTCGTTTTATAATCATTTATATTTTCACGTGTGTTTATTTGAATTGTTGGAAATTCAAAAGGTATATTAGTCAATTGTTCTTTTAATGGTTGAACATGGTCATCATATATATGTGCGTTTCCTAAAAAATATATGAATTCAAATGGTTCTAAACCACAATGTTTTGCTAAAAGGAGCGTAGCTCCTTCATGATGATTTCCGCTTCTGGGCGGAAATTATTTAAAAGATGTGTTAAAAAACTATATGATGCTATATTAAATGGAACTCCTAATCCGACATCTCCGCTTCTTTGATACAAAGCACACGATAATTTATTACCGCCGTGAACATTAAACTGGCATAAAATGTGACACGGTGGCAATGCCATTTCATTAAGTTGGCACGGATTCCACGCGGACATTACAAGTCTACGAGAAGTTCTGGTTTCTGGATTTTTCAACTTGTCAATAATGTATTGTAATTGGTCTATTCCTTGTCCCTTATAATTTTCGTTGAAATTTGTATATGGCGCATTAAAATGACGCCATTGATGACCATAAATAGGTCCTAAATCATTTTCTTCACGACTATGTAATCCAATGCTATCTAAATATTCGCGAGTTGAGTGTCCATCCCAAATATGGACATTATCCGACAATAATTCACGATTATCTGTGCTGCCACGAATAAACCATAATAATTCTTTTAAATGAAGCTACGCTTCATCATGAAGGAGCGAAGCTCCTTTTAGACACGTTTTCCACGCGGTTTGTTTGGTGGTTAATATAGGAATTTTATTGTCTTTAAGAGAGAAACGCATAGTTCTTCCAAAAAGGGAAAATGTTGTGCCATTTCTGGTGGTTTCTTTGTTACCATCTTCCAAAATATCTTTAATAAGCTGTAAATATTGATATTCTTCACTTTTTTGTATTTCAGTATTTTCTTGCATACTATTCAATATTTTATAATTTCGATTAAATAACCCGTTAAAGATAAACTTAAGTTAAGTAATTGGAATGCCCTTTAAGAAATAATCCAATTTAATTCTTCGAGGTTTAAAAATATTATTCTAACATATGGATAGTTTAGATAAAAAATCGGCAAGTGGATTTTTTAAACATGTGTTTAATTTTGAGGATGACTCTAAAAGTGAAATGTCAAATATCGTGCAATATTCTATTTTATCATTATTTCCTATCGTTTTGTTAAATAAAAGCATGCAGAAATATGTTCCTGAAGCGGACGAAAAAAAGGGTAGTTTGGAAGTTTTAGCAGAAATTGTGATTCAAGTTGTGTATATGTTTTTAGGATTGCTCTTTATTCATCGCATTATTACATATATACCGACATATAGTGGTGTGGATTATCCTGATTTTAATGTGATTTTCATTATTTTAGCAGTATTGATGGTTATATTAAGTCTTCAGACAAAATTGGGTGACAAAGTAGGCATTCTTGTTGATAGAGTCGGTGATTTATGGGAAGGCAAAAGTGGAGAGAAAAAGACGGGTTCGGGAACAGTGAAAGTATCGCAGCCTATTTCACAAGGTGGCTCATCAATGAATCAATCCCAGACGGGTTATTCTGATGGAACAATGTTGAATCAATTGCCGGATATGTCACAACAACAACAACAACAACAACAACAACAACAAATGCCGAATTATAATTCAATGTATAAACAACAGTCCACTCCTTTAGTTGACGCGGCATCTCCTTCAGGTGGTGGTGGTGGTGGCGGCGGTGGCGGTGGATTTGATAATTTCGGAATCATGGCTGCGAATGAAGCCTTAGGAGGTAGTGGTTTTGGTTCTGCTTGGTAACGATGTGAATGAATAATGAATAATTATTTAAAAGGAGTGATGAGTCGGGCGGAAATTATTTATATATAATATGAGTGGTAACGAGAAAGGTGCATTTTATATAAATACGAACAAACAATCCATTATATCATTTATTGATAGCTCTGGCAATACATATACAGGAACAGTTCAATTGCAAAGATGGGATGAACCAATTGTATCATATCAATTTATTAAAGGAATTATGCATTACATCAATGGTGATGTCTATGATGGTGAGTGGGAACAGAATAGTATTAATAATAATTTGAAATTTGGTAAAGGAATAATGAAGTATACAAATGGTGATGTGTATGATGGTGTTTGGCGTTATGATCACCGATGTAAAGGAAGTATCGTCTATAAAAATAATGAAAAATATCTAGAATATGATGGTAAATGGGAGTCTGATATTCCTGATGGTTATGGAAAACTTACATATAAAGATGAAACACAAATTACAGGATTTTTTAAATATGAGAATGGTAAATTTATTATAAATGTAGATAATTCAAATGCTACTATTAAAAAGTTGTCTAGGAGACTTATGGCAATTCCAATAGAAAATGAATATATTCCTCTAGCAGATGTAGTTTATGCAGGTCCATATTATGAAGGTCCATATTATGAAGAATCACAAGATAATTCTATTGTCCCTAATAATGAAATTGTTGAAGTGAGAGGAAAAGTAAAAGCAAAAGGAAAGTTTGCTAAATTTAAAAGACATATTGGTCCATACATTGGATTTTCTAGTGCTGGATTTATAGAATAATACATCGAAAAATCGAAATCGAGAAATCAAGAAATCAAGAAATCGATAAATCAAGAAATAAAAAGATGTAAATAGAGAATATATACATAATTATGGATGGTGGTAAGTTATTGAAAGCCTTGGAAAATGAAAACAATGAAAATGTGTTTAATTATACAACTGAACACATTTTTGAAATAAATAAAAAGATATTGAATGAATTGGTGTTATCGAGAGAAACAATGATTCAATATTTGAAAACATTGACACATTATATTTATGTAGATGAAATAAATAATTTGAAATATGGTTCTTATTTGAAATGGATTTCTCTCAAAACGCCGGATAATTTACGATTATCACACGGTGCCTTTTTTTGCAATATAAAAATAACAGACAACGGTGTTTATATTGTTTGTAAAAATTATACCAATCGTCATTTTCAAATAAAAATGGATGAATGTTTGTTGTTTCAGAAATTGACGGACCAAGAGAAGGTGATATTACACGCGTTGGACCATCTTTCTCTCAAATAAAATAGAGAAATAAAAACTGAATTAAGAACCAAACTCTCAAGTATATAAAAATAAATCATTCAATAAAGTAATGGAATTAGTTGTTGAATCTGATATTTACAGTCCAAGTATTGATGAAACCGGCAATTATATAGACAAAATTCCAGTGCTAACTAAAAATGAAGGAATTCATTGTCCTTGTTCTAGAAAAGATAAAATATATAATTTCTCTCAACATATAAAAACCAAATGTCATCAATCTTGGTTGAAAACCATAAATTTAAATCGCTTGAATTATTTTATGGAAAATATGGAATTAAAAAATACAGTGTCAAATCAAAAATTAATTATTGCCAGAATGGAAAAAGAAATAAATACTAAAATGATGACCATTGATTGTTTGTCGCAACAATTGATAAAAGGTCCACCTAAAATGGTGAACAATTTGCTAGAATTTGATTGAATAGTATTAAAATTAAAGGAACGGATACCATACACACTTACCGAATCACACACTTATTGAGTCACATAGTCACATTGCATCACCTTCTTGAAACACATCACTTTCAAACAATACATTGCTCGTTGCCAACACTGAATTTGCCGCATAAAAAATATTGCGTCCAATTAAATAATCATTATAACTATGGTCAGTTGCTCGTAAAAAGCCGGTCGTTTCAAAATAACGACACAAATTTTGTGCCCCGGTCAATGTAATAATGTATCCCAAAGAACAAGGGTTACATATAGGCTTCATTTTACATATATAATTGTTTATTTTTTTTTCCGCAATGAGAGAAACATCATATTCAACGATAGATTGTAAATTCCAAGGAACGAATTTGTTATATGCGGCATATTCGTGCATGCTAAAATTAAGTATTTCAACATTTGTGGGTAAATTAGTAATAATATTATCAATATATTGAACAAATCCATCTTTCAACAAGACATCATCTTGAAAGATAATTGAAACACCAATATTTTCACGAATAATTTGCTTTAAAATATAATAATGGCTTAATTGATTGCACATTATTCTCGCCGCAAATGGTTTAGTAGAGTAGTCCGCTCGTGAAAACATTGCCAGTTCATTTTGAGAAAATGAATAGTTAGATGCGTCAATAGCTGAAAATCGTTGTATTTTTTTTTCTGGCAAACCGTGTTTTGCGCATTGTTGTATAAAATGATAATTTCTCTCTGGTCTTCTATCTAAATTAATATAAAAAATGGAATCAACCTGGTTCATTTTTTATAATAATGGTAGTATGTTTAAACCCTTTAAGAATTAGAATGGGACTTTGTCCCATTCTTTTCTTAAGGGTCAGTGACCGGTAAGTTTAAATACTTGAAAACTTATTTTATTATTCTTCTTCTGGTTTTTACTTGTGATATTCTTTTTAATGTGACATATTTCTTTTTTTTGCATTGAAATTTACCACGGACAAATCCTTTACGATTAATAACAGTTTTAGTGCATATTCCAATAGACCGCGATTCATTTTCAGGGTCCAGTTTTTTAATACATTTGCACAATTTTTCAGAAATAATTTTTTCAGCATCGTGTTTCATCTGTTTTTTATTAGATGGAATAGACATTTTGTAATACTCTAAAATCTGTTTATAATCGCTTTGGGTTAGTGCCGCCATATATTTTATTTTTATATTTTTCTAAATAAGGATAATATAAAGAAGATGAAAATAATAGTGTTTGATTTAGATGAAACCCTCGGGTTTTTCTCTCAATTTGGAACATTTTGGGAACTATTGCAGCGACAAAAGCCAACATTAACTCATAAGGATTTTTCAGAATTGCTGGATTTATATCCTGAATATTTACGACCAAATATTGTCTCCGTTTTGAATTTTCTTAAACATAAAAAAATGAATCAGTGTTGTAATAAAATTTATTTATATACAAACAATCAAGGACCATTAAGCTGGGCAAACGATATTATTTTATATTTAGAAGATAAAATAACACATAAATTATTTGATAAAATTATTCCTGCTTATAAAATCGGCAATAAAATTATAGAACCCCTAAGAACCTCTCACGACAAATCATATGATGATTTAATACGATGCATCAATTGTCAAACCGAACATAAAATATGTTTTATAGATGATGTGCATCACGTGAAAATGGTTCATGATAGTGTCTATTATATTAATGTGAAACCATACATCTATATGTTGACTAGCGAAGAAATAGTTCGACGATTTATAAACTCAGGACATAATGCATTGGAACATATAGATAATAATCGTCTTTTTTCGGAATTGAAGAAACATTCGTATTCTGAAAAAGATGCAAATGAATACATTATTGATAACATTGTATCAAAACAGATAATGATACATTTGCAGGATTTTTTGAATAATACGAAAACGACGAAAACGACGAAAATGAAAACGTTCCGGGCAAAAAACACTAAAAAAATGATTTAACATATGACTCTCCTAATTGTGCTATTGTGCTTGTTGTTAATATGAACATTCCAGAAGTAAACGCAAATCTTCTATCTAAATCATTGAATTTATTTCTTGTGAATGGATTAAACCGAATAATTAAAAATATGCTGACATAAAATTTCATATATGTATCCAATGTGTTTAAATATTGATTGCCTTTATCGGATAATCCTAATATAGAAATAAGTATTAAACTATATGTCATAAAAATAAACAATGATAATAACAAATTATGTAAATAAAAAAATTTCTGTTTCATATATTAATAAATGATTTAAACCTTGAAGAATCGAATTAAATCATTGTGTTTGGGGTGTGGTTTGTATAAGTCTTTTTTTCTCTTTTTCTCTCCCTCTTATTATGCAATGGTGTTAATTATTAATAAACAGAGAGAGTTCTAGCACTAGGGTCTGTCGCGTTTTTAGTATATTTAGGCATCCAATAATACGGCACTATTTCATTCGAAGTGGAATAATATGATAAAAATAGTTCCTTGTAATATTGTTTTTCCAATTCAATAGATGGTGGGTACATTTCCATTTCTTTTGAAATGAATTTTTGTAATATTTGATATAATGAGTTCCCAATCCCGCTAACTCCGTCACTAAATGCTTCCTTTCTTCTCCACAAAATAGTGTCTGGTAAAAGCTGTAATCCGTTGCTATTATAATAATTTTCAATTGAGAACGCGCTTCGTAACAAGTATTTTTCTGGGTTGTTGTGTCTTATTTTGGGAGGAATAGACAAATAAAAATCTACAAAACTTCTGTCTAAAAATGGTGTGCGAGGTTCAAGTCCGTGGGACGAAATGCATTTGTCTGACCGCAACACATCAAATAAATGAATGTCCTTTAATAATCTCCGCGTTTCCATATCAAATTCGATTGGATCAGGGCATAAATTCATATATAAATAACCGCCGCATATTTCATCGGAGCCATCCCCATTAAATATGACTTTTGCTGAACTGTTTTCTGATATATATTTACCTAGTAAATAATTGCCTATACTTGCACGAACTGTAGTCGTGTCATAACTTTCAATTGCATAAATTACCTGTGGAATAATAGAAAACATTTCATCTTCAGAAACAACGATTTCCGTATGATTTGTTCCCAAATAATCGGCAACAATTTTAGCACAACGCAAATCCTCTGAACCTTGTAGTCCTATGCTATATGTTTCAAGTGGTTGAGTTGAATATTTTTTATGTTCTTCATTTATAAGGGCTGTAATAAGACTGCTATCCAATCCACCAGATAAAAGACACGCGATAGGTCTTTCTGTGTTTAAATATCTTTTTTGCACTGATTGAATCAAATAATTTTGAATTCCACGAGTTATTCTTTCTTCATTGTTGTTTAATGAAATAAGAGAGAAAACCGGTTCATGATATTTTACATTTTCCAATACAGGGGTCCATTTTGATAAAACCTTATTTTGAATGACATATTTGCTATATGTTCCTGGTGTAAATTGTGTAATGTATGCTTTTGTCGGGTCAGCATCGGCAAACTCGCTAAGCATTTTCAATTCTGATGCAAATCCAATCACCTTGTTATATAACAATGGTTTAAGACAATATAATGGACGAACTCCATATGGGTCTCTTGCAATATACATTGTGTTTAGTAAACAATTATTTATAATACGATTGTCACATAAACAAAATGCAAATACTCCATCTAACATTTTAAGTGTTTGATATATGCCATATTTTTTATATAAATGGATAATGACTTCACAATCAGAGTCAGTTTGTCTGTCTTCTTCATTGACTTCCATCAATTCATACAATTCTTTGTAATTATATATTTCACCATTACAAATCAAAGAGATATCATCAATGCAAATCGGTTGATTAGATTTATCATTTAAACCATTAATAGCCAATCTGTGAAATCCAAATTTAGCATAGATAGAGACATTTTGTAACACTGAATGTTCTGGACCGCGACTTTGACCCAACATAAATTGATATTTTATAAATTCTTCTGTAAACAAAATATTTGTATCACTAATATTAAGGAGAGAGAAAATGCCACACATCTTATTTAATAGTAGTTTGATTTTTTTAATATATTATTTTATATATAATGAATAACCGAATTTATGATAGAAATCTTCCTTCTCAAATGCTACAACCTTATATAAGTGTTCGTCCTGTAATGACCAAATATTCATTTATGCCAATTGTTGATCCTAGAAAAGAATTGTCTGTAAAACTGGAACAACAACCTACCTATAATACAAATATTGTATTTAATCCGGGTAATGATATGGCTCCGTGGTCTGGTTATTCTTCTGGTATAAATGTAGAATCTGAATTGCGAGGACAAATATATGCGCTTCAAAAATGCGACCAGGCTGTATATGTTCCAAATAGTAATAGTGATTTATATAAACATTCATTCAAACCTTCATCTTCATCTTCATCTTCATCTTCATCTTCATCTTCATCTTCTCAAACACACGACTTGTTGTTTAAAAAAGAACATTTTTGTGAATTCAATCCTCTGCCAAATGGTATAAATATGGGATTGTTTAATAATTCGACACGAACTGCAATGCTTCCATTATAATGTTAATGTGTTCACATCAATGAAGAAAATTCCACGTCTTTTAATTCGTTAGGATTTAAACACTTTAATATTGAATTTATATATGACGGATAAATTCAATGAAATGCTATATAATAAACATTTTTTAGAGAGAAACTCATACAACAATAAAATTTCTAAAAAAGATAGGAAATTTTATAGAAAACGGATTTTAAATTTAACGCGCGAACTATTTCTTTCATCGGATGCATCTAATCCTGACATTAATGAGGCATTTATGAATTATGTATATCATTGTGTTGAACATTTTAAAAATACCGACACAAACGACATTTTACAATATGAATATACAGATTTAGACGCGGATTTAGAGATGGATGCGGAAGATGCTGATGATGAGAATGACAGTATGGATACTTATAATTCTTCAATAATGCGAAAAATTGTAAAACCAAATACATTGGATAATTTTATTATTAGAAATGTTATTAAAAAAAAAGAATCTGAACATTTGCCTATTCAAAAAGAAATTAATTTGAAAGACCCGCAATTAAAAGTAAAAGGTATTGGTAAAAAGAAAAATCTAATAAATACATATGAAGAACAGGAAAACACTGAGGAGAAACAGGAAAACACTGAGGAGAAACAGGAAAACACTGAAGAGAAACAAGAAAACACTGAGGAGAAACAAGAAAACGCTTCATTCGACACTGAGATTATTTAAGCCCCATAGAATACATCCAACGCATAAGCATCTATATCAGCACATTACTGGCGGCAAAAAAACAATAATAGGGAGTAATGGTGTATCTATGACAAAGATGTCGTGTAGTCCAAAAAATGGTCCTTCGAATGATTTTAGTTGTTACACAAATGATGCATTATTTAAATTGAAAAATAAATGGAATAGTAGACATCCTGACACTATAATTCATTCCAACAATCCAAAAGAAATATGGGAATTATTAGGAAAATATATGAATAAAACGTGTCAAAGAGAATCGTGTTGGCTAATTCAAGATTTTGCAAAAGGTGAAATGGATGAATTAAAACAGTCATTCGCGCCATTATCGCCTGAAGAATGGAAAAAAAATCCTAATGAATGGTTATCAAGTGTAGATATTATGAATGTTATGAAACAGTATGAAAAAGTATATAAATGTTTTGATTTTTTTGGACCAGCTCCAATTGATTTTGATACAAAAGAAACTGATGGTGTATGTGTGTGGGAAGAAATATGCAATTTGAATTTAAAACAGCAACAAACAAATGGTAAAACGAAATTAGGATTTATTTTTAATACAGACCCGCATTACAAAGGAGGAGAACATTGGATTTCTCTCTTTGTAAATATAAAAAAGGGCGCAATCTTTTTCTTTGATAGTGCAGGCAATGACATTCCTCGTGAAGTGCAAGTATTGGTGGATAGAATCATAAAACAAGGTGAAGAGATGAATATACATTTCAAATTTGATAAAAATTATCCTGTAGAACATCAATATGGAAATACTGAATGTGGGGTATATTCTCTCTTTTTTATTGTTCATATGTTGGAAGATAAAATTACAGGCAACTATTTGAAAACACATATT
>Ga0315286_10003644_pt1 | contig 14624 bp, 10 predicted proteins | sample YL17G10_0_MG_FD_205038 | JGI IMG/M metagenome (GOLD analysis project Ga0315286, IMG submission 205038) | Sediment microbial communities from Yellowstone Lake, YNP, Wyoming, USA - YL17G10_0 | ecosystem: Environmental > Aquatic > Freshwater > Lake > Sediment | place: USA: Wyoming | collected...
CGCGGCCGCCCAGCTGTCGCCCCGCGAGAGCCGCTCCCTCGTGAATCGCGGAAACATCCGGTTCGTCGACGGTGACCTCGGCTCCGCACAGGAGGACTACCAGGAGGCGCTCCGGAGGGATCCGCGGAGCGTCCCGGCCCGCTACAACCTCGCGCTCCTCTTCGCCGAGACCTTCCGGACGGTCGAGGCGGCCCGGATGCTGGGCGAGGCCCGGGCCGTCGACGGAGCGATGGTCCAGTCCTTCCAGGACGCGCCGACCCTCGTGAAAGTCGTCTCCCTGCCGTACCTGCCGGAGGAGGCCCGCGCGAAAGCCGCGGTGCTCGAGCGCGACGCCCGCGGGCGGCACCTCCTCGGCCTGTTCCGCGACTTCGCACCCGGCACGGCCTGGCGGATTCCGATCCTCCTCGGCGTTCCCGCGGCCCTCCTCGCGGCGATTCTCGTCGACCGGCGTCGTCAGCGCGGCGATGCCTACGCCGCGGATTGCCAGAAGTGCGGCCGGACGTTTTGCCGCGCCTGCAAGCCCCCGGGCGAAAGCAGCCTCCTCTGCTCGCAGTGCATCCACGTCTATCTGAAGAAGGACGGCGTCGCCATCGAGACGAAGATGCAGAAACTGGAGGACGTCCGCCGCCGCAAGACGCTCCAGGAGCGAATCCGCTGGGGTCTCAACCTCATCGTGCCCGGCACGTCGGCCTTTCTCGAGTCGAGGGTGCTGGCCGGCCTCGCCGCGATGTTCCTCTTCTCCGCCGGGCTCCTCGGCCTCTTCGCGAGGGAGAGCTTCGGCGTCGTGCCCCGACCCGGCCTCACGCCCGCACTTCCGGCTCTCGTCTTCTGGGGCGCGCTGGCGGCCGCCGGATGGGTCTTCGGGCAGACGACGGCGCGGAGAGGCTGACGATGGCGCTCGAAGGAACCCTCCGCGACTTCTCGCTGGCCGACATCCTCCAGCTCATCGCGCTGCAGCACAAGACGGGGCTCCTGAACGTCCGGAGCCCGTCGGACACCGTCACGCTCGGATTCGTCGACGGGATGCTCGTCTCGGCGGAGTCCTCGGCGCAGCGGCTCGACACCCGGCTCGGCACCGTGCTGGTCAAGACGCGCCGGCTCTCGCCGGAAGCCCTCCAGCGGGCCCTGGAGACCCAGTCGCAGACGCTCCAGCGTCTCGGGTTCATTCTCCTGAAGAACGGCTTCTGCACGGCCCAGGACCTCCGCGACGGGCTCGACATCCAGATCAAGCGGATCGCGTACGGCCTCTTCCGCTGGACGGACGGCGACTACGTCTTCGAGCAGACGGACCACGTCGACTACGACCACGAGTCGACGACGCCACTCGCCGTCGAGCGCCTCCTCATGGAGGGGGCGCGGATGGTGGACGAGTGGCCCATCATCGAAAAGGTCGTCCGCTCGCTCGATCTCGTCTACCAGAGGGTCCCCGTGGCCCAGCCCGTGATCCCGGCCGACGACGAGGAACTGATGGACGAGGTGGAGGCCGTGCCGGAGCGGCCGGGGAAGGATCGCCGTCTCGACCCGGTCCGGATCTCCCGCGCGGAGTGGGCCGTCTACGAACTCGTCGACGGCCGGCGCACGGTTGCCGAGATCAACGAGCTGACCTTCCTCTCGGAGTTCGATGGCTGCAAGGCCTTCTACGACCTCGTCAGCCGCGGCCTGGTCGAAGAGGTGGGCGCCCCCCACCGCCCGGAGGCCGTCCTCGCGACCCCGCCGGTCGCCGTCCGCCGCCCGATCGACGTGACGCTTTTCCTCGGCCTCGGCCTCGCGCTTCTCGGTCTGGTCGGCCTTCATTTCCAGTCGAGAAACCCGCTGAACCTCCTGACGGTCCCGCGCCGGCACGCGGCCGTCCTCGACGACTTCCAGAAGACACAGTCCCTGCTTCGCCTCCGGCGGGTGGCCGAGGGCGTGGACGCCTTCGGGCTCCTCTCCGGCAGATTTCCCGAGACGCTCGAGCGGCTCGTCACGGCGAAGATCCTCGAGCCGGCCGATCTCGTCGATCCGCTGGGGAACCGCTACCGCTACATCGTGCAGGGCAACAAGTTCTACCTGGTCGGGTTCGACCGTGACGGGAAAACGGACGTCGACCTCCTCTTCTCGCGGACCCTCGTCCTGAAGTCGCCAGAGGCCGCATCCGACAAGAAATCCGATAAAGAAGTCATTGAATTCAAGTGACTTGCCGTTTCATACATCGGCAATGAAGATTTTTCTTCGTCAATGACTTGACAACATTCCGCTAAGGTTTTATCTTTGCCCCGGTCCGCCAGGACCGGAGGGTTTTCCATGAGCAAGATCATCGGCATCGACCTCGGAACGACGAACAGCGTCGTGGCCGTCCTCGAAGGGGGCAGCGCCGAGGTCATCGCGAACTCGGAGGGGGGCCGCACCACGCCCTCGGTGGTCGCCTTCACGAAGTCGGGCGAGCGTCTGGCCGGCCAGGTCGCCAAGCGACAGGCCGTCACGAATCCGGAGAACACGGTCTACTCGATCAAGCGGTTCATGGGGCGCCGTCACGACGAGGTGAGCGCCGAGATGAAGATGGTCCCTTACAAGGTCGTCCGCTCGTCGAACGGCGACGCGCGCGTCCTGGTCCAGGGAAAGGAGTTCTCGCCGCCCGAGATCTCGGCAATGATCCTGACGAAGCTCAAGGAGGCCGCCGAGGCCTACCTCGGGGAGAAGGTCGAGCGGGCGGTCATCACCGTCCCGGCCTACTTCAACGACGCCCAGCGCCAGGCCACGAAGGACGCGGGACAGATCGCCGGCCTGAAGGTCGAGCGGCTCGTCAACGAGCCGACGGCGGCCGCGCTCGCGTACGGCCTCGACAAGAAGAAGAACGAGACGATCGCCGTCTATGACTTCGGCGGCGGCACGTTCGACATCTCGATCCTCGAGGTCGGCGAGGGGGTCGTCGAGGTGAAGTCCACGAACGGCGACACGCACCTCGGCGGCGACAACATCGACCAGCGGATCGTCGACTGGCTCCTCGCGGAGTTCAAGAAGGACCAGGGGATCGATCTCGGGAAGGACCCGATGGCGATGCAGCGGCTCAAGGAAGCCGCCGAGAAGGCCAAGATCGAGCTCTCCTCGACGGTGGAGACGGAGATCAACCTGCCCTTCATCACCGCCGACGCGGCGGGCCCGAAGCACATGACGGTCAAGCTGACGCGGGCCAAGCTCGAGTCGATGGTCGAGGAGATCGTCCAGCGCTCGGTCGCCCCGTGCCGGCAGGCGCTCAAGGACGCGGACCTCACCGCCGACCGGATCGACGAGGTCGTCCTCGTGGGCGGCCAGACGCGGATGCCGCGGATCCAGGCGATCGTCAAGGAGCTGTTCGGCAAGGAGCCCCACAAAGGCGTGAACCCGGACGAGGTCGTCGCGGTCGGCGCGGCCCTGCAGGGGGGCGTCCTCGCGGGCGACGTGAAGGACCTGCTCCTGCTCGACGTCACGCCGCTGTCGCTCGGCGTCGAGACGCTCGGCGGCGTCATGACGCGCCTCATCGAGAGGAACACGACGATCCCCACGAAGAAGTCCGAGGTCTTCTCGACCGCGAGCGACGGCCAGACGTCGGTCGAGATCATCGTCCTCCAGGGCGAGCGCGACATGGCCGCCGACAACAAGAAGCTCGGGACGTTCCAGCTCCTCGGCCTCCCGCCGGCCCCGCGCGGCATGCCGCAGATCGAGGTGACCTTCGACATCGACGCGAACGGGATCCTGCACGTGACGGCCAAGGACCGCGGCACCGGGAAGGAGCAGCGGATCCGGATCGAGGGATCGTCCGGCCTGTCGAAGGACGAGGTCGAGGGCGCCGTGAAGCAGGCCGAGTCGCACCGGGCCGAGGACAAGACGCGCCGGGACGCCGTCGAGGCGAAGAACCAGCTCGATTCCCTCGTCTACTCGACCGAGAAGCTCCTGGAGGAGAGCGGCGACAAGGTGCCCGCCTCCGAGAAGGAGGCCGTCGCGAGCGCCATCGCCGACGCGAAGAAAGTGCTCGAGGGAAAGGCCGGCGACGCGGAGGCCCTCCACCGCGCGGCCCAGGATCTTCAAAAGGCGAGCTACAAGATCGCCGAGGCGCTCTACAAGTCGGCTCCGGCTCCCGGGGCCGCGCCGTCCGGCGCTCCGGACGCGGGCGCGCCGAAGGGGAAGTCCGACGACGTGATCGACGCCGAGGTCGTCGAGGAGAAGAAGTGACCCGGCCATGAAGCACGACCGTCACGAGGCCCGGCCGCACGGACGGGCCTCGTCTCGCTCCCGGGGGCCCCGAGAGACGTCGTACGTGCTGATCGGGGTTGTGGCCCGCCGCTTCGGAGTCCACCCCCAGACCCTTCGTCTCTACGAGCGTGAAGGGCTCATCCGGCCGCCGCGCTCCGCGGGCAACACGCGGCTCTATGACCAGGACACGGTGGAGCGGCTCGAAATCATCCTCACGCTGACCCGCGAGCTGGGAGTGAACCTCGCCGGCGTGGAGGTCATCCTCGACCTCAAGTCCCGCCTGACGAAGATGGAAGGGGAGGTCGAGCGGCTCATGGACGCGATCCGGGCCGTGGCCGCCGAGCACGCCGGGCGCGCCGAAGGCCGTTCCACGGCCCTCGTCATCCGCCCCCGGGGCGACCTGGCCCGCCGGACCGACTGACGGGAATCCGGTCCTCACTCGCCACGGCGCGGGCGGGTTGATAATCGGCCTCCCGTGACCCAGCGCGTCCGTCCCGACGACGAGTCCAGAGTTCTCCGCAAGTATCTGGAGGACATCGCGCGCTACGCGATCCTCGCCCCCGAGCGCGAGCGGGAGCTGGGGCGCCTCATCCAGGACCCGTCGACGCCCGAGGAGACGCGGAAGGAGGCCGTGGACGAGCTGGTCCGCGGGAACCTCCGGTTCGTCGTCTCGTACGCCAAGCGCTTCCACTCGCCGGAGGTCTCCTTCCTCGACCTGATCAACGAGGGGAACATCGGCCTCATCCAGGCGGCGCGCCGCTTCGACGCCGAACGGGGAGTGAAGTTCATCACCTACGCCGTCTGGTGGGTCCGGCAGGCCATCTCGCACGCGCTCTCCGAGCAGTGGGGAGCGATCCGCCTCCCGCACAAGCAGGCGACCCTCCACGCGCGCGTCCTCAGGGTCCGCGAGATGCTGGGGCGGAGCCTCGGCCGCGAGCCGAAGGTGGCGGAGATCGCCGAGGAGGCGGGCCTGTCCCTTTCCGAGGTGGAGATGCTCCTCGCCATGTCGCGCTCCTCCGAGTCGCTCTCGGAGACGCTCGGGATCGAGGAAGAACGGACGCTGGAGGACACGCTCGAGCAGACGACCGTGGCGGCGGCCGACGAACAGCTCCTGCGCCGCTCCTCGATCGAGCAGACCCGCCAGCTCCTCGACGTCCTCCCGAAGAAGGAACGGGCCATCATCTGCCGGCGGTTCGGCATCCCGGAGGACGGGAGCGACGGCGAGCGGGAGCCGATGACGCTGCAGGAGATCGGCGAGGAGCTGAAGCTCTCGCGCGAGCGGGTCCGGCAGATCGAGGCACAGGCCATCGCCCGGATCAAGCGGACCCTGAAGACCCGGGCGCTCCGGGCCTACCTGAACTAATACAATCCGGCCATGGCGCCCCGGCTCGCGGAATCCCCCGTCCCCTGCCCCGTCTGCAAGGGGTTCGGCCTCCTGGAATCAGAGGACGGGCGGAAGCTCTTGCCGTGCCGCTGCCGCGAAGGGGTCGAACGCGACGCGCGGCGGCAGGCGGTGCGGATCCCCGAGCGGTACCGGAACTGCACGCTGACGAACTACCGGCCGCAGGAGCCCTCCCAGGAACGGGCGAAGGCGGCGGCCCGCCGCTTCGTGGCCGACTATCCCGCCGTCGACCTCGGCCTCCTCTTCGTCGGGCCCGTCGGCGTCGGGAAGACGCACCTCGCCGCCGCCGTCCTCGCCGAGCTCGTCGACACGCTCGGTGTCCGGAGCGTCTTCTGCGACTTCACCGACCTCCTGTCGCGGATCCAGGCGACCTTCTCTCGCAGCTCCGAGGAGAGCGAGGACGACGTCCTCCACATCTATCGCGAATCCGATCTCCTGGTCCTCGACGAGCTGGGGGCGCGCCGCCCGACCGACTGGGCCCGCGACGTCCTCTACGGGCTCCTCAACACGCGCTACAACCGGAAGCGGCTGACGATCCTGACGACGAACTACGGCGACACCCCGGAGAAGCCGGGGGGCGAGACGCTGGAGCAGCGTGTCGGCGTCCCGGTCCGGAGCCGGCTCGCCGAGATGTGCCGGCTGGTGGAGATCGGCGGAAAGGACTTCCGGCGCGAGGCGAGGCTGGGCGAGCGGCTTTCGTGAGCCGCGGGTCCCTTTCGCTTCGCCGGACTCTCGCCGCCGGCCTCCTCCTCGCCGTCTCCTCCTGTGCGCCGGGCCCGCCGCCCGTCACGCCGCCCCTGCCGACGCCCGGTCCGACGGCGACCGCCCTCCCGACACCGACCCCGGCTCCGATTTCCGCCTTCCCGGAAGTGAAGAGAGTGGCTCTCGACGTGGCCGTCGGGATCGACCGTCCGTCGGCCTCCTTCCCGGCCGGCGAGTGGCTCCTCCTTTCCGGCGGGAAGAGCGAGCTGCGCCACGGCGCGCTCGTCTTCCGCCCGGCGGCCGCTTCCGGCGCCGTCCTCGTCGACGAGAACGGAAAGAGCGAGGTGCGACCGTCGCCGGTCGCGCTGGCCCGGGCCGACGGGGGCCCCGTCCCGTTCGCCGAGTCGTCGTACCGCGGGTTCGTCCTCCTCCGTGCGACGCCGCGCGGGACGCTCCACGTCGTCAATCGCGTGAACCTGGAGGACTATCTGAACGGGGTCGTTCCGGCCGAGATGGGGCCCCGCTTCTACGACGAGGTGGAGGCGCTCAAGGCGCAGGCCGTGGCGGCCCGGACCTACGCGCTGAAGCGGCGCGGCGACTTCGCCGCCGAGGGATACGACCTCTGCGCCACGGCGCGCTGCCAGGTCTACGGCGGCGTCGCCGTGGAGCAGCCGCTCTCCACGCGCGCCGTCGAGGAGACGGCCGGCGAGGTCCTCGTCTTCGACGGGAAGCTCGCGGACACCCTCTTCACCTCCACCTGCGGCGGGAAGACGGCGAACGGGGCCGACGTCTTCACGACGGCCGCCGCGCCGCGCCCCTACCTCGTTTCCGTTCCCTGCTCGGGCGAGACCCCCGTCACGCTCGACGGACGCCCCGTCGCAAAGGGGACCGCCCGGACGACGACGCTCCTCGGAGCGCGCGGCCGCGCGCTCCTCGCGTCGCTCGGAAAGGACCCGACGCCCGCCGGGGCCGCCGCCGCGCGGAATGCCGTCCGGGCGCGCCTCGGCCTACCGCCGCGGAGCGGGGCGCACGCCCTCTGGCCGGCCTCCGCCTATGCCGAGATCGTCGAAGGGGGCGGATTCGGCGACGTCTCTCTGCTGACGGAGGAGGTCGAGCGCGACGGGGCGCCCGGCGCCTGGAGCCCGAAGGCGCGCGCGGCCTGGGCCCTCCTGTCGCGCTTCCAGCTCGCCGGAGGCACGGCGCTTCCGACATCCCGGGCCCTCCAGCCGGAAGAGGTCGCCGGGCTCTGGGCCGGCCTTCTCGCCCGCCTCGGCGACTTCGACGAGATCGAAGGGCGGCTCGTCGGCGTGGCGCCGCCGGAAATCACGGTGAAGACGGCGAAGGGAAAGAGCGTCTATCCGCTCGCCGCTCCGGCGCTTCTTTCCGGAACGGCGGACGCGGCAGTCCCCGTGGCGGGCCTTCGGATCTATCCCGGAGACCGGGTGCGCGTCTTCATCCGCGGGGGGAGCGCCATGGGCCTCCTGCGCGCGCCCGCCCCGGCTGAGGGAACGAGCGACCGCGAGTCCGCGTGGATCCACTGGACGCGCCGCTTCACCGGGGGGGAGCTGGCCGGGAAACTCCGCGAGCGCGATCCGTCCCGGACGGGAACCGTCTCGAAGAAGGTCGAAGTCCTCGAGCGGGGGGCGTCGGGCCGCGCGAAGCGCGTCCGCGTCACGACGGACGCCGGGCCGGTCTTTCTGACGGGCCTCGAGATCCGTTTCGCGCTCGGGCTTCCGGAGACGCTCTTCACGGTCGTCCCGGGAAAGGACGAGAAGGGGACGCCCGTCTTCACCTTTTTCGGGCGTGGCTGGGGGCACGGCGTCGGCCTCTGCCAGACCGGCGCCTTCGGGATGGCGCTGTCGGGCCGGACGCACGTCGACATCCTCGCCCGCTACTACCCGGGGACCGAGCTCGTCTCCCTCTCGTCGCTTCCTCCGGTTCCGGCGGCCGGCGCGGTAAGATGACCGGGAAATTTGACGCCCCTGTCAAAGATTTGAAGTGGGGCGCCCGGGGTGAACCGATGAGCACCGTACTCGACGCGGCCCGACCCGCCGCGGCCCTTCCGGACGGATTCGCGCTGACCGAAGAGCAGCTCGCCGTCAAGAAGATGGTCCGCGAGTTCGCGGAGTCGGAGATCGCGCCCCACGTCATGGAGTGGGACGAGTCGCAGACCTACCCGCGCGAGGTCGTTCGGAAGCTCGGCGAGCTCGGAATGCTGGGAGTGATCTTCCCCGAGGAGTACGGCGGCGCCGGCCTCTCCTACGTCGACTACGTGAACGTGGTCGAGGAGCTGTCGCGCGTGGACGGCTCGGTCGGCATCTCCGTCGCCGCGCACAACAGCCTCTGCACGAACCACCTCTACCTCTTCGGCACCGAGAAGCAGAAGAGAAGGTGGGTCGTCCCCCTCGCCGAAGGGAAGCTGATCGGGGCGTGGGGCCTGACCGAGGCCGGCGCCGGGAGCGACGCGAAGGGGACCCGGACGACGGCCGTCCTCGACGGGAACGAGTGGATCCTGAACGGCTCGAAGAACTTCATCACCCACGGCTCCGTCGGCGACGTGGCCGTCCTGATGGCGGTGACCGACCGGACGCTCGGAACCCACGGAATCTCGGCGTTCGTGGTCGACCTGCACCAGAAGGGGATCACCGCCGGCAAGAAGGAGAACAAGCTGGGGCTCAGGGCCTCCGACACGGCGACCCTCGTGATGGAGGAGTGCCGCATTCCGAAGGAGAACCTCCTCGGCAGCCCGGGCGAGGGGTTCGTCCAGGCGATGACCGTGCTCGACGGCGGACGGATCTCCATTGCCGCCCTCGCGCTCGGGATGGCGCAGGGAGCCTTCGAGTGCGCCCTCGACTACGCGAAGCACCGGGAGCAGTTCGGAAAGCCGATCTGCGAGTTTCAGTCGATCCAGAACTACCTCGCCGACATGGCGACGGAGATCGACGCCGCACGGCTCCTGACGATGCGGGCCGCCGTCCTGAAGGACCGCGGGGCGAAGACGACGAAGGAGTCCGCCATGGCGAAGCTCTTCGCTTCGGAGGTCTCGGTGAAGGTCGCGGGCCTCGCCGTCCAGATTCACGGCGGGTACGGCTTCACGAAGGACTACCCGGCCGAGAAGTACTACCGCGACGTGAAGCTCTGCACGATCGGCGAGGGGACCTCCGAGATCCAGCGGATGGTCATCGCGCGGCAGCTGCTCAAGCCCTGAGGTTCTCCCGCCCGTGCTGTCCGCCGCCGCCCTTCTGATCCCGGCGCTCCTCGCGCCGCCGTCCGGCGCCCCGTCGCCGAGAATGAGCCTGCCCGTGAAGACACGCGTCCTTTCCAACGGCCTCACTGTCGTCGTCTCCGAGCAGCCGGGCAGCCCGGTGGTCGGGCTCACCGTCCTCTACCGGATCGGCTGGCGCCTCGAACCGAAGAACCGGACCGGCTTCGCCCATCTCTTCGAGCATCTGATGTTCGGGGGGACGCCGAACGCGCCGAAAGGAGTCTTCGACCGCGTCTGCGAGGGTTCGGGCGGGACGAACAACGGTCAGACGCGCCCCGACGTGACGATTTACTGGGAGTCGTTCCCCTCCCCGGCGCTCGACCGCTTCCTCTGGCTGGAGGCGGACCGGATGCAGACCCTCGCTTTCGAGGCGGCCGCCCTCGACAACCAGCGGGACGTCGTCAAGGAGGAGATCCGTGTCAACGTCCAGAACGATCCGTACGGTCTCTTCGAGTACCAGGACCTGCCGAAGGCGCTCTTCGACAAGTGGGAGAACGCCCACGACGGCTACGGCGACTTCCACGATCTCGATGCGGCGTCCGTCGCGGACGTGAAGGGCTTCTTTGCCGCCTACTACCGCCCGAACAACGCCGTTCTCGCCGTCGTCGGGGACGTCCCGGCGGAGGAGGTCTTCTCAAAGGCCGAGCGCTTCTTCGGCGCGATCCCGAGAGGCGAGACGCCGGCGCGCCCCGACCTTTCGGAGCCGCCGCGCGCAGAGAGCGCCGTCGTCGTGAAGGAATCGGCGCTCGCGAAGACGCCCGCCCTCGGAATGGGCTGGCGGATGCCCGTCCGGACGCACGCGGACGCCATCCCGCTCCTCGTTCTCGGCGAGCTTCTCCACAACGGCCGCGCGGCGCGCCTCTACGCCGCCCTCGTGGAGGGGAGCGAGATCGCGACGGAGATTTCCGGCGGCTTCAACCCGTTCCAGGGGGGCGCCTGGTACGACGGGACGACGCTGCTTCTCTCGCGCATCGCCTACAAGCGGGGCGTGCCGTACGCGAAAGTCCTCGCCGCCGTCGACGCGGAGGTGGTGCGGATCGCGAAGGAGGGGGTGCCGGCCGAGGAGCTTTCGCGCGTGAAGACGAAGATCCTCGCCGACTGGTACGCGAACCTCGAATCGCGGTTCGGGCTCTCCATGGAGCTCGCCCAGGCGATCGCGTTCGACGGTCGTCCGGACGGCTTTTTGGAATTCCCGAGACGTGTCGAGGCGGTGACCGGCAAGGACGTCCGGCGCGCCGCGGCGTGGCTCGTCCCCTCCGGCCGGGCGACGGTCGTCGTCACGCCGTTGAAGGGCGAGGCCGGGAAGGCCGGAAAGGCGGGAGCCACGCCGTGAAGCTCGTCGTCGGCCTCCTCCTCGCCGCCGCCCTTCCGCTTTCCGCCGAGAATCCGAAGAAGGCCGATTCGATGACTCTTCCCGAAGACCTCCCCGCTCTCCTTCCGGACAAGCCGCTCCCGACCCCCGACGTCGTCAGGGCGACGCTACCGAACGGCCTCGTCATCCAGGTCGTCCGGAAGGACGGCGTCCCGCTCGTGAGCGTCCGTCTCGTCGTCCGGGGCGGCCTCTCCGACGACGGCCCCTCCGAGCCGGGCTTCGCCCAGCTTCTCGCCGACGCCCTCAAGGAAGGGACGGCGGGACGAAGCGGGCCGGATCTCGCGACGGCCGTTCAGGGAGCTGGGGGCGACCTCGCCACCGGCGCCCTTCCGGATTCCCTCACGATCGGCGTGTCGGGTCTCGCCACGAAAACGCCTCTCCTCCTCGACCTCGTCGCCGACGTCGCGCGCCGCGCCTCCTTCCCGGCGGAAGGGGTCGCCCGGGTGAAGGCTCTCGCTCACGAACGTCTCGAGACCGACGAGTCGGATCCCGCGTTCGTCGCCGCGCGCGCCTTTTCCAGGGCGCTCTACGGAAGCCATCCGTACGGCGTGATCGCGCCGACCGCCGCCTCGATCGACGCCGTCACCTCCGAGGGACTCCGGACCGAGAGCCGCCGCCGGCTGCGGCCCGAACGGAGCCTCCTTCTCGTCGTCGGCGCCGTCGATCCGGCCGTCGTCACGGCCGAGGCGAAGCGCCTCTTCGGGAGCTGGAAGGGAAGCGGCGAAGCCCCGCCCCCCGCGCCCGAGGCGAAATCTCCGGCGGGGACGAGGCGGATCGAGATCCTCGACCGGCCGGGATCCGTCCAGTCGGTCCTCGTCGTGGGACTCCTCGGGCCGCTCCGGACGAGCGCGGACGCGGGCGCCCTCGAGCTGGCCATGACGATCTACGGCGGCGCCTTCACCTCACGCCTCGTCCAGAACCTGCGCGAGGAGAAGGGTTACACCTACTCGCCGGGGGCGGGCATTCAGTGGCTCGCCGCGCGCGGGACGGTGCGGAGCCGCGCCGCCGTCCGGAACGACGTCACGGGAGCCTCGCTCGGCGAGATCTTCTACGAGATGACGCGGATGGCGACGACGGAGCCGACCGACGAGGAGATGGAGCGCTCCCGCCGAGTCTTCGTCGGCCTGAAGGCCATCTCGCTCCAGACGAGCCCGGGGCTCGCTGACGAGCTCTCGCGCCTCTGGGTTCTCGGCCTCGCGCCGTCGGAGATCGGACTCACGACGGAGACGCTCGCGAAGGTCACGAAGGCCGACGTGAAGCGCGTCTCGAAGCGGTACCTCGCATCCTCTCGCGCACTGGTCGTGGCGGTGGGCGACGCGGCGAGGATCCGGGAGGAGCTGGCCCCGCTCGGAGCCGCGGAATAGAGCTCAGGCTCCGACAATCCTGACGCGACAGTCGAGATATGCGGCGCCTTCGCCCGCATCCGTCGTCCGGGCGCGGATGAGGGCGTTAGCCGAGGTCCCGGAGTCGAAGTGCCCCCCCTTCGGGACGATGACGACGTCCCGGCGCTGTGACGGGTCGAGCTTCAGCCGTGCGCGAAGCCGCCCCAGCGCGCTTTCGAGGACGACGACCTCCCCGTCGCCGAAGCCGTTCGCCGCGTCGGGATGGCAGGTTGCCGTCAGCATGTCCGGCGGGGTCCCGGCCCACTGCGAACTCTGGGCCTTCTCGGTCGAGTTCGAGAAGAGCCAGAGCGGAAAGCCCGGCTCCTCCGGAGGCGAAGCCGGCAGCGACGTCACCAGCTTCATCCGTCCGGACTCCGTGGGAAACCGGCGGTCGGCGAAGAGCACCTCGCCGGCAAGCGGGTTCCGGACGGTCCCCTGCTCCAGCTTCTCGAGCGTCACCCCATGCCGCGCGGCGGGCGTGAGCATCCGTTCCTTCCACTCCCGTGCGGTCCCTCGCACTTTCGAAGAAATCCCCCGGTCCCTCTCTCCGGTCTTCTCGTCAAACGTCTTCGCGAGAGCCTGAACGATCTCGAGGTCCGAGAGGACGCCGACGGGAGGCGCGAGGGCCGGCGTGGAGACGCCGAGCCAGTGGTGCCCGTAGGCTCCCAGAAGGTCGTCGTCCTCGACAAGCGTCGTCGTCGGGAGAACGTAATGGGCGCGGCGCGCGGTGTCGGTCAGGAACGAGTCGACGACGACGACCAGCTCCCGGGTCTCGAAGGCGCGCGCCACGGTGCCGGCATCGGGGAGCATGGCCACGGGGTTTCCGGCCGTGACCCAGACGGCGCGGACGAGGGGTTCGCGCGCCTCCAGGATCTCCTTTCCGAGGAGCGGCTCGCTGAGGGACCGCGGCGGGTTCTTCTTCAGGAAAGACGTGTCGAAGGCGCCGCGCCTCTTGAAATAGAAGGAGACGCCGCCGCCGGCGATCCCGATGTTGCCGCTCACGCCGCCGAGCGCGTCGAGGGCGCGGACGATGGCGGAGCCGTTCGTCCGCCGGCCCATCCCCCAGCCGACCTGGATCGAACACGGCCTCCCGGAGAGAGCCGAGGCGACCGCGCTGACGTCCTCGAGGCTCACGTCGGCAGCCCGCGCCCAGGCCGCGGGGGAGCGGGAGAGGGCCAGCGTCCGGAACGTCTCGAAGTCGTCGCAGTACGACAGAGCATCGGCGTCGGTCTCGTTCCGTTCGAAGAGAAGCGCGGCGGCTCCCATCGCCAGATCGAAATCGCCGCCGGGGCGCACGAGGATCGTCCGGTCCGCCAGCTTCTCGCCCTTGTGCCGGACGGGGTCGACGAGGAGGATCCGCGCCCCCGCCTTCTTCGCCTTCTGAAGCAGGGGCAGGAGGTGAATGTTCGAGACGTTCGGGTTCTTGCCCCAGAGGAGGATGTTCTTCGAGTTCTCAAGGTCGAAGAGGTCGTGCGCGTCCTCGTGGCCGAAATCGGTCTCCTGCGCCGCGTCGCCCGCCCCCGAGCAGATGTCGCCGCGCTTCACCGAGACCGGTCCGAACGACTCCCAGAACAGGTCGACGACGTATTTCAGGAGGCCGAGAGAGCCGCCCGACCGGTAATGGAGGATCGCGGCCGGTCCCGATTCCCGCCGGATGGCGAGGAGCCGCTCCGCGATGGCGCCGAGCGCCTCCTCCCACGTCACGGGCACGAAGCCGGAGGGCGTGCGTCTGAGAGGCGTCGTGATCCGCCCCGGATCGTTCTGCCGGGCGGGAAACTGCGAGGTCCGGGGGCAGATGAAGCCCTGCGTGACCGGGTGCTCCGGGTCGCCGCCGACCCGCACGACCTTCCCCTCCTCGACGGTGACGACGAGGCCGCAGGCATCGGGGCAGTCGCGATTGCAGACGGTCCGGTGGAGCGTCACTTCACGTTCGCCCGGAACAGCTCGAGCGTCCGCTTCCAGGCGTCGCGGGCGCACTCCTCCCGGTACTGTGTGGGGCGCGAGTCGTTGAAGAAGCCGTGGGGGGCGCCGCGGTAGATCATCGTCTCCGCCTTCTTTCCCAGCTCCTTCAGCTTCTTCTCGAGCGGCGCGGCCTCGGACGCCGGCACGCCCTCGTCCATCTCGCCGTAGATCAGGAGGATCGGCGCGCCCAGCTTCTCCCACGCGAGAGGCACCTTCTTGAAGCCGCCGTAGAAGCTGACGGCCGCGCCTACCTTCGGGTTGCTCGTGGCCGCGTACTGGGTCAGCGCCCCGCCCAGGCAGAAACCGACGACGCCGAAGCTCTTCGAGGAG
>Ga0315286_10003646_pt1 | contig 14619 bp, 15 predicted proteins | sample YL17G10_0_MG_FD_205038 | JGI IMG/M metagenome (GOLD analysis project Ga0315286, IMG submission 205038) | Sediment microbial communities from Yellowstone Lake, YNP, Wyoming, USA - YL17G10_0 | ecosystem: Environmental > Aquatic > Freshwater > Lake > Sediment | place: USA: Wyoming | collected...
GGCTGCCGCTCACGTCGGCGAAGGAGCCGAGGGTGTCGGCGGGGCCGTCGGGGCGGTCGTCGTACCCGGCGAACCCGGTGTGCGCGCCGAGCAGGGCGCGCAGCTCGAGCGCCGGCGAGACCGCGTGACGCACGTCCAGTCCGACAGTGGCCTGACGCCCGGTGGTGAACTGGTTGTGATCCACGGCGCGACCGGCGCCGTCCGTCGGAAACCGCGTGCGGTGGTCGTCGAAGCGGAAGGTGAGCCGCGCCTCCGTCACCGGGCCGGCCGCGGCGCGCACCAGCGCCGACACCTCGTCCCGCCGGTACCCACTGTTGAACGGGGACGTCCCCGCGCTCTCGAAGCGGGACGCGGAGACGCTGAAGCCGAGCGGTGCCCCTCCGCCCGCGGCCTCCGCCGCGACGCGCGCGGTGCCGGACGAGCCCGCCTCGCCGGAGACGCGCCACCGGGCCGCGCCGAAGCCGGAGCGCGTGAACACCTGCACGACGCCCGTCACCGCGTCCGACCCGTACAGGACGCTGGCGGGGCCGCGGACGATCTCGACGCGCTCCACGTTGTCGAGCGTGAGATGCGCGAAGTCGTACGCCCCGCCGGGCTCGTTCACGGGAACGCCGTCCACCAGCACCCGCACGTAGTCGCTCTCCCCGCCGCGCAGGAAGAACGACGCCGGCATGCCGTACGACCCGCCCTGCACGAGGGTCGCGCCCGGGGCGGTGCGCAGCGCCTCGAGCAGGTCCGTGATCCCGCGGGCGCGGAGCGCGTCGCCCGTCAGCACCGTGACGGCGGCCGCAACGGCCGCCCGCGGCAGCGGGAGGCGGGTCGCGGTGACGACGATCTCGTCGAGAACGATGGTGTCCTTCGGCTGCTGGGCGCCGAGCGTCGAGGCGGCGACGAGCGCGGCGACCCCGGAGGCACCCGCGACCCGCGACAGTCTCCGGAAGATGGCGTGGATCATCGCGCGAGTCCTGGAGCGCCAGGGCGCCGCTCGGGATAGAGCTGGACGGCGCCGTCGGGGAGGCGGTGTACCGCGACCGGCCAGCCGAACACCTCGGCCAGGCGCGCGGGCTCGAGCACCTTGTCGGGGACATCGTCGGCGACGACACGCCCGCGGTGGACGAGGACCAGCCGATCGGCGAACCGCGCCGCGACGTTCAGGTGATGGGAGACGACGAGCGCGGCGAGGCCGCGCTCGCGCACCAGCCCGGCCACCAGCTCGAACAGTTCCATCTCGTGCCGAAGGTCGAGGCTCGCGGTGGGCTCGTCGAGGACCAGGGCGCGCGGCTCCTGGGCGAGGGCCCGGGCGACGCGCACGCGCTGCCACTCGCCGCCGGAGAGCGTCTGCACGAGGCGGCCCCGCAGCCGGGCCACGTCGGCGGCTTCGAGCGCCCTCTGGACGGCCTCGCGGTCGGCGCGCCCGAAGCGGCGCCACCGTCCGACGTGGGCGTAGCGGCCCATCGCGACGGTCTCCTCGACCGTGATAGGGAACGCCGGCTCCTCCCGCTGCACGACGACGCCCACCGTCCGCGCGAGCTCGTCCCTTGGCCAAGAGCGCACCGGCCGGCCGAGGATGCGTGCCGCGCCGCGGTCGAGCGGCACCAACCCGAGCAGGGCACGCAACGCGGTCGTCTTCCCCGCCCCGTTCGGCCCGACCAGCGCCACGCACGCGCCCGCCGCCACGGCGAGCTCCGCCCCCTCGAGCGACGGCGGCACGTCCCGCGCGTAGCGCACGGTGGCGTCCGTCAGCTCGAAGACCGGGACGTCCATCGGCGGAGGAGGAGGGCGAAGACGGGCACGCCGACCACGGCGGTCACGACGCCGACGGGCAGCTCGAGCGGCGCGAAGACGGTACGCGCGCCGACGTCGGCGCCGACCAACAGCGCCCCGCCGGCCACGAAGGCGGCGGGGAGCAGCGCGCGGTGGTCGTGCCCGCGAAGCAGGCGGATCGCATGCGGCACCACGAGTCCCACGAACCCGATGATCCCGGTGGCCGCGACCGCCGCGGCGGTGAGGAGGGACGCCGCGAAGTAGATGCGGCGGCGGCTCGCGTCCACGTCGGCGCCGAGGTGGCGCGCGGGCTCCTCGCCCATCGCGAGAAGGTTGAGCGTGCGGGCCTCCGCGGCCAGCACCGCGAGGCCGGGCACCGCATAGCACGCCAGCGCGAGGACGCCGCCCCACCCGACGCCGCCCAGCCCGCCCATCAGCCACACCATCGCCGTGCGCGCGCCCTGGGCGGCGCTCACCGCGAGGATGCCGCTCACGAGCGCGCCGGCGAACGCCCCGACCACGACGCCCGCGAGGAGGAGCACCCGTCCGTCCAGCGCGCCGCCGGCGGCGGCGGCGAGCCCGTAGACCGCCGCCATCGCGAGCAGCGCGCCGGCGAACGCCGCCACGGGGACGAGCCACGGTGTCACGATCCCGGCTGAGAGGGCGAGCACCGCGCCGAGCCCCGCCCCACCCGAGAGCCCGAGGAGGTACGGGTCCGCGAGGGGATTCCGGACCAACACCTGGAGCGATGCCCCCGACACGGCCAGCACGCCGCCGACGAGCAGGCCAAGCACCACACGCGGCAACCGCAACGACCAGACGATGGCGTCGGCCTCGCCGCCGCGTCGGGCGAGCGCCGCGAGGACCTCGCGGGGCGTGAGTCCCGCCGGCCCGACGAACACGCCCGCCGTGATGGCGGCCACCGCCAGCAGCGCCAGGCCGGCGGCGAGCGTCCGCGTGCCGATCGGTCTCACGGCGCCACGGCCAGCCGCGCGAGCCGGCCGGAGAGGTCGCGCGCCGCGACCGGCATCCGTGGCGACGGCCTTCCGTAGAGCGTGCCATCCAGCACGAGGACCCGACGCTCGCGCACCGCCCGCACCGCGCTCCAGCCCGGGCGTGCGGCGAGGTCCGGGACGCGGGTCGTGTCGCTCGCGAGGATGAGGATGGCGTCGGGGTCGCGGCGGGCGATGGTCTCGAGGCTCACCGTCGCGGACGACGCGCGGACGTCGCCGAAGACGTTCGCGCCACCGGCGGCGCGGATCACCTCCGACAGGTAGCTGCCGCGCCCCACCGTCATCGGCGGGTCGGTCCACACGTCGACGTAGAGGCGCGGACGGCGCGCGAGCCGCGGGGCCTCGCGTTCCGTGGCGGCGCGGGCCGAGTCGAAGGCGGCGACGAGCGAGTCGGCCGCGCGGGCCGCCCCGGCCAGCCCGCCGATCAGGATGGCGACGCGCCGCACGTCGTCCGCGCGGTCGAGCTGCAGGGCCGCCGTCGCGATGCCGAGTGCCGCGAACCGCTCGGCGGCCGCCCGGTTCACGCCGGAGGCATACAGGAGGACGAGGTCGGGCCGGCGCGCGGCGACAGCCTCGACGTTCGGCCCGATCCCCTCACCGACGTCGGGCACCTCCCGCGCGGCACGCGGGTAGTCGCACCAACGGGTACGGCCCACAACGCGCCCGCCGAGGCCGAGGGCGAAGAGAATCTCGGTGCTGGCGGGCGAGAGCGAGACGATGCGCCGCGCCGGGGCCTGGAGCGACACCGTCCGGCCCCAGTCGTCGACGCGTGTGACCGCCCCATCGCGGGGCGCATTCGCGCACGCGGCGAGCAAGGCCACGACAGCCAGCGACAGGAACGGGGGACGAACGAGCCGGAATGCGGCCACGACTCCCTCCCGCGAGGGGTCTTCAGGGTAGAACGCGAGCGGAGAGGTCTCCTGGCTCCGGGCCCGTCCGCTCGCCTTCCCGGCCGCAGCCAGTGGCGTCGTTCAGCGGATGGTGGGACGACTGCCGTCCCTGCCCGTTACAGTGGCGGGGCCGCGCCGGACTCACACCGGCTTCCGAGGTCCCCGTTCGCGTCAGACGGTTGTCAACGACGTCAATCTGTCAGGCCGCGCCCCCCTGGGCAAGCACGGCGCGGAGCCGCTCCTTCAGGTCGGCGCGGCGCGTCGTGTAGCGCGCCCACTCCGCGGGCGGCGTCGCCGCCTCCCGGCCCTCGAAGCGCTCGTCGAGCGCGGCGATCTGCGCCACCAGCGCGTCGGACGTGTCGGGCCGGGGCGCCGCGGCGAGCGCCTGGTCCGCGCGGCGGCGGCGGAGGAGCACGAAGGCCCCGGCGCCCAGCGCCACACCGGCCACCAGCACGATCACCCAGACGTAGCTCCCCCGGGCGCCCCCCGAACCAAAGGTGAGGGTGAGGGAGGCCCCGCCATCCACGCCCTCGGCGGTGTAGCGGGTGAAGCTGCGGGTGTCGATCGCCATCGGCTCGGCGGCGCGCACGCCGGCGCCGGACGCGCTCACGCCGCCGCCCTCGACCATCACCTCGAGGCGCGCCGTCACCTGGTCGATCGGGACGATCAGTTCCTGCGCGCCCGCCGGCGCCGAGTAGCTGAGCAGCACCTGCTTCGCCCCGGGCGGGAACGGCGCCGAGATCAGCACGACGTCGCCCTCGCGACGGACCGCCGCCGGCGAGATGTCGCTCTCCCCCAGCTGGAAGTCGGTGACGCCGGGCGCCAGGCGCATCCGCCAGGTCGCCCCGGTGCTGTCGGAGGCGACGCGCGTCGTCGTGCCCGGGTTCTCGACCTGCACGATGTCGAGGATGCGCCGCGTCCCGCCGCCCTCGGGCGCCGTCACCACGAGGTGGCGCATCGCGACGAAGAGGGCGTGGCCGGATGAACTTGTGTCGAAGACCGCCAGCGTCAACCTGCCCGCCGCCACGCGCTCCGAGTCCGCCACCGGCACGCCGAAGTAGCCGATGCCACGGTACTTCGTGGACACCATGTACACGCCGTCGGTGGCCGGACGGGCGACCACGATCCGGAAGCGGCCGGCCGCGTCCGAGCGGGCAGAGTCGACGGCGCCCTGCACCGCCGGCGTGACGTGGTGCGCGACCACCACCTGCCCGGCGACGGGGACGCTGTCGTTCCCCGCGACGCGGACGACACGCCCGCCGAGGACGAGGGGGGCGCGGCCCTGGGCCGCCGCCGCGGGAGCGAGGCCGCACGCGAGCGCCGCGGCGAGCACGAGACTACGGGGTGAACTTGCCAAAGTCCTCGGGATCCAGGTTCTGGAGGTAGGTCTTGAGGGACTCGCTGTCGAGCGCGCCCTGGTCCGTCTGCAGCTCGACGGCGTTCGGGGACACCAGTTCGAGCAGGGCCGCCGCCGCGTAGACCGGGGTGCGGAGGCGGAGGGCCAGGGCGATGCTGTCGGACGGGCGCGCGTCCACCTGGAACACGTCGTGGCCGTCGCGGTGGATGTGCAGTTCGGCGAAGTAGGTGTTGTCGCGGACCGACGTGATCAGCACCTTCCGGAGTTCACCGCCGAGCCCCACGATGACCTGCTTCAGCAGGTCGTGCGTGAGCGGGCGGTTGTACTTCACGCCGGCCAGCGCCATCGCGATGGCGCTGGCCTCGCCCGGGCCGATCCAGATCGGGAGGATGCGCGGGCCGCCCGTCTCCTGCAGGACGACCACGGGCGCGTTCGTCCCGCGGTCGAGTCCGAGGTGCGCCACGCGCACCTCGATCATCGCGTCGCCGGCGGCATCAGGTCCCAAGGTCCCACGAGGCGAGGTAGTGCTGCTGCTCCGGCGTGAGCACGTCGAGGCCGACCCCGGTGGCCGTCAGCTTGAGGGCCGCGATCTCGCGGTCGAGCTCCTTCGGCACGCTGTGCACGTCGGGCGACAGCGCCTTCCCATGCTTCAGGAGGTACTCCGCGCCCAGCGCCTGGTTCGCGAACGACATGTCCATCACGCTCGCCGGATGGCCCTCGGCGGCGGCGAGGTTGATCAGCCGGCCCTCGCCGAGCACGAAGAGACGCTTGCCGTCGAGCACCCACTCGTCCACGAACTGGCGGACAGCGCGCGGGCCCTTGGCCGCCTTGGCCAGGCCGGCGAGGTCGATCTCGACGTTGAAGTGGCCGCTGTTCGCGACGATGGCACCGTCCTTCATCCGCCGCATGTGCTCGACGCGCACGACGTCCACGTCGCCCGTCAAGGTGATGAACACGTCGCCGAGGGGCGCGGCGTCGGCCATCGGCATCACCCGGTAGCCGTCCATCAGCGCCTCGAGCGCCTTGACGGGGTCCACCTCCGTCACGATCACGTTCGCGCCCTGGCCGCGCAGCCGCATCGCGACGCCGCGGCCGCACCACCCGTAGCCCGCGACCACCGCCGTGGAGCCGGCGAGGAGCATGTTCGTGGCGCGCAGGATGCCGTCCACGGAGGACTGGCCGGTACCGTAGCGGTTGTCGAAGAGGTGTTTCGTCTCGGAATTATTGACGGCGATCACCGGAAACCGGAGGACCTTGTCCTTCGCCATCGCCTTGAGCCGGATGACGCCGGTCGTGGTCTCCTCGGTCGAGCCGACGACACCCTCGATCAGCGCCACGCGCTCGGCGGCGGAGAGGCCGTCCACCCAGCGGCGCACCGCGGGCGCGAGGTCCCCGAGCCGGTCGAGGGCGATCATGTGCAGCGCGCCCACCAGGTCGGCGCCGTCGTCCATCGTCACGTCGGGACGGTGCGCGAGGCAGGCCCGGATGTGGTCGTAGTAGGTGTCGTGGTCCTCGCCCCTGATGGCGTAGACGGCGATCCCGTGGTCCCGCACCAGGTGCGCCGCGACATCGTCCTGCGTGGACAGCGGGTTCGAGGCGCACAGGGCGACATCGGCGCCGCCCGCCTTGAGGGTGACGGCCAGGTTCGCGGTCTCCGAGGTGACGTGCAAGCAGGCGGAGAGCCGCCGGCCCGCCAGCGGCCGCTCCTTCGCAAACCGCGCGCGGATCAACCGCAGCACCGGCATATTGTTCTCCGCCCACTCCGTGCGGCGGAGTCCCTCGTCGGCAAGGGCGAGATCGCGGACGTCGGACCTGGGGCCCTTCGCAGCCACGCTCATCGATCGGTCTCCTACCGGCCCGCGCCCTGCGCGGAGCCGGACAGACGGTGAGCGGTCTCGCGCAGCTCCGCCGCACGGTCGGTCCGCTCCCAGGTGAAGAAGTCGAACGCCCGGCCGTTCACCGACCGGCGCTCGGGCGTACGGCCGAAGTGGCCGTACGACGCGGTGGGGCGGTAGATCGGCTGCCGGAGGTCCAGCGCCTCGATGATCCCCCGCGGCGACAGGTCGAACTGCTCGCGCACCGCCGCCTCGAGCACACGCTCCGACAGCGCGCCCGTTCCGAAGGCGTTGACCAGGAGCGAGACGGGCTGCACCACGCCGATCGCGTACGCCAGTTGCACCTCGCAGCGCCGCGCCAGCCCGGCGGCCACCACGTTCTTGGCGACCCAGCGCGCCGCGTAGGCGGCCGAGCGGTCCACTTTGGACGGGTCCTTGCCGCTGAAGGCGCCGCCGCCGTGGCGCGCCATCCCGCCGTAGGTGTCCACGATGATCTTGCGCCCGGTGAGGCCGGCGTCGCCCTGCGGCCCGCCGACGACGAAGCGCCCCGTCGGGTTGACGTGGTAGCGCGGCTCGCCGCCCACCATCCAGTCGCGGATCACCGGCCGCACGACGAGCTGGATGATCGCCTTCTCGATCTCGTCGTGGCCGACGGTCGGCGCGTGCTGGGCGGAGACCACGACCGTGTGCACGCGCACCGGGCGGTCCCCTTCGTACTCCACCGTCACCTGGGACTTCCCGTCGGGACGCAGCCACGGGAGCTCCCCGTTCTTGCGCACCTCGGCGAGGCGGCGGGTGAGCCCGTGCGCCAGCATGATGGGCAGCGGCATCAGCTCCGGCGTCTCGTCGGAGGCGTACCCGAACATCATCCCTTGGTCGCCGGCGCCGCCGGTATCGACACCCTGCGCGATGTCGGGCGACTGCCGATCGATGGACGAGAGGACCGCGCACGTCTCGGCGTCGAAGCCGTACGACGCGTCGGTGTAGCCGATGGACTCCACCGTGCCGCGCACGATGTCCGGGACGGGGACGTAGCAGGTGGTCGTGATCTCGCCGCCGACGACGGCCATCCCCGTCGTGACGAACGTCTCGCACGCCACGCGGGCCTGGGGGTCCTCGGTGAATATCGCGTCGAGGATCGCGTCCGAGATCTGGTCGGCGATCTTGTCGGGGTGCCCTTCCGTCACAGACTCCGACGTGAAGAGCCAGCGTTCCGTGCTGCCCATCGTCCTACTCGCTGTCAGAGGTTCCGGGTCAACTGTGCAACGTACCCCGGCCGCCGCGCGGCGGCAACTTCGCCGAGGGGTCGAGGAGGCGCAGGTCCACACGGGCACCGAGGGCCTCGCGGAGGCCGGCGAGGCCCTCCCCCGAGGTGCGGGCGGCGAGGGCGGCCTGCGCCGCGGCCGCCGCGTCGCCGGCGGCCACGTCCCGCACCAGCCACTTCACCAGCGGCAGGCTGGGCGCGGCAACCGACAGGACCCGGTAGCCGAGGCCGAGGAGGAGGAAGGCGGAAACCGGGTCGCTCGCCATCTCGCCGCACAGCGAGACCTCGCGCCCCGCCGCGGCACCGACAGCCGCGACGTCGCGCAGCAGCCGGAGCACCGCCGGGTGGTGCGGGTCGAACCGCGAGGCGAGACGGGCGTTGCTGCGGTCCACCGCCAGGGTGTACTGGGTGAGGTCGTTCGACCCGACCGACAGAAAGTCCGCGACCTCGACGAGGCGGTCGACCAGCACCGCCGCCGCCGGGGTCTCGACCATCACGCCGAGGGGCACCGAGGCGGCCGCCTCGGCGCCGGCGCGGCGCAGCGACCGCGCCTCCTTCTCCACCAGGTCGCGGGTCTGCTCCACTTCCTCGACGCTGGTCACCAGCGGGATCATCAGCTTGACCCTCGCGTGCGCCGCGGCGCGGAGGATCGCGCGAATCTGGGGCCGGAAGATGTCCGGCTCGTCGAGGCAGACGCGGATCGCGCGCCAGCCGAGGAACGGATTGGCGTCGGCCGAAGCGCGGAACGCCGTGGGGAACTTGTCTCCGCCGATGTCGAAGGTGCGCACGACGACGTCGTGGCCGGGGAACGCCGCGCCGATCCGCGCGTACAGCGCCGCCTGTTCGTCCTCGGTGGGCATCCGGCTGCGCCCGACGACCAGGAACTCGGTCCGCATCAGGCCGATGCCGTCGGCGCCGGACTGCACCGCGCCGTCGAGTTCTTCGGGGAGATCGAGGTTGGCGCGGACGCACACGGGGACGGCGTCGATCGTGACCGCCGGCTGCTGCGCTCCCGCGGCCAACTCGCGGTCCAGCCCGCGGCGACGCCGGTCGCGCGTCTCCACGGCCTGCACCTCGCCCGGCGTCGGCCGCACCTGCACCGTCCCCGCCCAGCCGTCCACGACCACGCGGTCGCCGGTGGACACGCGCTCCAGCGCGCCCTGCACGGCCATCACCGCGGGGATGCCGAGGGAGTGCGCGAGGATCGCCGCGTGCGAGGTGCGCGTGCCGCCCTCGCACACGATCGCCAGGACCGCCGACCGATCCATCTGCAGGGTGAGCGAGGGCGTCAGGTCGCGCGCCACGATGACCACCGGCGCGTCGGGACGCGCGTCGAGCACGTCCCGCTCGGGCAGGTCCATCAGGCGGCCGAGGACGCGGATCTCGACGTCGGTGAGGTCGGCCACCCGCTCCGTGAGCGTCGTGTTCGCCCGGCTCATCCACAGGCCGCGCCACTCGAGGATCTTGACCGCGAAGGCCCGCTCGGCCGTGAAGTGGTTGTCGCGGATGAGCCGCTCGACGCCGGCCACGAGGTCCTCGTCCTGCAGCATCATCAGCTGGGCGTCGAAGATGCGGGCTTCGTCCGGCCCGACGCGCTCCAGCGCGCGCTCGCGCACCCGCCGGACCCGCTCGCGCGACCACTCCAGCGCGTCGCGCAGCCGCTCGATCTCGGCGTCCACCTCGCCGCGGGCGATGTTGCGCTCGGGGACGGACGGGACCTCCCACCGGACGACCAGCGCCGGACCCACCCCGACCCCGGGCGACACGGCCACCCCACGCATCAGCCGCTGCGGCATCTAGCTCTCCCCGAATCCGCTCTGTACCAAGGCCACGAGGTCCAGGATCGCCTGCTCGGCCCCCTCGCCCTCCGCACGGATCATCAGCTCGCTGCCCGCTTCCGCCGCCAGCATCATCATGCCCATGATGCTCTTGCCGTTCACCTCGAGGTCGTCCTTCTTCACGAGGATCTGGCACGCGTGGCGTCCCGCGATGCGCACGAACGCCGCCGCCGGCCGGGCGTGGAGCCCGAGCGAGTTCACGATCCGCACCGACCGGACGACTACGGCCACAGCTCACCGCCCACGACGACCACGCCGAGCACGAGGATCGCCGCGCTGAGCGCCGTGAGGCGCGTGCCGATCCGGTGCGCCGCCGCCGCGAAGACCCCGGCGCCGGCCACCGCCGCGACCAGCGGCGTCCACGCGACCGACCACGCCACCCCCATCCCCGCCCCGCGGACGACCCACACGATCACAGCGGGGAGCGCCGCGCCCACCGCCAGCGCGGCCAGGGGCCCGACCACCTCGAGCCCGCGCTGGAGGAACGGGTTCGCCAGCGCTCCCGCGACGCGCATCCCCGCCCGCCAGCCGGCGCGCAGCCCCCAGACGAGCAGACCCACGTGCACGACATTGAACAGGGCGAAGAAGGCGGCCACGCCCCACGCACCCGCCCCGGCCGCCACGAGGATGAGCCCGAAGCCGACACAGGCGGGGAGCCAGCCCGCCCAGATCAGTCGGTCGCCGAGCACGCCCAGCGGGCCGCACAGCGCCGCGCGCAGCCGTTCGATGCGCTCCGGCGCCTCGCCGTCCAGCTCGGCGCGCGCCGCCGCACCCACCGCGATGCTGGTGACGAAGGGGTGCGCGTTGAAGAACCGCGACTGCCGCGCGAGCGCCTCCGCATACCGCGCCCCGCCGTGCCCACGGAGCGGGCGCAGCAGCGGCTCGATCGCGTGGCCGAAGCCGATGCCGAGCATCCGCTCGTAGCTCCACGCCGACTGGACGGCGAACAGCCGCGCCGCCGCTACCACGAACCCGGGCACGCCGCGGAAGGTCACGCCCACAGGAGGACCCCCGCGCATCCCGCCACGAGTCCGGCGAGCAGCCAGCGTGCCGTCGCCCCGCGCCCAAAGAGCCGCCACGCGCTCAGCGCGCCGGCGCCCAGCGCGACCGAGAGAACGATCCCCTCGGCCACGACCGCGGGGGCGCGCCACGACTCGGACAACACCTGGACCAGGACGCCCCCGGGTAGCAGCGTGAGCAGGGTCAGCGCCGCCGAGCGGCCGCTGTCGCGCACGAACCCGCCCGCCTGCAACGCGATCAGCGCCTTCGGGTCCCCACGCTCCAGTTGGTCGGTGTACCGCCGGATGGCGGCGCCGTTGGCGTGCCGCACCAGATGCATCGACCACGTCCCGATCGAGGCGGCGAGGGCGGCGACGAGCACCGCGACCAGCAGCACCGGCCAGATCCCCGCCGTCACGGTCGTCCCGGCGCGCTCGGCGACCAGCGCCCCCGTCGCCACCGCCGGCGGCCCCCAGTCCGGATAACGGGCGGCGCCGACCGGGAGCGTCTCGAGGGCGAAGAGCTCCAGCAGGACGCCCACGAGCAGGCCCACCGCCGGGTGCCCCATCAGCCAGCCGCCGACCAATGCCGCCACCAGGGGACGCGCGGTCATCGCCTGGGGGACGCTCACCAGGTCCACGCCGGCGAGCACGCCCACGGCGGTCACGCCCAGGATCTCGCCGCCGGTCACGTGAAGCCCTCCACCGGCACCGGGGCGGCGGTGGGCACGTCCTGCGCCGTCACCACCACTCCGGCCATCGCGAGCTTCCGGAGCGCCGCCGCCTCGTCGTCGGTGAGGAAGACGTAGCGCAGCCGCTCGGTCCGGCCGGCGCGGAAGTGGATGCCCCCCACGTTGACTTTTCGCACGGTCGGAGCGCTCGCGCAGAGCGCGGCCATCGCCTCGATGCTGCCGGTCAGGACGATCCCGGTCCGGCGGTCCGACTCCCAGGCCGGCACCGCCGCGACGGCCTCCGCCACGCTGGCGAAGCACACCTCCATGTCCGACGGCACGCCCATCCGGTACAGCTCCTGCTCCCAACCGCTGGCCCGCACGCCATCGTCGGCGAGGACGAGGAAGCCCGCACCCGTCGCCTGGCCCCATCCCACGACCACCTGCCCATGGATCAGCCGGTCGTCGATGCGGTAGAGCGCGACGCTCACCGGCCGACCTCCCGGACCGCCGCGCGCCCGGCGGCGGCCACGCGCTCGGCGACCGCGTCGAGCGGCTCGCCGCGGTGGAAGGCGAACTCCAGCAGCATCCCGAGGTTCGCGCCCGCCACCACCCGCAGCTCCGGCCGGTTGCGGGCCACCGTGGCGGCGACGGTCGTGCACGAGCCGCCCACCAGGTCGGTGAAGATCAGCGCGGGGCCCGCCCCGACCGCCGCTTCGAGGCGCGCCGCGATGGCGGCGCGGTCGCAGCCGGCGTTGGACAGGGGCGTGAGGCCGGTGTCGTCCCCCGCGATGGCCTGCGCGGCGCCGACGAGCGCCGCGGCGAGGTCCGCGTGCGCCAGCACGACGCCGCGGAGCGGCTCACTCATAGTCCTCTTCGAGGTACTCGCGGATCGCCCGTTGCTGCTGCATCTGGGCGATGAGACGGTCGTTGAAGTCCTTCGCCGAGTCCACCCCGCTGAACTTCAGCAGGTGGCGCATCGCCACGACCTCGGAGATGACGGTGATGTTCTTCCCGGGGTTCAGCGGCACCACGACCTTGGGAAGGGACGTGTCGAGGATCTCGGTCGTCTGCCCGTCGAGCCCGGTGCGGTCGTAGGCGGAGGTGCTGTCCCAGTCCTCGAGCTGCACCACCACCTCGATGCGCTTCTGCTGGCGGACGGCCCGGATCCCGAACAGGGCGCCGATGTCGATCAGCCCGACCCCGCGGATCTCCATGTGGTGCCGCGCGTGCTCATGGCCGCGGCCGATCAGTACGTCGTGGCCCAGGCGGCGCACGTCCACCAGGTCGTCCGCGACCAGGCGGTGGCCGCGCTCCACCAGGTCCAGTACGCACTCGCTCTTGCCGATCCCCGAGCGGCCGACGAACAGCAGCCCCACGCCGTACACGTCGGCCAGCGAACCGTGGATCACCGTATGCGGCGCGAACGAGTCCTCGAGGAACGGCCGCATCCCCTGGTAGAAGGCCGCCGTCTTGAGCGACGTCCGGATCACCGCGACGTCGTGCGTGGCCGCGAGGTCGAGCACCTCGGACGGCACCGCCAGCCCCTTCGTCACGAACAGGCACGGGAACTGGTACGAGAACAGCGTCTCCAGCGCCTGGTGGCGGCCGATTTCCTCCAGCGAGCCGAGATACGCGATCTCGGTCTCGCCGAGGACGTAGAGCCGCCCGCCCAGGAACCGCGGCGTGAAGCCGGCCAGCACCAGCCCCGGACTCGACATCTCGCTCCCCGGCAGGACGCGCGCCAGACCGCACTCCCCCGTCAGCGCCTCCAGGTGGAGCTGTTCGCCCTTGGTGGCGAGCAGGTCCCGAACGGTGACGGTGTCCGTGGTCAGACGTCCTTCCGCGCGCCCGCGCGCCGCCGGCTCGCGGGCTTCTTGTCGAGCTGGCGCCGCAGCTTCGCCGCCGCCCGGTCGAGCGCCGTGCGATGGTCGTCGGCCTCGGCCGCCGCCACATGGACGGCGCCGCGCGCGACGTGGAGCCGGATCTCCGCCGTCGGGCGTCGGTGGTCGAGGTCGAACTCGACCTGGGCGTGCGAGGGACGGTGGGCGAGCTTGGCCAGGCGCTGCACCACCGCCTCGGCGCGCTCGCGCAGGGCCGCCGCCACTACGTCGTGACGCGACGTGATCGTCACCAGCATCTCAGCCATCCTCCGGGCGGCGCGGTCCGGCCACCGCCTCTTCGAGGTGAATGCCCGTCTCCCGGGCCGCTCTCGACCACGGGATCGATTCCGCGAAGGCCCGCGCGCCCCGGCCCAGCCGGTCGCGCAGCGCGCCGTCCGTCGCGAGGGCGCGCAGCCCCCCGGCGAGCGCCGCGGCGTCGCCGTGCGGCACGAGCAGGCCGGTCTCGCCGGCCCGTACGGACTCCCGCAGGCCGGGGCTGTCCGAGGCGACCGCCGGCGTGCCGCACGCCGCCGCCTCGACGTTCGTGATCCCCCAGCCCTCCTTGGGCGAGGGGAAGACCACGGCCCACGCCTGCCGGTACAGCTCCACTTTCCGCTCCTCCTCCACGAAGCCGAGGAACGTCACCGCGTCGGCGGCGCCGGCCTCGGCGACCACGCGCTCCAGCCGCGGCCGGTCGTCTCCACCGCCGGCGATCACCAGCTGCGCGTCCGACACCCCCGTCCGCCGCAACTCCACGACGGCGCGGACGGCCACCTCCAACGCCTTATAACGCTTCAGACGGCCCACGTACAGGAAGGTCGGCCGCTCGCCCTTCGCCACGGCCGGCTCCGGACAGAAGCGCTGCGTGTCCACCCCGGGGTAGATCACCCGGATCGCGTCGCGCCGGAAACCCCGCTCCACCAGGTCATCCCGCGTGCTCTCGCTGATGGCGTGCACCAGGGACCGGCGGTAGGCGCGCGGCATCGGGCGCTCCGACCACCACACCGCCGCCGCCACCGGCCAGGGCACCTCGCGGAACGCCGTGGTCCCGAAGAGGTGCGGCACCAGCAGCACGAACGGCCCTCCCCACAGCCCCGGCAGAAAGA
>Ga0315286_10003647_pt1 | contig 14613 bp, 4 predicted proteins | sample YL17G10_0_MG_FD_205038 | JGI IMG/M metagenome (GOLD analysis project Ga0315286, IMG submission 205038) | Sediment microbial communities from Yellowstone Lake, YNP, Wyoming, USA - YL17G10_0 | ecosystem: Environmental > Aquatic > Freshwater > Lake > Sediment | place: USA: Wyoming | collected...
CCAGGCGATCCGCCGCACGGCGACGTCGACGCCCTGCGGCAGCGTCGTCACGGCGTCGGTCGCCAGACGCCCCACGGCATCGTAGGTGTAGGTGTGCACCACGCCGCGCTGGTCGGTCCGGGTCTTCAGGGACCCGTCGGCGTAGTAGGTCATCTCGACGCGGTCTACCTGGCCGTCGCTGCCGGCCTCGAGGTTCCCGCCGGTCGTGGCGATGTCGTCGCTGTCGGGGTAGATGACAGCCCGCAGGAGGTCGCTCCAGACCACCGGACAGCCCTTGTTGCTCAAGTCGGAGGCGTAGACGTACGTGGTGGTCTGGCCGTTGCCGTCCCCATCGTAGGCCGTCAGCGCCTTCGTCTGGCCGGCGTTGTTGTAGGCGTACTTGGTGACGCGGTTCGATTCGGCGCCTGGGGCGCCCGTCGCCGGATCGAACTCGCCGCTGTAGTTTTCGACCACGTACTCGGTGCGGCCGAACTCGTCGTAGAACGTGCGGGTGACGTGCCCGGCGTTGTCTGTGGTCTTGTACGGGCGGCCGAAGGCGTCGTAGTCGTACTTGGCGACGATCAGGTCTTCGGAAGTCCCCGGATCCGGGCCGCCGGCGCCGTAGTTCACGTCGGTCTTGCCGGTGATGTCCGTGCCGCCGTTGGCGCCGTAGTCGGCGGTCTTGGCCGTCCGCCCCAGGGCGTCGAACCAGGCGACGGCGTAGGTGACGCGGGCGTTCGACGGCGTGAGTTGGCCATAGCCCGACTCGCTCGGCTTGCGGCTGTACTGCCGCGTGAGCCAGACGCGGCCGGCGTCGTCGTAGGAGGGGATGGTCTGCTCGACGAGGGTGTCATCGGTGAGGGCATCGGTGCTGCCCTCATCCGTGCCGCAGTACGTGCTCAAGAGGGTGCCGTACTCATCGTACAAGGTTTTCGTGAACGCTCCCCCGGCTTCGGTAACCTTGCACTGGCGGCCGAGGCCATCGTAGGCGTAGTCCGTCTGCTGGTAATCGGTGGTGCTGCCGTCCTTGTAGATGCGGGTCCACTCCAGGAATGGCCCGTCGTAACAGTTCTCGGTCTGCGATAGGAACGTTGCTCCTCTGAACGTCTTGGTCAGCAGGACGCGGCCCAGGGCGTCGAAGGTCTGCTCGGTCCGCGTGCCGTCGGGCAGCGTGGCGGAGTACAACCGGCCTGCGGCATCGTAGGCGTAGGCAGTCAGCCGGAACGCGCCGGCGGCCGAAGGGTCGGCGACCGCCCCGAGCGCGGCCTCGCCGGTCAGGTACGCGGTGAAGGGGCCTTGGCCGTCGCGGTCGGCGTCATAGAAACTCCGCGAGACGACCACGGCGGTCCCCTTGGCGAGGCCAACCTTGACCTCGCGGACCGGCCGGTCCTTTCGCTCGTAGTCCGTGAACGTGCCGCTCAGGACCTGGCCGCCGGCGGTCTCGGTGTAAGAGGCCGCGATGCGGCCGGCGCCATCGTAGACCGCCCTTTCCACCAGGGGCGTCGGCCCCTGCTGCTTGACGACGTTGCCGCGGCCGTCGTGCCAGTAGTCGGTCACAAGGCCGCCCGACGGATTGGCGCCGATGCTGCTGACGGGGTGCTGCGTGACGCGGTAGACGTAGCCGCGATTGTCGTAGTCGGTGGAGACATCGGCCAAGAGGTTGCCGCCGCAGGCAATCGGGACGCCGCCCTCGTTGTACTCGACCGTGGCGCTGCCGCCGTAGGTTCGCTCCTCGGTAGCGCGGCCCAGGTTGTCGAGCGTGCGGACGATGACCGTGCCCGGCGTGCTCGTGGCGGCGGCGTCGGTGCGGGTGATGACCAGGCGGTCGCGCCAGTCGTAGTAGTACCAAGTGTCGCGGCTCTCCGACTCCTCGGCCCGAGTGCCATTGAGGTCGTAGGGCATGTAGAAGGACCGGGTGGTCGTGACGTTGCCATCGCCGACGCCCCCGTTGTCGTATTCCGTCTCGTCGATCTGAACAAGGCCCATGTCTTCGGGGTCGCCCGACACGGTCGTCCCGTCGTCCTCTCCGAACCACGTGGCCACGGGGCGGCCGAGGCCGTCGAACTCGGTCCAAGTAACGGTGCCATCGGCGCTGCTTGTCAGGAAACGGCGTCCGGCGGCGTCATAGGCCTCGCGGGTGCGGTAGAAGTTGGTGCCTTCCTGGCCCCAGTTGCTGTCCGTAAGGCCCGTCAGGTCGTAGTAGATGTCGGTCTCGTCGAGGCGGCCGCCCAGGTCGAGGTGCTGGCGGGTCAGCGACACGAGGTCCCCGGTCCTGCTCTTGGTCTTCGTGGTCACCCAGCCGGTCTTCCGATCGCGGACGGTTTCGGTCGCCGGCCCGGCAGGGGGAACCTCGATCACCGAACTCGTGTCGGCCGTATCCTTGTAGACGTAGGCGGTCACGAGGCCGTTCGGGTCGGTGACCCTGACAGGGCGGCCGAGACTGTCGACATCGATCGTGGTGACCAGGTGAAGGCCGTCCGACGGCGTCCCAGACGGGCACTGGCCGGGCCCCCAATCGCCGCTTCTTGAGGAATTTACATCCGTGATGTACTTGACGACGGCCCCAGTGGCGTTGTCGTAGGCCGTGTAGTCCACGTGCCCGTCGGCGTCTATCGTCCACATCGGGCGGCCGAAGGCGTCGAGGACAGTGGTGACCACGTTAGGGCCGTCCGGCCCGTTCTGGGCCGCCGTGGACGGCAGAGTTGTCTCAATCGTACTGGGCTGGCCGCCGTCCCAGCATAAGTAGTCATAACTGATGGCTAGGTCAGTACCTGTGCCCGTATCGCCGCGGTACACGGTCACGCTGTCAACGGCCTGGATGGTGATCTGACGGTCCACGGGGTAGCATTCGTACGAGTAGATGTGGTTTTCGTAGTGGTAGGTCTGCTGCTTGATCTCGCTGGCGCCGAGGGCCGACTCGCCCTGTGCGAGGCGGATCTCGTAGACGTAGCCCTCGGGCGCGGTAGTGCCGTTCCCGTACTCGATGACCTGGATCAGCCCCTGGTCGTCGCGCAGTTCGGCATAGTTGCCTACGGACAGGCCGAGGAGGTCGGGGCTGCTCTCACTTAAGCCCGTGACCGCCGAAGGATAGCCCGTCCACACGACGCGGCCCTGGTCATCGTACTTGTTGAACGTGCACCACTGCTTGTTGTCGGTTTCCAGGACGGTGAGCATGTCCTGGCCGGCGAAGTTGGTGTAAACGGTCTTGTCGGCGCTGCCATCCGCCGTCTCGGTGGTGCTGGCCTGCCAGACGTTGAAGCCCACGGCGTCGGCCACGGAGCAGGTGTAGGTATACGTGAAGACGCCGGCCGTGGCCCCGTCGGGATTCAGGCTGCCTTCTTGGTCCACGGCTGTGGCGCCGGCGCCTCGGATCGCCTGCTTCCAGACCCGGTCTTCGTAGTCGTAGGTGAACTTGTAGTCGGCGTAGGCGTCCAGCACCGAGTCCTGGGCAGTGGTCGGATCCGAGCCCTGGACGCTCAGCCGCGCGTACGCCTCGGGCCCCACGACGTACTTCAGGAGGCTCGGGGCCATCGGCTCGTCCTTGATCCAGTACCGGTAGTAGGTGGTGCTGACCTTGTTCTCGGGGTCATTGGGGAAAGGACTGTCGCTCTGGAGGGGGGCGTAGACCGTCGCCGTCTTGAGGTCGCCGGCGTTGCCGTAGCCGTTGGGGTCGTCTTCGCCGTAGTAGGTGTAGTCGACCGTGCGGACAATGGTCCAACCGATGGTGTCGCCACCCTCGTCCTTGATGGCCCGCTTCAGAGTCACGCTCCTGAGGAGCCCCCCGGTGGCCGCCTCCGGATCCTGAGCCCCATAGTACTCGAACTCGAACCTCTCGCTTGCGCGAAGCACATCAGCGTAACTACATAGTTCGCCGTCATACCGCGCGACGGCGAGAATCTTGCCGTCCGGCGTGTGGTCCGGGGCCACCTGAACCCGGTTTCCCGCAGGATCGATGAAGGCCTTGAATGAGCCGCAACGGCTCCCAGACACGGTCCCGTAGAACTCCCACCGGCTGCCGTCCGGCTCAATCAGAACGTAGTTGTCGCCCTCTTTGCTGAGCGTGCCCAGGTCGCCGAACCGCGGGCTAAAAATGGGGGCTCCCGAGCGTGGACGCTGAGGGTCGTTCGGATCGCCCTCCCAGTTCTCAGCGAAGGCCCCGGGGATGCAGTCGAAGTACCGTTGCGTGGCGCCTTGGACGACGACGACGGTGCTGGTGGCTTGGATAAGGTAAGGCAGTCCCGTGGTGAACCCGTTGCCGCAGAGGTTGTCGATCCCCGAGGCCAGTTGCGTGGTGTAGACGCGCTCTTGGCCCCAGGGCATCCCGTAGCCGCCGGAGAGGAGGTCGGTGGCCGCAAGCGCCGCCGTGCCGTCGGCGAGCCGGACCGCGCCCGAGTAATCCGCGCCCTTGACGTCCTGGAGCGCCGTCACGCGGACAGCATCGATCACGATCCGGTTGTCGGGGGACCCGTCGCCATCCGGGTTGACGAAGGCTTCGATCCTCAGATCCCCCGGTCTTTCGCTGGGCCGGACCGCCTCGACATAGAACGTCAAGGTCCGGTCCTCCGATTCATAACCGAGTGCCGCCGGCGTGTACTCGGTATCGGAGGCAACGAACACCCTGGGCTCGCCCGTCGTGCGAATCCGGAGGCTCCCTTTGCCGCCGATCCCCGCGGCGGGCCGATAGCCGGATACTGGGTCGCAGATGTCGTACTCCGGGTCGGAGGCGTCGTAGGTGAAGCCGCGTCTGGCCACGTCCAGGTTCACCCAACGGGGAATCTCGAGAACCATGCCCACGAAGTACTCTTGTCGCACGGTTTCGTCCGGGTTGACCAGGGAGCGGTCGGCGAAATCGGGTATGCCATCGCCGTCCTTGTCAGCGTCATTGACCACGATGATCTTGCCCGGCTTGCCATCGGTGTCCTCAATGGACTCCTCGGACTCGTTCTGCTGCGGCCATTGGCCGCTGCTGTCATTGTCCGAGTCGATGTCCAGGTCGCCGGCTTCCACGCTGAGCGAGAGGGCATCACACACCTGAGGCCAGTAGTAATCCAACGACGTGCCCGCAAGCACGGAGACTGAGAACCAGACCGACCACGCCAACTCACCGTAGGCCAGCGAAAGGGGCTTGACGCCCTCGGCGTAGAGGGTGATCGTCCGATTCGAGTCGGTGAAGCCCAGGCGGGCCAGACCTGAGGTGCCGTCGAGTGCGCAAGGAGGGACATAGAAACCAAGATTGTCCTCGCCGTCCGCCCTCTCGAGGAACGTCCGCCACGTCCGGGCGTTGTCGTTCTGGGCCCCTACGGGCCGCGTCCATAGCCGGAGGTATCCATCGGAGGGAATCCCGTACGCGTCCGGGTCGGGCCACCCAAAGTAGGGGCTCCCGGAGACCAACGTGGGATCCGAAGCCGGGTACGAGATGCTGATCCGCAACCGATGCAGGTCGATGCCCGGCGGCAGTGTCAGTTGGAGCGGCACAAACTTCTCTTCCGCGACCGCGTCGGGTGTGCCGTTTGGTTTCCAGGTGGCGACGAAGCCGTCGTCGTTGCTCCCCTGTGCAGTGTCGGTGATTCCGTCGCGGTTGAAGCCGTCGGCGAAGTCGGGAATTCCATCCCCGTCAATGTCGCTGTTGTTCAGGGGGGCGAAAGGGGCCTCGCAGACGAGCGGCGTCCACAACTCCGAACTGGCGGCGGCGGGGGAGGACTCGCCCCAGTCGTTGACGGCTGTGACGGTGACGCTGCCCCAGTCGTCGTCCCACGACCACTCCTGGCCCGTCGGCGGCTCGTAGTAGGTAAACGGGTAGGTGTAGCAGAAGGGGTTACACCACACCTCAACGGGGCTAGAAAAGCCTGGGATCCCGCTTATCGAGTAGTACGTCGCCCCTTCGGAGGCCGCCCATCGGATAAAGGGCACCTTCCTGTCCGTGTACCATCCGCATAGCACGAAGATCGGCGGCGCCGGCTCTGAGTGATCCGCGGGGGGGTAATCGAATGTATACCCGACGACCCCGGCGGGAAGGCTGTGGCCATCGCCGTTGTGCGCCACAACGTACATGTGAACCGGCCGGGGCCCATATTGCTGGTCGTAGAGATTGTCGAGAGTAGCAAAGGTGGTTTCCGCAGTCCAGTAACCGCCAGACCCCACCTCATCAGGCCGGGGTTCATACCCGGGCGCGAATTGGAAGACAGTGTAGTAAGTGGCAAGCTCCACAGGACTCCAACTGAGAATGAAGTTGCCGCTATCGGTGCTTACGGAGAGTCCAGTAGGTGCGGCCAATTGGGGGGGCGTTGTGGTGAGCACCTCCTGAGAGGGTTCGCTGGGGTCGCCGACATCGGGGACCGCCGTCACGACGTAGTAATAGGTTGTCTCGGGGTCCAGTTGGTTATCCTCAAAGATCCAGAATGGCGCGCCGAATTCGCACGCCCCTTGTGGTTGGCCTTCGGTCGACGGGTGAGGGCTTGTGGAGCGGTAGATGTTGAAGTGGTCCGAGCAGACACCACCATACCATGTCCACCTGACCTCAATCGCTGTGGGGCTGGTGGCGGTGGCCGAGATGACCACTGGGGCGTCAGGCCGGGCGAGCGTGGCCGCTGACACCACGGCCGAGCGAAGGCTCTCAACACCCGCACGCACAGCGGTGACGGCGTAGTAGTAGTAGGCGCCGTTGTCCAGACCCACGTCATCAAAACTGGTAGTACCGGGCCCCACCTCGGCATACGGCACGTCGAAACCGACGTCTGACGGACTGCGGTATATGTAGAAGGCGTTTCTGGTATCGTCGGTCTCCCACGTCAGCGTGATCTCGCCGTCGCCGCCCGTGGCCACGACGTTCGTCGGCGCGGAGGGCACCTTGGCCGTCGGCGTGATGACCGCCTCGTTCGAGCCGAGCGAGGAGCCGGTAGCGGTCACGTAGTAGTAATAGGCCGTGCCGGGCGTCAGGTTGTCGTAGGAATCAACGAAAGGCGAGGTGGCCGCGCCCGGCAGGGCCGTCTCCTCGCCGAATGCCGCGCCGCGGTAGACGGTGTAGTCTGAGATACCACTCAAGCCCGTCCACGTCAGTCGGACGTCGTGGCTAGGCAGGAGTTCGGCCGCCAAGTTGGACGGCCCGGTGTCGATGACCTGCACGTTGAAGACGCCGCCCAGGCCGAACCTGGCCAGGGCGAAGTCGTTGCCTGCTTTTCCCGCCACCACAATTTGCCCGTCTGCCTGCAATGCCACGGCGTTGGCACAGGCCGGCGAGTTCGCGAAGCCCGGACTTGTCTTCCCGCCCATCCCGAAGGTGTCGTCCAGTTTGCCCTGGGCGTCATACCGGGCCAGGGCAGCGTCACTGCCCGCACATCCCGCCACTACGATTTTTCTGTCCGCCTGCACGGCCACACCGCAGATATAATCTGACGCGGTACCGAGGTCGGTCACCACCTTGCCGTCCGAGCCGAAGCTGGTGTCCAGACTGCCGTCCGTGCTATACCGCGCCAGGGCGAAATCGGTGCCCGAGTAGCCCCCGACCACAATCTTGCTGGAGACCTCGTCTGAGTCCACGGCCACGCTGTATGCACAATCCGCGTCGCCGAAGTCGGTCTTCACCATCCCGCTATCATCGGGCGCGAAGCTGGTGTCCAAGATGCCGTTCGTGGTGTACCGTGCGAGGGCAAAGTCGACTACCTCAAAGTCTTCATCGGCCGAGTAACCGGCGACCACAATCCTGCCGCTGGTGTCCACAACCACACTGTAAGCACAGTCCACGCCGCCGAAGTCGGTTATCACCCAGCCTCCGTCCCCGAAGTCGGAGTCCAGACTGCCGTCTGTCTTGTACCGCGCCAGGGCGAAATCCCCGTCCCTGGACCCCACGACTACAATCTTCTCGTTCGGGTCCAGGGCCACGCCGTAAGCGCCGGACGCATCGCCAACACCGGTCACCACCCTGCCGTCCAAGCCGAAGTCGGTGTCCAGGTTGCCGTTTGTGTCGTACCGCGCCAGGGCGAAATCCCCGCCCTTGGACCCCACGACTACAATCTTCCCGTTAGGGTCCAGGGCCACGCCGTAACCACAAGCCGAGCCGCCGAAGTTGGTGGTTTTCCTGCCGCCAGTACCAAAGCTGCCATCCAATTCTCCGTCGGTGTTGTACCGCGCCACGGCAAAGTAGCTGCCCGAGCGGCCTGCGACCACAATCTTCCCGTATGCGTCCACGGCAACTGCGTTGGCACAATCCTGGCGGTTGGAAAAGTCGGTGGTCACCTTGCCGAATGTCTCGTCCACAACCCCCTGGTTGGCCATGATGTACGTCCGCTCCGCGGTCGTCGCAATCGCCCAAATGCCATAGCAGTTCGTACCGTCGGCGTAAGTGTGCGTTGCCGTCCATTTGGCCAGGTTGCTCTCCTGGGTGATGTCGGGACCCCAGTCATTGCTGGACTGGCCCGCTGACACCGAGCCGTCGCCCCAGTCAATCTGCCATCCTGTGATGTTCTCTCCCACCGAGCTGACGCTCGTAAGGTGCAACTCGTACTCCGTGCCGTCATCCACGGATGCGTAGCCGCTCATCGTCACCGCCAGCGTCCAGGTGATGCGCGTGTCGCCGGCCAGCGGCTTCGGCGTCGGCTGCTGGTTATCCTCGATGTCCTCCGCCAGGAAGGTCAACTGATACGTGCCTGGCTCGCCCGTGCGCTCGCCGAGGCCGCCCAGGAGGTAGGTCGTGTCGTCGATCGCCGTCAGAGTTGCAGGGCCTAGTGTTTCCGTAGCGCCCAGGGTGACGTCGGTTCCATCGCGCGTGAGACTCAAGTGGGAGATGTCAAAATCATCAACGTCATTCAATGGTCTACCGAAGAGAATACCGAGGCTGTCCAGCTGACTTACGCGGCTATTGGGAGAAACATCCTGAATCCTGGCGGCAGTCAGCAGGTTGCTGAGGTACTTGTGGTAGTTGAGGACCAGGAGGGTCACGTCATTGTCGTCCACCCGGCCATCGTAGCCCGAGATGTCTCCTTGGTACCAGTACTTGTTGCTTGTGGAGCCGTGGTCGTAGTTCAGCACGAGAATCGTGACGTCATTGTCATCGACTCGGCCGTTGAGGTTCATGTCGCCCACGACGGTATATCGCACAAGAATGGATGTCGCGGAGACGCTGTATCCCATGAACGTATCGTACTGAATACCCGGCTCCCGGTTCTTGGCCACTCCCTGACCCGTCACATAGGGATAGGCCCGGGCATCGATCCAGCCGCGGGTGCTTGTTATGCCGTTGCCGTCCCATTGGCGGTCATGAAATCCGGCCTTGATCCAGCGGGAGATGTCGGCGATCGGGTTGGCTCCCGTGACGTAGTCGACTATCAGGCTGGCGTCGTTAAGGTCGAGTTTGGCGGTGGGAACCGCCGGCGTCGTCGCCGTCGAGGCGATGCTCAGGTGTGCGGTCCGAAGGACGTAGTCGTAACCGCGGTACACTTCGGCCACCGAAGTGTCATTCAGGCACAGGCTTGCCAGTTCCTGGGAATGCTTGAACAGGACCTTGGACGTCCCGTTCAGCGTCAGGGCCAGGGCCGCGTTGTCGGGGTCCGGCGCGATGTCGGCGTTGAAGGCGGCCGTCGATCCGCCGTTCACAGTCATGGCTGTCAGGTCCTGAGCCGCGTCGATGGTGACCGCCGCTCCATCCACAAGACTCAGTGTCTCAACGTTGTCCAGCGTATCAGCGCCGACGCTGAGCGGACCTGCGGTTGCGGAACAGCTGACCTGGAGAGTGTCTGAACCATCGCCCCCGTCGAAGGTCAGCCCGCCGGCGGGCAGCGGCGACCCGTCAGTGAAATCGAGGATAAGGGCGTCGTCCCCTGCGAGGCTGTTGACGTACAGGTGAGAGTACGGTGTAAGGTCAAACGTCCAGTTGGTGGTGCCGCCGGATGAGAAGATGGAGACATCCACGTGATCTCCGTCGCGGCGGAGGGTGATCGTGTCGTTTCCGGTCGTGCCGTAAATCGTCGTGTCGGTCAGCAGCAGGCGCGGCTCCAGCGGCTCCAGGCCGTTCCAGGCCGGCCGCGCGGGACGCTCCCTCACGATGCCGCGGGCGAAAAAAGACCCCGAGATGACACAGGAGGAACGGTGACGCAGCGAGTCGGACATGGCAGGCCCCCTTGTTGAGGATGCGCAGAAGCACCGTGCCCGAAACGCCGGCCGGGGGGAGGTCCGGCTTGGGCAGCCTTTGCCGCATCCCAGCGCGGGGAGAATAGTCGTTGAGTCAACGCCGCGTCAAAGGAAAAATCCGCACAAAGTCATAACTACAGCATTTTGCGATACTGGGGGGAATCCTCGTCATGGCGGTTCAAGACTCAGGTAACTGCCGTACTGCCAATGACCTACGAGATGCGTGCACCCAGGTAAGGCCAGTGGGCCGTCTGGTGCCGTCTGCTGACGTCCCAGAGCGTAAGCACCGGCCCGACCACGACTTAAAGGCTTGGCCCGGTGGAATCAGGCCTCGCGTGCCAACAGTGACGATAGGTTGTCACAGTCGGGCTCGGCCCGTTGGCTCAGGTCGGATGGATGTCGTGGGCCGTCCAGCCCGCCCGGACCACGTTGAACCCCGCCGACCGGCCGTTCGTGTGGCGAGACGATTTGCCTGGGGCTTACTCCGTGCTGGTCGCCCACGGCGTACCCGTGGCCACGCCGAATCGAAGGGGGTTGAACGAACCGCCGAGGACAACCCAGCCCCACCTCGTGCCCGTGCCAGCCTCCTTGTAGAGAATGCGGGCCGCCCCGCTCACCGAGCCCCCCACCTCGGCTACCTGGATCGCCGAGCCAATCTTCTTGCCCCTGCTACTGATCCTCCGGCTGCATGACCGGCAAGCCAGGCGCGCAACACTTTTCAGGGACAACGCCTTGCGGCATCGGAGAGGTCACCACCGACCGACCGCGCGCCCCTGTCCCACGCCTCGACCAAACCCGCCACACGTGCAGGATTCTCAGGAGCCCTTGACGGATCGGGCCGGCGGTTGTCGCGACAACCGGACTGGCGGTCTGGGCGGATTCCTGCGGTTCGGGCGGCATTCGCCGCGTGACGATAAGTCCTTGCGGCAAACGTAATTACAGCCGCCACAATAACTTGCGCTCAGTCGCCGGAAAGAATTCGAAGTCCGCGACTCTATCCATTGAGCTACGGGCGCTTGGCGGCTTATTATTGTAGACACTTCGCCGCGATGGTTCTACGGGAAGACCAGTTTCTTGTCGGAGTTCCTGACGCCGTCGTTGTCGTGCACGTTGGCCACCTCGGTGAGGATGGCCCCTTCCGGGCCGGCCAGTTGCCAGTGCCGCGCGCCCGCCCGGTTCAGCGGCACGAAGTCGCCGGGCGCGGCCGCCACCTCGTGTTTGACGGTGACCGTGCCGTCCATGTGCCACTTGGGGATGACGACGTCGGGGCCGAGGTTCGGTTCGCCTTCGCCGCCGATGTGCGACAAGCCGTGCCGCACCAGCCAGCCCTCCATCTTCACCGGGTTCTTCTCGGTCTTCTCGTGCCAGTGTTCCGGCAGGAACTGGCCGGGCAGAAGATAGATATCCAGCATCATGTATCTATCTTTCTCGTTGTTCACGAAGATCACGGCCCCCAGGCCCATTTGGGCGAACTGGCCGGCGCCGTAGTCCGCCACCCACAACTTGTCTTTGACGCCCTTGAAGACGGGGTAGCCGTGGAATCTCATGAGGGCGACGCAGGCGTCCTTTGCGGCGTCGGGCCTGAACTTGCCGTCGGCGTCGTAGAAATCGGAGTTCTTGAACGCAAGGCCCCCTGCCTTCTCGGCCGCGCCCGCCCGGCCGCCGGCGGCCGCAAGGGCAAAGCCGGCCCCGACCGTCTTCAGCACGTCTCGCCTGCTCACACCGCCTTTACGCTTCATAGCATCATCTCCTTGGCTCTTCGAGCCGCTGCCTGGTCCATGCCTGTCGCGGGGTGCGGGCGCCGGTTACGCCGGGCCTTTCCAGACTGGGTCCGCCGCCGCCGCTTCCTTATACCGCGCGTACCTGGTTTCGTAAACCTCCGCGTGCTTCGGATCGGGCCGCCGGACCCGCGAGAAACGAGCCGTGGCGCCGACGGCCCCGCCGCAGGCGAACGCGAACGGCTCCCGTGCGACTCCATCACCGCATCAGCATCCCGCCGCTGACGTCCACCGTGGCCCCCGTCATGAAACTGGCCCGGTCGCTGGCGAGGAACGTGACGACGTTGGCCACCTCCTCGGGCAGGCCCAGGCGGCCGATCGGGAGGCGTGAGCGGAACTTCTCCGGCTCGGCGTCGACGAACGGGGCCAGCATCTCGGTGTACATGAGGCCCGGGGCCACGGCGTTGACGGCGATGCCCTTCCCGGCCATCTCGCGCGCCAGCGATACCGTAAACGCCACGATGGCGCCTTTGGTGGCGTCGTAGGCCGACTTGCCCGACTCCGAGCCGCGGAAGGCTGCCTGCGACGAGATGTTCACGATCCGCCCCTTGCGGCCCAGGGCCAGCAGGCGGCGGATCATCTCGCGCGAGCAAAGGAACGTGCCGTCGATGTTCACCCGGAAGGCGCGGGTCCACTCCTGGTGGGCGATCTCGACGGTCGGAACAACGGGGCAGTATGCGGCATTGTTGACGAGGACCTCGACGGGCCCCAGGGTTTGCTCCATGCGGTCGAACATGGCGATGACTTCGGCCTCGCTCGTGACATCGGCCCGGAGGGCGGTCGCCGAACCGCCCGCCTCGAGGATCGCCCCAACGACCGCCTGGGCCTTGTCAGCCGACTGGCGGTAGTTGACGCCGACCTTCGCGCCTTCGGCCGCAAGGCTCAGGCATATCGCGCGGCCCAGTCCGCGCGAGCCGCCGGTCACAAGCGCGACCTTGTCTTTGAGGTATAGATCCATGCAATGCTCCGATGAGCCGGTCCCGCGGTCCGGGGCGGCATACCCAGGGCGCCGTTCCCGCAGGGCATGTTGCCGATATCACCTCAAACCGGCCCGCATCTCAGTGCATCTCCCGGCCGCCGGTGACGTTGATCGCCTGGCCGGTCATGTAGTCGGCGCCTTCGGAGGCCAGGAACCGCGTCACCGCGACGACGTCGGCGATGCTGGCGAGCCGGCCCAGCGGCACCTTGGCGGTGAACTTCCTGACGACTTCGTCGCGCGGGATCGCCAGGTTCTTGACATAGCCTGCCTCCAAGCGGCTCCAGACCCCCGTATGCTCGGTGATGCCGGGGCAAAGGCAGTTGACCGTGATGCCCTCCCCCGCCAGTTCAAACGCCAGGGCCTGCGTAAGGCCGATGATCGCCGCCTTTGCCGCCGAGTAATGCGCCATCAGGGCCGAACCGGTCTTGCCGGATTTCGACGAGAAGTTGATGATCTTGCCGCGCTTCCGGGCCTTCATCAGCGGCACGACGTACTTGATGAAGAGGAACGTGCCCTTGCAGTTGACTGCGAAGAGGCGGTCCCACTCCTCCTCGGTCAGGTCCTCGACCCTGCCCTGGCCGACGACGCCCGCGACGTTGACGAGTATGTCGATCCGGCCTCCGAAGGCCTTAGCGGCCGCCGCAACGACGGCCTGCACCTGCGGGGCGCTCGTGACGTCGGCGGCAAGGCCGGCGCACGTCCCTCCGGCCGCCGAGATTTCCTCCACGGCTGCCTCGATGCCGCCGGCATCCAGATCGGTGATGAACGCCTTGGCGCCTCGCCGGCAGAAGTCGGCCGCAATGCCCTTGCCGATGGCCCCCGCCGCGCCGGTTACAAGGGCCACGGAACCTTTGAAGATCGGGTCCACGTCTGCCTCCAATTCGCTAAGGCCCTCGTTTGGGAACCCTTAGAACATAAGGCAGGCGCAAACCGCCCCCAAGAGAAAAATGGCCGTTGGATAAGCCCTTGCCACCCGCCGGAGGCTCGGCTACCATGCCCGCACGGCCAGGCGGCGATGCGGCGTCAGGCTCTGGGCCCGCGATCCGGCAAGGAGCATATCTATGGATATGATTTGGGGATTCCTCTTCGTGATCCTGGGCGCGGTCTGCGGCGGGTCGTTCGGGTTGCCGAGCAAGTTCGTGAAGAAGGACACCCCGTGGGAGAACCTGTGGGGGCCGTTCTTCCTCTTCGTCACGGTGCTGATCCCGCTGGCGCTGGGACCGGTGCTGGTGAAGGATTTCCACGCCCTCTATGCCGCGGCCGGAATCGGGGCGCTCCTCCTGCCGCTGATCTTCGGCTTCCTCTGGGGCCTCGGGTCGATGACGCTGGGGATGAGTTTCGCCTTCATCGGCCTGTCGCTTGCCTACTCGCTGAACTACGGCGCCCAGATCGCCTTCGGCGCAATCGCGCCGATGCTCCTGCACCACTCGGACCAGGTCCTGACGCCTCGCGGCTACGTGGTTCTGGCCGGCGTCGCAGTGTGCCTGCTGGGAGTCGTGATCTCGGGCCGCGCGGGGATCCTGAAAGACCGGAGCACGAAGGCCGAGACCGCCGCCGCGCCCGGCCCGGCGACGCTCAAGCCGAAGATGCTGATCGGCCTCCTCGTCGGCGTCGCGTCGGGCATCCTGTGTGCATGCTACTCGGTGGCGGCGAGTTACACCGGCCCCCTCGCCGGCGTCGCGCAGGAGCGGTTCGGCAACGAGCCGTGGCGTGCGGCGTTTGCCGTCATGGCCGTTATTCTCTGGGGCGGGGCCG
>Ga0315286_10003648_pt1 | contig 14607 bp, 14 predicted proteins | sample YL17G10_0_MG_FD_205038 | JGI IMG/M metagenome (GOLD analysis project Ga0315286, IMG submission 205038) | Sediment microbial communities from Yellowstone Lake, YNP, Wyoming, USA - YL17G10_0 | ecosystem: Environmental > Aquatic > Freshwater > Lake > Sediment | place: USA: Wyoming | collected...
CGCCGGCAACAAGAGGGGGGCAGGGGGTGAGTTTGCCGCTGCGCCGCCGTTTTTTGAATTAGCGGGCAAAGCCCCGGAAACGCAACGGCCAGCGGGCCAACCCACAACGTCAGATCGTTCAACCCGTCGGGCTCCGAGGCCACCAAGTGCGACGGGACGCAGGTCGGAAAAGTCGGATACGAACTGCCGACACCGGCCCGCCGCGCCAATGGGCGCTGCCCTGGGCTGATGGATCATGCCCCTTCGGCGCTTTGCCCAGTGTCCAGCCGGGTACTTCTCGGGCTGACCGCTTGCGCTCTGTTCTGCCGCTACGGAGCACCTGCGGGCGCACCGCGGCGATCGAGGGATTAATCCGCGCTGCGCCCGTGCGCTCAGCTGATCGCGGAGTTCACCGTCACTTGAGCTCCTTGCGTGTGTACCCGAGCAACGCGCGGGCGATGATGAGACGTTGGATCTCGCCGGTGCCTTCGTAGATGTCGGTGATGCGGCAGTCGCGCAACCATTTCTCCAAGAGGTGCTGGCGCGACGCCCCCATCGGGCCAACCAGCTCGATGCAGCCTTGGGTGATCTCACGAACGGCCGCGCCAGCCTTGGCTTTGCACACCGACGCCTCGGTGTTGTTCGACTCGCCCTGATCCGCCAGCCACGCCGCCCGCAGCACCGACAGCATCGCTGCTTCCCAGAGCATTTCCAGGCGAATGAACTTCTCCGCCGCGGCGGACTGCCCAGCGAGGGCGCAGCCGTATTCGATCTCGACGCCCGCTTGCGTGAGCGCGTCACGCGTGAAGTCGAGCGCCGCTTCTGCGATCCCCAGGCCCAGCGCCGCTACGCCCGGCCGCGTCATGTTGAAGGTCTTCATCACTCCGCGAAAGCCGCCGGAGCCGCCCTTCGGGACAGTCTCTTCGCCCCCAAGCAAGTTCTCGCGCGGGATGCGGCAGTCTTCCAAGACCATGGCGGCCGTGTCGTCGGCGCGGATGCCGAGCTTCTTTTCTTTGTGGGTGACGGTGAAGCCCGGCGTGCCCTTCTCGATGAGGAACGACTTGATCCCGGCACGGCCGGCCGACTTGTCGGTGGTCGCCCATACGACGATGCCGTCGCAGCGGCAGCCGGCGGTCACGAAGATCTTCTCACCGTTCAACACCCAGTGATCGCCGTCACGCGCCGCTGTCATTTGGACCTTGGAGGGGTCCGAGCCACAACTCGGCTCGGTGATGGCCATGGCCAGAGTCAGGTGCCCCCATTTCTGCTTCTGTTCGGGCGTGCCCGCGGCCTGGAGCGCCGTGTTCCCGAGGGCGCCCTTCGGGCGTCGCACGCGGACCGAATAGTCGCCCCAGGTCATTCCCCTGGCCATGAGCGTCGTCAGCACGCCCATGCCCGCGTCCTCGGCCGTGCGGTCGCCGAGCAGCAAGAGCGGGTTGGGAGACTCCTTGGCCTCCTCTAGCTGATCCGGCGGGAACTCGTGCTCGTGCTCATCGTAGTAACGTGCATACCGGCGCGCGATCTCGGATTCCTTGCGGACTGCGTCGAGCACCTTCCGGTCGTTCGCGGAAATTTGGAAATCGATCATGGTTGTCTCCTTCGCGTGATTCGTGTGCTCGCGCTACACGCAGGCGATCCCTTCCAGAACCCCCAACGTCCGCGCATTGCGGAACCACATCTCCACCGGATGCTCGCGGATGTAGCCATGCCCGCCAAGCACCTGCACGCCGTTGTCGGCGATCCACATGGATTTCTCCGCCGTATAGGAACGGGCGAAGTGGGCGCTCCTGGTCGCGTCGAGGCCGCGATCAAGCTGGCTCGCCGCCTTCCACACCAACCAGCGGCTGCACTCGATCTCGATGTGCATGTCGGCCAAGCGAAAGGCGATCGACTGCTTGCGGGCGATCGGCTCATCGAACGCCACGCGCTCCTTGGCGTACGGAATGCAGTAATCGAGCACCGCACGCGAGAGTCCGGTCATGACGGCAGCCACGGCGACACGGGTGTGATTCAACAGCCGCCGCACATCGGCGCGCTGTGCTCCTCCCAGGCGATCCGCCGCCGCCACCGCGACGTCTTCGAGCTGCAGCGTCACGGTCGGCAACGCGCGCAGGCCGAGGTTCTTCTCCGGCTCCGAGATCTTCAGCCCGGGCGCGTCGCGGCCGACGATGAACGCATCGAGACCGTCATCACCACGAGTGACAACCAGGAAATGGCTGGCGCGGTCACCCATGGGGACGAAGCACTTCGTGCCCGAGAGGACGAACTCGCGCCCCTTGCGCAGCGCGCGGGTGGCCGGGTAGAGCGCGTCGAAACAGGGCGATGGCTCAGCCAAGGCGAGCGATGCAGCGTGATAGGTGTCGCCGCAAAACAGCGGCAGATACGTTTGCTTCTGCTCCTCGCTGCCTTGATCCAGGACCGCGTAGGCAAACAGCGCCGGTGCGGTTGCGGCGAGCGCCAACGTGGCATCGCCGTACGCCAGCTCCTCCAGCACGATGGCATTGGTGGTCGGCGCGCGCGCGGCACCGAAGCCGCCGTAGGCCTCGGGAATCTGCGTTGCCGTCAGGCCCAGCTCCCACGCCTGCGCCAGGAAGTCATCGGGGACAGCGGCGGCCTCGTCACATTCACGGGCCTTGGGGAATAGGACGTCGCTGGCGAAGCCGCGCAGGCTGTTGCGTGCGGCGACCTGCTCTTCGGTCGGTGCAAAAGAAATCATCGTGTCCTCCTCTGTCGTCTTCCTCGCGTCGGCCGCGCTGCTCGGGCGCGTACGCCGACCATCCGCTAACCTGAATTTCCACCTGAAGCCACCGGCCCCGCCCAACTTCGGCCCTCGATCCTGAGTTTGGAGGCCGCCGGGGGAATTCTCAATAGTTTTCGAGAGCCGGAAGGCGCGACACGCGAAATTGGTGACGGCAGTCCGGTCACCGTGACCACCGCCGCCAGCTCGACGCAATGTGACTCGAGCGGTGCGTGCGCAGGCATGTGCCTCGCGGGAAGGCATCCAGTGAGGTATGTTCCGCAGCTATCTTCTTGGGAAGGGAGATGCGGACGAGATGACAGCGACACGTTCCCCTGATTGGCAGATCGACACGAAGTGCGTCCATACCGGCGAAGGCGTGGATACGGATACGCGGGCGATTCGACGGCCCATTCACATGGCGAACTCCTACGCGCTGCCCACCGACATTGACGAGCTCGCGAAAGTGTTTTCCTGGGATCACCTGGACAAGTTCCAGTACACCCGCGAACACAGCGCCACCCCGCGCTATCTCGAAGAGCGGCTGGCGGCGCTGGAAGGGAGCGAAGACTGCATCGTGACCTCGAGTGGCATGGGGGCGGTCTCGGCGGCGCTGTTCACGTTGCTGAACGCCGGCGATCACATCGTCGCCTCGGAGATCTGCTACACCGGAACCCAGAAGCTGCTCAGCGTCCATGCGCCGCGGTTCGGCGTCCAGGTCAGTCTCGTCGACAGCACCGATCTGCAGGCGGTGCAGGGCGCCATCCGCCCCAACACCAAGGCGGTCTTCATCGAGACACCGGGAAACCCGCTAGTCACAATTAGTGATATTCAAGCGATCGCCGCGATCACCCACGACGCCGGCGCCACGTTGATCGTCGACAGTACCTGGTCCGGGCTCATCTCCCAGAGTCCGCTGCGGCTCGGGGCGGACGTCGTGATCCACAGCGCGACGAAATACATCAACGGGCACGGCGATGCGCTCGGCGGCGCCATCATGGGCCGCAAGCAGTTCCTCGCCCGAGTGCGCGAGTATGGCGTCGTCCACCTCGGCGTCTGTATCAGCCCGTTCAACGCCTGGCTCATCATGCGCGGGATCGTGACACTACCGCTGCGCATGCAGAAGCACGCGGACAACGCCCTCACGGTGGCGCGCTTCCTGGAGGCGCACGAGCGCGTGCAGGCGGTGCGCTATCCGGGGCTCCCGAGTCACCCGCAGCACGCGGTCGCGCAGAAGCAAATGGCGGGCTTCTCCGGGATGATGACCTTCAGCCTCGAGTGCCAGATTCTGGAGAACTTCGAGCTCATCAAACGGCTTCGTTTGATCACGCACGCCGTATCTTTGGGGCACGATCAGAGCCTCATCCTCTACGTCCCAACCGTGTTCTTCTTCCAGGACATGGTGGTCTTCGACGAGCGGCAAAAGGAGAAGTACGCGCAGATCATGGGCGACGGCATCTTTCGCTTCAGTGTCGGCATCGAGGATCCCAACGACATCATCACCGATCTGTCGCAGGCGTTGGATGCGCTCCCACTGCTCCGGCGCAACGGCACGTAGCTCAGCGCATCGCTTGCGCCAGCGACCACCCCTCTGGCGCAAGCGGAAGGGGGTGCTACGATTTTGCCGTTGAAGACCGCCGGTCTTTCCAAGAAATCGAGCGTCGATCGGCTCGTACCGCAGCTTAGTTCTGGCTCGGCGATCAGCTGCGCGCCCTTCCGCATGGATCTGCGCGCTGGCCGGCTTCTGCGCGGCGGCGAATCCATTCCGCTACGGCCGAAGACCTGGGCGGTGCTGCTCTACCTGGCCGAACGGCCCGGTGTGCTGATCACCAAAGGTGAGCTGCTCGATGCGGGTTGGCCGGACGTCGCGGTGACGGAATCCGTGCTGAGCAAGTCCATCGGCAAGCTGCGCGTGGCGCTTGGCGACAGCTTCAAGGCGCCGCGCTTCATCGAAACCGTGCAACGGCGTGGATTCCGCTTCATCGCTGCAACGAACGCTGCTCGCTCAGGGTCTCTTGGTCCCGAATTTTACAGAGGACGCACCAGAAGCCGCAGAGGAGCAACCACAGGCCCACTACGTCGTCGGTCGCGCCAAGGAGCTGCAACGGCTCACGGCGTTGTTGGCGAAGGCGCGGGCCGGCGAGCGGCAACTCGCTTTCATCACCGGTCCGGCGGGCATCGGCAACACGGCCCTGGTGGAGGCTTTTATCGAGTCGCCGGGCGTCGAATCGCGAGGCGGCACTCGAAAAGGTGAAGGCGATGAGTAAACCCAGCAGGCCAAACACTGCACCATCGATCACTCCGAAACCCGCCCGGGCTCGCTCCGCCTCGATTGCGAGCCGCCGGATTCCGATTCGCCGGCCCACGTCGAGGAGAAGCAGCATGCCGAGAAACAACGTGACGACAAACAAGGCAGCGGCAGGCACTGGATCCTCCTCGGACGCCTATGGCGTCGTAACCGTGTGACCAACTCCGTCTCGCGTCTCGTGCTGCGCCTTCTTCACCAGTGCTGCGACCAGTGCAATGATGGCCGGTCCGGTTGCGCCCGGCGTTCGCTTGAATGAGCGCATGGACCCCACGGCTGTCCCCGATACTAACGATCGGTCGAAAAGTCCAGAACCTGCGGAACGCTTCGCGGAAAGCGGGCCGCATGCGGGCGGGCTTGCGGCCGGCGGAAGCGCCTAACACGAAGCGCCTGACCATCTCGCGTAAAGCGGAAAATGATGGTAGAAGAATGCCACGCGTTGTGGCAGCGGCAGCGCATTTTTCACGCCATAGCGAATATCGGGAGGTGCATGATGATGAAGCAATCAGCAGTGGTTGCCGGTGGTGTGTTGCTGTTTGGATTGTTGCTCCGCGTCCAGGCTGGGGCCGCGGAGTCGGGGTCTGCACAGCCGTACTCGGGCGAATTTTTGACACGCCCGACCTTCACCGGTGATTTCAACGGTGACCGCAATTACCTGGCGTCGAAAGGCATTACCTTCGATGCGACCCTGACGCAGATTACGCAGGGCGTCGTCGGCGGCGGCAAGAACGGCAGCTGGGAGTACGGCGGCCGCGGCAACCTCACCGGCCATCTCGATACCCAGAAGCTGGGATTGTGGCCGGGAGGATTTCTGGAGGTTGAACTCGAAGGTAATTGGTCGGATTCTGTCAACAGCAAGACCGGGGGGCTTGCCCCGGCGAACACCAACCAACTGTTCCCGTTGCCGGCCGGCAACAACGTCGCGCTGCCGCAGTTGGTGTTTGCCCAGTTCGTGTCGCACTACGCGGGCGGGATCGTCGGCAAGATCGATGGAATGTCCGGAGACGCCAACGCATTTGCCCACGGCAAAGGTGATGCGCAATTCCTTAATCTGGCCTTCAATATCAATCCGGTTACCCTCGTGGTGCCGTACTCGACGTTAGGCGCAGGCGTGATCGTGTTGCCGACGGCGGATCCCGACCAGGCGATCGTCAACTTCCTGGTGGACTCCGCTACCGGAAAGGCGAGTACCGATGGCTTCGACAATTTGAACGGGGCGATTTTTTTGGGTGAAGGACGGGTGCGCACCGACTTCTTCGGACTCACCGGGCACCAACTCCTCGGCGCGCTCTACTCGAACAAACAGTACACGTCGCTCGATCAGCGCATTGAGTTCGAGCCTCTCCGAGGCGGCCTGAGCCATTCCGTGGCCAAGAAGAGCGGCACCTGGGCCATGTATTACAACTTCGATCAGTTTCTCTACGAAACCGACAAGAGCGCGGGCAACGGCATTGGGCTGTTCGGGCGGTTCGGCGCCTCCGAAGGCAATCCGAATCCGATGCAGTACTTCTACAGCATCGGCGTTGGCGGCAAGGGCATCATTCCGAGCCGCGACCTCGATCGTTTCGGGATCGGCTACTACTACACCGGGATCGAGAATCCCACGCTGCAGGTCCCGATTTTTGGAACCAAGTCGTTGTTGCGCGACGAGTGGGGCTTCGAGGCGTTCTACAACATCGCGCTCACGCCGTGGCTGCTGCTGACGCCGGACGTCCAGGTCATCGGGCCGAGCCAGAAGCGGCGCATAGCCAACAAGACGACCGGCGATCCGAAATTCATTGGCACGGCGACGGTGCTCGGTGTGCGGCTCCAATTGATACTGTGAGGCTGTAGAAGAGCGGCGGTAACAAGATAGCAAAACAACCACGGAGAGAAGGAGGAGATTTATGGAACCGAGTAAACATTACGGAAGGCTGATCCTGGTCACACTCACCCTGGCAGCCGTAGCGCTGTCGTCTACCGGGTGCGGCATCATCAAGCCGCTGCGGCAGCGCCGCGGTGAGGCGGAACACGCGGGGTTCCTGAAGGATTACTCGCAGCTGCAGTCGCAGGAGGGCTACCAGGCGAAAGAGGTGTACATCAACCCGCAGGCCGCCTGGTCGCGGTACAACGCGGTCTATATCGACTCGGTGGCGCTGTGGGTGAGCGATCCGAGCAAGGCGCCGAGCCAGGAAGACCAGCAGATGCTCACCGACATGCTCTACAAATCCTTGGCCGACAAAGTCGGGGAGAAGTTCAAGCTGGCTGACCGTCCGGGTCCGGGCGTCATCCGGGTGCGCGCGGCATTGACCCAGGCCAAGGGGGCGAAGGTGGCGCTCAACGCCATCACCACGGTCATTCCGCAGCTGCGCGTGGTGGCGACGCTCGGCGGCGTGGCGGCGGACAGCGCCACGCTGGTCGGATCCGCCTCCGTTGAAGCCGAACTGCTGGACTCCGTGACCAATGAGCGGCTGGCGGCCGCAATCGACGCCGTGGCCGGGACCAAGGGTCTGCTGCGCGCCTTCTCGAAGTGGGCCGACGTCCAGAATGCCTGCGACAGATGGGCGGAGCGGATGCGCGACTTCCTCGTCAAGCAGGGCGTGCGTCCGAAGGCGTGAGCGCGGGCGAAGTAGAACAAAAAGGGAGCGGATGGATCATGAAGCTCAAACACCTCGCACTGGCCTGCGGACTGGCATTGGGCATCGCCGCTGCGGCGCAGGCGGCGGACCAAGCCTCCGCTCAAGCTCCGGCTGGCCAAGGCAAGAAGCCCAACATCGTCATCATCTGGGGTGATGACATCGGCCTGTCCGACATCAGCGCCTACTCGCACGGTCTGTTGGGCTTCAAGACGCCCAACATCGACCGGGTTGCCAAGGAAGGCATGATGTTCACCGACATCTATGCCGAGCAGAGCTGCACCGCCGGCCGGTCGTCGTTCATCACCGGCCAGTCCGGCTTGCGCACGGGCATGACCAAGGTCGGTTTGCCGGGCGCTACGTTAGGGTTGCAAGAGGAAGACCCGACGATAGCCGAGCTGCTCAAGCCGCTCGGCTATGCCACCGGCCAGTTTGGCAAGAACCATCTCGGTGATCGCAACGAGTTCCTGCCCACCGTGCACGGCTTCGATGAGTTCTACGGCAACCTGTACCACCTCAACGCCGAGGAAGAACCGGAACTGCCTGACTACCCGAAGGATCCGGCGTTCCGCGCCAAATTCGGCCCCCGCGGCGTGATGGACTGCAAGGCCTCGGACAAGGACGACGCGACGGTGGAGCCGCGCTTCGGCAAGGTCGGCAAGCAGGTGTGCACGGACACCGGCCCGCTGACCAAGGCTCGAATGGTGACGATTGACGACGACATCGCCAACCGCGCCGTGGATTTCATCCAGCGGCAGAACAAGGCCGGCAAGCCGGCCTTCGTCTGGGTGAACTTTACCCATATGCACTTCCGCACTCACACCAAGCCGGAGAGCATTGGTCAGTCGGGGCGTTTCCAGAGCCCGTACCACGACACCATGATCGACCACGACAAGAACGTCGGCCAGGTCCTCAAGGCGCTGGACGACCTGGGCATCGCGGACAACACCTTCGTCATGTACAGCACCGACAACGGCCCGCACATGAACAGCTGGCCGGATGGAGCGATGACGCCGTTCCGGAATGAGAAGAACTCGAACTGGGAAGGCGCCTACCGGGTGCCGGCCATGGTTCGCTGGCCGGGCAAGATCAAACCGGGCCAGGTGTCTAACGAGATGGTCGCCCACCTCGACTGGCTGCCGACCCTGCTGGCCGTCGCCGGCGACACGCAAGTGAAAGAGAAGTTGCTCAAGGGCTACAAGGTCGGCGGCATGAACTACAAGGTCCATCTGGACGGTGACAACCTCGTCCCCTATCTGACCGGGCAAGCCGAGAAGAGCCCGCGGGACTCGTTCTTCTATATCAACGACGACCAGCAACTGACCGGTCTGCGCTACGACAACTGGAAGTTCGCGTTCATGGAGCAGCGGGTCGAGGGAACTTTGCGCATCTGGGCAGAGCCCTTCGTCACCTTGCGGGTTCCGAAGATCTTCAATCTCCGCACGGACCCGTACGAGCGCGCGGACATCACCTCGAACACCTACTACGACTGGCTCTTGGATCACGCCTTCCTGTTTGTCCCTGCGCAGGGGTACGTGGGCCAGTTCCTGATGACCTTCAAGGACTACCCGCAGCGGCAGAAGGCGGCCAGCTTCAACTTGAATGAGGTAATGGAGAAGCTGAAGCAAGGCGCCGGGTCGAAGTAACACGGACGCGGCGGGGCGCTTTGGTTGTAGCGCCCCGCCGCGTCCACTACTCCCGCTCGGCGGCGCCGACTTCCAGAAGCGATCCGGTACGGATCGAGTCTGGCATTTGATCAGCGTGCCGTCACTTTTCCTGCATAAATGACGACATGGTGGCAGCCTTGCACTACCCGAGGTTGCTGAAGGCCCCGGACGAGAGTTTCTTTCTGTTCGGGTTGCGTGGGGTCGGAAAGAGCACCTGGGCTCGAAAGCATTTTGCGACGGCGGTACGGCTCGATCTTCTCGACGAACGAATCTTCCAAGCCTATCTGCGCGACCCGCGGCTTTTTGGAAAGGAATGGCAGGCGATCACGGATCACCTCCGCAGCCTGCCGGCCAAGAACAAGGGCGAACTGCCGGTGATCCCGGTGGATGAGCGCGCCGCGGAGGTGCGGGCGATAAAGGTGGGCTGATCGGGTTTGGCCGGCATGGAAGCAATCCAGTCGCCGACGAACACCAAGAGGACGGAAAGATGAGGAAAGAAAGGTGAAAATCGCACGCACGCAACACCTCATCGCTGCCGCAATCATTGGTGCGCTGGGCGGAACGAGCGCGGTTGGCCAGGAAGGGGCATGAATACCAGGGATCTAGGACGACCGGTCCGCGGTCTCCGGTTGTCACGTCACGACCTGCACCGACTTTCGGTCCAATTCGACCAGCGAGTGGCTTTCCAGGGCTTGGATGATGGCGGGCAATTGGCGTTGGAAGAGTTCCTTCAATTCCTGTGTGCGGATGTTGCCGGTCCGCACCAGTAGCAGCTTCCAGGGTCGCTGGTGCAAGACGTGCGAGTAGTAAAAATCGGTGTCCTTGGAGATGACGACACGCTGGTCGGTGACGGACAACTCGTTGATGACCCGGTCGGGTGTCTTGTTCTGCGCCGGCAGTCCGGTAGTGTGCAGGGCGTCGTGTCCCGCCGCATTGAGGAGGGCGCAGAGGCTGGGCGGCAGGTGCGCGTCCAGCAGGAATTTCATGCCAACACAAGGTGCTGGCTCTTCACCTGGAGCGACCGCTTGGCAAATTCCAGACACGCGAGAAGATCTTCGCGTTCGAGATCTGGAAACTCGCGCAGCACGTCCTCAAAGGAATCGCCCGCAGCCAGGTATTCGAGAATGGACTCGACCGGATACCGCAGTCCCCGGATGACCGGTTTGCCGTGGCAAATCTCGGGATCAATGGTGATGCGCGACAGCAGCGAATCCATGTGGTATAAAACTAACCCACGCGACGACCACGGGCAAGCCTCCAAAGACCCCCACGAGGCCATCCTCAGCTTTCTGGTGGTCTCGGCCAACGGCAAAGCCAGCACCGACGGGTTCGATGATTTTCACGGGGCGCTATTCAACGGTGAAGGTCGAGTGCGTACCGACTTCTTCGGCCTCAGCGGGCACCAGTTGGCCGGTGCCTTGTACTCGAACAAGAACTACACGTCGCTGGATCAACGCCTCGTCTCCGTGATCGAGAACGGTGCGCTGGCCAAGAAGCGCGACACCTGGGCCGTCTACTGCAACTTCGACCAGTTTCTGTACGAGACCGACAAGAGCGCCGGGCACGGCGTCGGTGTATTCGGGCGGTTTGGTGCGTCCGCGGGCGAGCCAAACCCGGTGCAGTACTTCTACAGCCTCGGGATCGGCGGCAAGGGCCTCATCCCCAGTCGCGATCTCGATCAACTCGGCATCGGGTACTACTACTCGAGTGTCCGTAACCCTACGCTGCAACTTCCGATTGGTGGAACCCAGTCGTTCTTGCGAGACGAGTGGGGGTTCGAGGCGTTCTACAACGTCGCGCTCACGCCGTGGCTGCTGGTGACGCCCAATGTTCAGGTCATCGGGCCGAGTCAGAAGCACCCCCTCGGCCACGATCGCCTGGGCCTGCCTGTCGTCGAGCCGGAACACATCGGCACGGCGACTGTTCTCGGTCTCCGCTGGCAGGTGGTGTTCTGACCAACGAGCGTGCGCAGGCCGAGTCGTAAAGACTCATAAGAAAATCGATGCTCTCAATCGTCCTCATCGCGTGGGTCCTGGTGGCCGTCACAGTGGCCGTGCATGCTGCCGGGATCACCGTGCTGCTGAGGGCCTTGAGGAAGTGGCACCTCCTGCCGCCGCGCTTCTGGCCGATCACTCGGCTGCTGGTGATCATGACCTGGTGGCTGATTCTGTTTCATCTGGCGGAAATTTCGATCCGGGGGTTGTTCTATCTGTGGTGGGGATGCCTGCCCGATGCTGAAGCAGCGCTCTACTTTTCCGGAGTCACCTACACGAGCATTGGCTACGGCGATCTAGTGCTGGCGAAGCCGTGGCGTGTACTCGCACCGATCGAGGGTTTGACGGGCATCCTCATGTGCGGCTTGTCCACGGGTCTATTCTTCGCGGTCGTGAGCCGCATCTATCAGGCGCGACACGTGAACACTACCGCAGGCTCACATACAGAGACGACACACACATGAAAACCAATCGCCTACACAACCGCCTCGCCGCCGCGCTCGCTTGCGTGGTGGTAACCCCTCAGTCTTGGTGGCGCTGGAGGCCAGCCCGGGCGATGAATCCCCCGGCTGATACAGCAAAGCCCGGTGAAACCGGGCTGCACCCGCTGCCCGAGCCGGCACTATCCAGCTCGCAGAAGTGAGAAGATGTTCAGAGAACCTTCAGGACTTGGGGCGCCGGCTGTCTGTATAAGCTTGTGCATGAAGTCCAAGAAACCGGACAGCAAGGAGCCGGACACGATTGCGCCGGCGCTGCCCACTTGGAAAGCGTTCGTGATCCAGCTCAGCCACGACACCACCCCGGAAAGCGGCATCTTCGCCGGCCGCGTCGAGCATCTCAGCTCGGGCCGCCGCCAGCGTTTTGCCTCGGGCAAGGAGCTGCTGTCGATGGTGACGCGTTTGCTGCGCGACCTCGACGCACCAAGCAAGGAGCAGTGAGGTCAAAGGTGTCTCGCCGCCGCTCGCCGATACGGGTCGGACACTTCGACCGCTCGTGGGTATTGCCGGACGTCGAGAAGGTGAAGTGACCCAACCTAGCCAAGACAGGAGGAAGGAACATGAGATTGAGAGTAATGAAGCGAAAAAGCCGGCAGGTATCACTGCTGGCAACTGCCGATGTCGGCGGTACCAAGACGTTTATTCTGGAGCTCCTGAAGCCTTCGCACTACGACGACGACGGCTACGTCATCCAGTGGTGGCGGGGCAGCATTCCTCCCAACTCGCTGGCGGATCTCTATGGCCTGGCGCTGGATGCGCGGCAGCGACAGGTGCTCGGTAGCGATGTGCAGATGGAGTTGGGCGTGTGCGATGAGACCGCGGCGGTGCTGCCCCTGCGTCGCATCATCCGCCGCTTCAAACGCAATGGGCTCAATGGGCTGGTCTGCCTGGTCGGCGTACAGACCAACCAGTTTCCGCGCGCGCTCGATATCGCCAAGCAGCTGCGTCGCGCCGGCATCCAGGTCGCCATCGGCGGATTTCACGTCAGCGGCTGCCTGGCGATGCTTCCGGATCTGCCGGCAGAGCTGCAGGAAGCGCGGGCGCTGGGGATCTGCCTCTTTGCCGGAGAGGCCGAAGGGCGGCTGGATGATCTCCTGCGGGCGGCGCACGAGCGCCGGCTGGCTCCGATTTACGATTTCATGAAAGACCTGCCGGGTTTGGAAGCGCAGCCCATGCCGTTTCTGCCGCGGCGTCACGTGCAGCGATATCTGGGAAACATCGCCAGCTTCGACGCCGGACGGGGCTGCTCGTTCAGTTGCAGCTTTTGCACGATCATCAACGTGCAGGGACGGAAGTCGCGCTACCGCACCGCCGATGACGTCGAGAGCCTGATCCGCTCCAGCGCCGCACAGGGCGTGCACAACTACTTCATCACCGACGACAATTTCGCCCGCAACAAGAACTGGGAAGCGATCCTGGACCGCATCAGCCAGCTGCGGCACGAGCACGGCTTCAAGATCCACCTCAACATGCAGGTGGACACGCTCTGCCACAAGATCCCGAACTTCGTGGACAAAGCGGCGCGCGCCGGCTGCACGAAGGTGTTCATCGGTCTGGAGAATATCAACCCCGCGAACCTCAAGGAGGCCTCCAAGGGGCAGAACCAGATCACCGAGTACCGCGCCATGCTCCAGGCGTGGCGCCGGGTCCGGGTCCTCACCTTCGCCGGGTACATCCTCGGCTTCCCGCACGACACGCCGGAAAGTATCGCGCGCGACATTGCGATCATCCAACGCGAGTTGCCGATCGACATCCTCGAATTCTTCATCCTCACCCCGCTGCCCGGGTCCCAGGATCACCAGACGCTGTTCATGAAGGGGACGCCGATGGATGGCGACATGAACAACTACGACAGCGAGCATGTCGTCACGGCGCATCAGCATATGACCGCCGCGCAGTGGACGGAGATCTATAAACGCGCGTGGCACCTCTACTACTCCCGGGCGCATCTCGAAACGCTGGTCAAACGCGACGTGGCAGCCGGGGGCAGCGGACGGCGCGTGGCGGAGGCGGCGTTCTTCTTCTATGCGAGCGCAGTCTACGAGCACGTCCACCCCCTCCAGAGCGGGCTCATCCGGCGCAAGTGCCGCAGCCAGCGCCGCCCCGGGATGCCGCGCGAGAACCTGTTGGTCTTTTCCGTGCGGCGCGTCCGCGAGATGGTCGCCACCTACGTGCCGATGCTGCGGCTGCTGTGGAGCATCGATCGCCTACGCCGGCGCGTTCAGCAGGATCCGCTGAGCCGGTCGTACTCCGATCTTGCGATTGCACCGGTCGGCGATGCGTACGATGATGTGCTTGAGCTCTATCAGACGTCGGATGCCGCCCGGGCGGCGGTGGCGCGCGCCAAAAGTCGCACGAAATCGCGCCGCGCCGTCGCGGTACCAGCTGAAAGGGGTCCGCAAGACGAACCCTTGTCAGGGCAGGGTCCGAATCGACATGAGTGAAGAGCGGGCAACTGAGCCCTCGCCCAGTGAAAGAATAGTTGCGAAAGGAAACCCGTCATGAAGTGGATCAATCGGCGTGTCAGTCCCACCGTCGGGCTGGTTGCCTTGATCCTGTTCGCAGGCAGCGCCGGCGCTGCAGGCCCGCTGCCGTCGTGGCATGACGGCCCGGCGAAGAAGGTCATCGTCGACTTCGTCTGAGAGTCCGTTCAATCTGACGATGCGTCTTTACCACCCCGGCCCCGGCGTTTCGCTGCGCCGGCCGTGGTCGACCGATTGTATAGTTGACTTTAGATTAGTCGGCCGTTTATAAATGGCGCGCTATGTTCGGTCGCTGGATAGCGCCGGTGTGGAAGCGGAAATTCGGCGCGC
>Ga0315286_10003650_pt1 | contig 14602 bp, 13 predicted proteins | sample YL17G10_0_MG_FD_205038 | JGI IMG/M metagenome (GOLD analysis project Ga0315286, IMG submission 205038) | Sediment microbial communities from Yellowstone Lake, YNP, Wyoming, USA - YL17G10_0 | ecosystem: Environmental > Aquatic > Freshwater > Lake > Sediment | place: USA: Wyoming | collected...
TGAGAAGGTGGACATGGTGATTTTCCGGGAGAACACGGAGGACATCTACGCCGGGATTGAGTACCCCGCCGGCAGCGCGGAGGCGCAGAAGGTTCTGGACTTTCTAGGTCGGGAATTTCCGGAAGACATGAGGAAGGTTCGCTTTGCGACGGAGGTGGGGATAGGCGTCAAGCCCGTGAGCCGGCTGGGCTCCGAGCGGCTGGTCCGCAGCGCCATTCAGTACGCGTTGGACCACAATCGCAAGAGCGTGACCCTGGTACACAAGGGGAACATCATGAAATTCACGGAGGGGGCTTTCCGGGACTGGGGCTACGCGCTGGCCAAGCGTGAATTCGGCGCTGCCGAGATCGACGGGGGCCCCTGGTGCAAGCTGGGCAACGGGATGGTCATCAAGGACGCGATCGCGGACATCGCTTTGCAGCAGGTTCTGACGCGTCCGGAGGATTTCGACGTGATCGCGACGCTGAACCTGAACGGCGACTACCTGTCGGACGCGTTGGCGGCGCAGGTCGGCGGCATCGGGATCGCGCCCGGGGGCAACATCAACTACGTTACGGGGCACGCGGTCTTCGAGGCGACCCATGGCACGGCTCCGAAGTACGCGAACCAGGACAAGGTGAACCCCGGCTCGGTGATCCTGTCGGGCGCGATGATGCTGGAGTACATGGGCTGGCAGGAGGCCGCGGACCTGATCACCAGGAGTCTCGAGGCCGCCATCGCCGCCAAGACCGTGACGTATGACTTTGCGCGACTGATGGATGGGGCCAGGGAGGTGAAATGCTCGGAGTTCGCGACGGAGATGATCCGGCACATGGGATAGGCGGGGGTGGCCCTGCCGTTATGAAGACCCGGCCTCTTGGTAGTTGTACTGCCGTCTGCCGGGCTTATGCTGTTTTCCGCAGAGTACTCATCATTCAAGTGCAAGGAGTTTTCTCATGCTTGTGCGTGCAGCACTGGTTGTGTTGGCGGGGACAGCGATGGCGTTGGCGGCGGAGTCGGTGTCAGTCAAGCCGACCGGCATTGTTGAAACTCGGGTCCGTGAGATTGTCAAGAGCAGCACCTTCGGGATGTCGCCTTCGAGTTTGACCGTGAAGGTCCGTGTGGAAGGGGACGCGGTGAAGGGCGCCAGCACGTACGGCAAGGTCAAGTTCACTGAGGCGGTCGACGACGTGGGCACCGATCTTCGCCCGAAGAAGGAGGCCGGACTGTTCGGGTTAGGGGGCGATGATGAGGGTTTCACGAAGATCAACCGGTTCATGGAAGATGACAAGGCGCCGCAAGCCAAAGGCTTTGACATGGAGCTGCGTCTGGGCATTCCAAGCCGCAAAGCGACACAGATCAAGGCCCTCAGAGGCGAGTTTCAAGTGATGGCGGGCGGGGAGGAGAAGACTGTCAGCGTGACCAAGCTCAAGAGCCTGATGGGCAAGACCATTGAAGACCCAGCGCTCAAGGCAGCGGGGCTGACGATCAAGGTTCTGGACCCCGAGAAGCAGAAGGAGGGCGAGAACACGCTGGCGCTGGAGCTCAAAGGGAACCTCAACGCCATGAAGAAGGGGGAGATCCTCGATGCCGCCGGCGAGTCGTTGAGCAATAGCGAATCTTCCATGGGATCGGAGAGCGAGCAGACCACGGCCTATTCACTGAGCCGACCTCTCGATGACGCGCTGACGCTCAAGCTGCACCTGGTGGTGGGGCAGAAGGCGGTCACTGTGCCGGTGGATCTGAGCGATCTGGCGCTGCCGTAGCCTATCCCATGTCCGTTCGCCTCCTGATGATCGCGTTGGCGCCTATGGCGATGCTCTGGCTGGGCTCGTGCCAGGCCGTGGACGCACCACGGACGCGTCAAGCGACGTATGACCTGGTTATCCGGAATGGCCAGATCATGGACGGCTCGGGCGAAGGCATGTTTCGCGCTGACGTGGGCATCAGGGACGGCGTGATCGCTTTCATCGGGCGCATCCCGTCTGGCGGGGGCGAGACCGAGCTCGACGCCGCTAACGAGGCGGTCGCCCCCGGCTTTATCGACGTTCACACACACGTCGATGACGACATCGGACGTCTGCGGCTTGCGGAGAACTTCGTCCGCGACGGGGTGACGACGGTGATCACGGGCAACTGCGGCGAAAGCGTCCGCGACATCCGAGCCTTCCTCGCTCGCATCCAGTCCCGCGGCGCAGGCGTGAACATCGCCACCCTTGTCGGGCAGAACACCATCCTCCGCAACGTGAAAGGCGATCGGGCGGGGGATCTGACGCATCAGCAGATGCAGCAGGCCAAGGGTCTCGTCCGCCAAGCCATGCTCGACGGCGCGTTGGGCATGTCGACGGGGCTGATCTACGCGCCGGGCTCGTTCAGCTCGACCGCGGAGATCATCGAGCTGCAGAAGGTCGCGGCCGAGCACGGCGGGATATACGCCACCCATATGCGCAGCGAGGGCGAGGGGATTTTGCGTGCCATCGACGAAGCGATCGCGGTGGCGCGCGAGGCTCGCTGCCGGCTTCAGATCTCGCACTTCAAGCTTTCATCGGACCTATCGAAGTCGATGGGCGGACCGGGGATCGCACTGTCACGGATCGACCGAGCGCGGCGCAGCGGCGTGGAGATCTGGCTCGACCAGTATCCGTACGCCGCATCGAGCACGACGATCGAGACGTTGATTCCGGACGGGTTTCTGGCGGATGGTTCGCGCGCCGCCCGCGGCCGTCTTGATGATTCGCGTGAGGTTGAGCGGCTGATTCTGGCCATGCGCGAGTTTCACGAGGTTCAGCGGAACCGCAGGCACCTGGGGTACGTGGTCATCAGTACGAGCGAGGGATACCCGCAGTGGGCGGGTTTGAACCTCATTGAGGTCGCCCAGAGAATGAAGCTCTCGGCAGGGCGAGGCTTCGAGGTCGATCCGCGCGGCGTCTGGCCGATGAGATGCCGGCGGTCACGATGGAGGATGAATACCGCGCGGTCATCGCGATTTTCCGCAAGGGCGAATCGACCTGCGTTTTTCACGGCATGAAGGAAGCGGATGTCGAGAGCATTCTGAAAAGCCCGGAGGTCTGCATCGGCTCAGACAGCGGCATCCGCGAGTTCGGCGTGGGCCAGCCGCACCCCCGCGGGTACGGCACGCATGCGCGCGTACTGGGCCGGTACGTCCGTGAGCGGCGTGTCATCACCCTGCAGGAGGCGGTTCGCAAGATGACGTATTTGCCGGCGACGGCGTTTGGGCTGTCGGGTCGGGGTCTGCTGCGGGTGGGGTACTGCGCGGACATCACAGTTTTCAGCCCTGACACCGTCATGGATATGGCGACTTACGCCAACCCTCATCAGTACCCGCGCGGCATCCGTCACGTGATCGTGAACGGCCGGCTGGTCCTGCGTGATGGGAAACTGACGGGGCAACTGGCGGGGCGTGCGATCTACGGTCCAGGCTGCAGGGCGGACTGATCGACTTCTTTGCCGCCGACGAATACGCGCTCGGCCTTGAGGTTTCTAATGGCGTCAGCATCGAGAGATGTGGGGTCGGCCGAGAGCACGACGAAGTCCGCGAGCTTCCGTGGCTGGAGCGATCCCACGTGATCTTCCGCGAAGGCGGCGTATGCCCCGCCGAGGCAGTATGCGGAGATCGCCTGCTCGGCGGAGAGCGTTTGGAGCGGCGACCACTCCGCCCGCCCGACGGCCGCCGCCAGACACGCGAACGCATCGAGCTTCTCCACCGGGCAATCCGATCCGAGCGCCACGGGCACACCCGCTTCGATCATGGACCGGAACGGGTACGCCCGCGCGAGGCGATGGGGTCCGATGCGCCGCGGCGTCCACGTGTCGCTGGTGACAAACTGGGGCTGGAGTGTCGCCACGACACCTCGTTGGGCCATGCGACTGATGCATTCCGGCGTGATGATGGAGGCATGCTCAATGCGGTGCCGATATGACGAGTTGTTCTCATCCCCGAGCGCGAACTCGATGGCGGCGATGGTTTCTCGAACCGCCTGGTCGCCGATGGCATGAATCGCCAGTTGGAACCCATTGGCGTGGGCCTGGGCGCACTGGGCCTTGAGATTCTCGGGCTGGTGAAAGCGCAGGCCGCAGGTTTGCGGCTTGTCCGCATAGGGTTCGGACAGGAGGGCCGTCTGCGCTCCGAGCGATCCATCCGCGAAGAGTTTCAGAGCGCCCAGCCGCAGCCATTCATCTCCGGCGTTCGATTGCATACCCTGCCTGTGAAGCGTCTCCATCGCGGCGAAGGGTGGGATGACGGTCGCGCGGATCGGCAGGAGATCTTTTCTGCGCAGTCGCATGAACGCCGCCATGTGAGCGAGGTCGTCGACGATGGCGTGCATGGAGGTGATTCCGGTGCGGAGCGCGACCCTCGCCGCCATCAGGAGAGCCTGTTCCATCTCTGGATCGGAGAGGGGCGGGATTTTCTGGTGAATGGCCCAGGCGGCGTGCTCGGCATAGAGCCCTGATGGTTCATCGCCGGCAGCGCGCTCTTGGGCGTTCATCAGCGACAGGGTCGCGGCGTTGACGACCGCCACATGCCCGCAGATGCGCCAGATGAGGATCGGCCGATCGCGTGACACGCGATCCAGATCATCGCGGCTGGGGAACCGGCGTTCGCGGACCTTTTCCTGATCGAACCCATAGCCGAGGAGCCACCCCTCGGGCACCCGCCGCGACAGTTCGGACAGCCGCGAGAGGATCTCGTCCATGCTCGCGGACCCAGTGAGATCGGCCTGTTTCATGAGTTGAGTCCCGAAGTCGATCGGATGCACGTGCGCATCGATGAACCCCGGGGTGACCGTCTTGCCCGCGAGGTGGACCCTACGCGCGGCAGGTGCGGCAAGCCGCAGCACCTGATGATCGTCCCCCACGGCGATGATGAGGTCGTCGCGGACGGCCATTGCCGGCGCCCGCGGCCGTGCGGGGTCGAGGGTGATGAGGTTGCCCCCCGTCAAGACCAGGTCGGCCATTGTCATGCTCAGCGTCAGTTTCAGGAACCGTGGTCATGGTACCACAGCCGCTGGTGTTCGGGGTGCGTGACACGCCGGGGCGTCCCTGGAGCGAGAGATGCTCTGGCCGCAGAGACTTCGAACCTTCCGGGATATACAATGTCCGTAGGAGTATGTCCGGCAGACAGCCCATCGACCGAGCGGGGTTCTATGCATCGATCGTGGTGCATGCGCTGATCTTGTTTGCCCTGTTGAGGCACGAGTTGGAGGTTGGCATCTACCTTCCGCCGATCCCCGGCAACGCCGCCGGGAGCGATTCCCTGATGCTACCTCTGCACGGGAGGCAGATGCTGCCGATCGCGGGCCTGCGTGATCGCGACGATTTTGTTCGCCCGCCCGTTGAGGACCCAGAAGACGTACGACTGACCCGTTTCGGCGAGCCGGAGGGTCAGGGATACGCGACGCGGACCGCGTCGGGCGAGCTGGTCGCCGCGGGGAGAGAAGGCGAGCAGGACCAGCCGTGGCTGAGCCGGGACCCTGTCGGTCCGGGCCCGCTCCCTGAGGAGCCGTCATTTTCGACCGTGTTGCCGGGCAACGGGGGTACGGGCGGGTCCGGGAGGAGGGTTGGCGAAGGATCGCCCGGTGGCGGGCGTCCTCGGATCGCGTCGGCTCTACCCGACCCCACCGAGCGTGCGAAACCGTTCGGCGTCGATGACTCTGATGCGTCGGATCGGCCGCCCACCCCGCGCATCATCATTCGGCGTCCGCCGCTGGTCGTTGCGGTGCTCCCTCCCCCGCCCCCGCCCCCGCCGCCACCGCCACCGCCTCCTCTTTCGTCAGATCTGATCGGCGTCGGCGTGGCGACGACTGGCCCCGCCGATACACTCGCGCGCCCGAGTCCGGATCGAGTCAACGTTGCCTCCGCGACCACACGGCCTGTGAATTCATCGCCGCCGACCACGTTGCCGGCTAAAGCGGTTCCGGTGGTCGTGGTGATTCCTCCCGCGGTGGCGATGTCGGAGCCGACAGCGCCGAGCGCGCCGCGGACGGCGGGCGGGCAGTCAGCGGTCTCTGAGTCACCCGGCAACATGTCCGGCGTCGCCGCGGGTTCCGGGGTCCCCGGGCGTCCGGGGCCGAACACCCCTGCGGCCGACCCTGCGCCCCTGAGCGACTCGGAATCGGACGCATTCGCCCGGATCGGCAGCGCCGTGGTCCGTGCCGGCAAAGTGGAAGCGCGGTTGGGTCGTGCATTCAAATCGGTCTCGCCGCGCCTCACGATGAAGGCCTATCTCGATCTGGCATCCATCGTGAACCCCAGCGTGATTCTGAAGGTCAGCATCAACGAAAAGGGCAACATCACGGACGTCGAAGTGCTCAAATCGAGCGGCAGCAACGAAGTCGATCTGCCCACGAGGCTGGCCCTGTACAAATGGTGGATCGAGCCTCGCAAAGACAAGAAGAGCGGCCAGCCTGCGGCCGACGTGATCCCGGTGGTGTTCAGCTTCCGATGAGGCGTTCGGGAAGGGCGAAGACGGCGAGCAAGGGCAGATACCCGCAGGCGCCGGCCCATGCCATGAGGCGGAGCATTGAGGCGCGTCTGCTTGTCGCATTGACCCTGAACCGCGTCGATCTACAATCGCCATCATCAAAGTCAACTCAGGAGCGTTCATGCTGAACCTGGCCGCCTTTGCTGATGAAATCTCGCCCAACCTCGACGAGCAGATCCACGTGTGCAGGGAGAACGGCATCCTGTTCTTCGAGCTGCGCGGGGTGAACAACATCAACGTGCTCGATTTCGACAAGGCCCTCTGCGTCGAGATCAAAGCCAAGCTGTCCGACAACGGCATGGCGGTGGCCTGCATCGGCAGCCCGATCGGCAAGGTCAAGATCACCGACGCCTTCGCGCCGCATTTTGACCGCTTCAAGACGGCGGTGGAGCTGGCGGAGTTTTTCAGCGCGTCGCTGCTCCGCGTGTTCAGCTACTATCCCCCCGAGAAAGGTCAGGACATGCGTAGGCACCGGGAGGAGGTTCTGCGGCGGATGCAGGCCAAGGTGGATTACGTCGAAGGCGGGAACGTCACGCTGGTACACGAGAACGAGGCGGCCATTTATGGGGAGAAGGGGGCCGAGTGCGTTGACCTCCTGAAGGCGATCGACTCTCCGAAGCTGCGGAACGCCTTCGACTTCGCCAACTTCGTCGTCGCGGGTGAACACCCGCTGGACAACTGGCCGGGCCTGAAGCCCTATACGGTACACATTCACGTGAAGGATGCGCGCCTGGCGGACGGCGGGATCGTTCCGGCGGGGCAAGGCGACGGCCAGATCGAAGCCATACTGGCAGATGCCTACAAGAGCGGGTATCGGGGGTTCCTGACGCTGGAGCCGCATCTAGCGGCGGCCGGCCAGTTCAGCGGCTTCGCGGGCCCGAAGCTTTTCAAAGTAGCCGCCGAGGCGCTGAAAGTCATCTGCCGCAGGAACAACATACCCCTGGCCGGCCAATAGTATGCTGTTGCTCAGCCCGCGCACACTCAGAGAAGGCGGGCAAGAGGGCGGCGAGGCTTTGGATCAGCATTCTGCGACGCCATGAGATCGATCCGCCTTCCATTCCGACTGGTGCCGCCGCAGAGGCCAGACTGGCGTGGTTCCCTTCCGGCGCTGCGGGCCGTGGCCAACCCCCGCGAGCTTCACGTTCCGATCATCGGCGTGTCAGCAGGCGGCATTCGGATCATTCCGAGCGGCCGGGTTGTCACAGCTGGTCAGTCTCTGCTCGCGGACGACTGCCCCGGGGTGGCGGTTGCTCCTTTGGATGGGCGTGTGGTCGGGCTAAGCGAAGCGAGGCTGACCGTCGTCCGGCGCGTGCCCGCGGTCAGGCTCGATGTGCTCAGCGAGCAGGGTCCGCCCGCGTTGGCCGGGCCCCCGCCAGCGCAAGGGGCGCTCTGGATCGAGTTTTTCCTCCGCTCGGGCATCTGGTCGGACCGCGCCACATGCCCCGACCTGCTCAGCCAGTTCGCTTTGCTTCCGAGCCGGCCAGTGGACACGGTGATCTGCAGTCTGCTCGACCAGGAGGCACCGCTGTCGCTCAATGCGTTGCTGGCGCAACATTGCGCAGCGGAGCTCGCTGGGGGCCTCGACGTGCTGCAGCAGGTGACGTCGGCCCGGCGAGCGATTTTCGTCATTGATGAAGCCTGGCCCGCGGCCATCCGCCAGCCGCTGGTTCAGGCCGCTCAGCCGGCGAAGCTGCACATTGCGGAGATGCCGGCGTGCTACCCTGAAGGCTTGCCGCCGCTCCTGCTGCGGGCGGTGCTTGACCGCAATCTCCGCCCAGGGCGATCTCCTCTGGAAAGAGGGGTGCTGCTGCTGGACGGCCCGGCCACCTTCGCGATCGGCGTTCGCATTCTTCACGATCGTCCGATGGTTCAGGTGCCGCTGGCGCTGCGCGACCACCAACGGAGGCAATCGCACTACCTTCTGGTCCCGGTGGGGATGAAGATCGACGATCTCCTGGGCTCTCTGGGCATCACGTCAGGAGGCATGGACCTGTTCGCGGGCGACGTTCTGCGGCAGATCCGCGTCCCCCCGGACGCGGTTGTCGCGGGTTGCGAATTGCACCTGCACGTCATGGCGGCGCAGGCGGCGTCGGCCGCAGCGGCCTGCGTCCGGTGCAACTCATGCGCCGACTGCTGCCCGATGGGCGTACACCCCGCGTTCATCGCCGAGGCGGCGCAGGAGGACGACGCCGGTCTTGCCGCACAGGCGGGCATCGACTCATGCATTGAGTGCGGCGTGTGCGACCTTGTTTGCCCTTCCGAGTTGCCTCTGATGGCCTGCATCCGTAAGTTGAAGGCAACGTGACGCTTGAGCCGCACTTTTCGCCGGACGTTTCTTTGGCGGCGGCACCGCGCGCCGGCCGGGACCATCTGGCCGGCTACTACCGGCTGCACGTTCTGGGCGCGCTGCTGCCTCTGATCGCCGGGGTGGGGTTCTACGGCTGGCGAGTGCTGGAGGTTCTAACGTTCGTGGTGGCGTCGGCCGTTCTGGGGGTTTTGATCTGGCGGCGCATCGGCTCTCGCGGCGCGACTCTCCGGTGGTCCCATGTGATCTGGATGGCTCTGCTCCTGTGCCTGATGCTTCCGCCTCACCTGCTCCAGGGCACGCTCCGAGGAGTGAGGAGCCCTGGCTCAGCCACCTGGCCGATGCTCCCCGCCGCGGCGCTGCTTCTGGTCATGATCATCTGGGTGGTTGGCGGAGCCGGCTTGGCCAGGGTCCATCCCGTCATCCTGGCGTATCTGCTCCTGGCGATGCTTTGCCGTGAGGCGTTCACCCCGCACCTGGTGCTCCATCGAGCGAGCCTGTTCGTTGGCGATCTGGTCGACGTGGACCCCTCGGCGGTCCCGGCGGGGTCGACAGAGGAGCCATGGATCTTCCTCCGCGACAAGCCGCAGCACGATGCCATCCACCTGGGCTCCTCCGCGTCGCAGCGTCTTTCGCAGTACACTCGGCTCCGCCCCGCCCAGCGTGCCCCGATGCCGATGGAAGCGATGCTCCGCGATCACATGCCGCCCCTTGAAGACCTTGTTGTGGGCGGGCACCCCGGTCCCATCGGCTCCAGCTCCGCAATCGCGGCCATCATCGGGGGGCTCTTCCTGCTCTACTGGAGACTCATCGACTACCGCGTTCCGCTCATCATCGTCATCATCGCCTTTGTTGGCTTTGCGGTGGTTCCAGCGATGCTGATGCACGGCGCGTATCTCGACTGGGCGAACAGCATCACGTTCGCGAACTACGAGATCATGGCTTCCCCCCTGGTGTTGATGGCTTTTTTCCTGGCGAGTGACGGGACGATCTGCCCGCTGGGCCGCAGGGCGCGAACGGTGTACGCGGCGTTGGTGGGGGTCGTGACCGTTTTCTGCCAGCTTTACGTTTCGGTCGCGTACGGCCCGTACATCGCGTTGGGCGTCGTCGCGGTGTTCAGCTCGCGGCTTCAGGAGCGATTCCCCGAGAAGCTGTCGCCGACCTGACATCCGGCGCGCCATTGACATCCGCCCGCGCCCCGTAGAAGCTCACATGAACGTGTCGCCTCTGAGGATCATCGTGGCCGCGAGCGGGGAATACGCGTTGCCGAGTCTGCGCGCCGTGTCGCGGAGTGGCCACCGCATTGTGCAGGTTTTTTCGCAACCCGACCGTCCCGCTGGCCGTGGCCGCGTGCTCACACCGACGCCCGTCGCGAGTTTCGCGGCCGAGTGCAATCTGCTGCTTGTCCGCACCGCCGACATCAATGCCGAGACTTTTCCGCCGGCCGATATGATGCTCGTGATCGCGTTCGGCCAGAAGATCGCGCCTGAGTTGGTCAGCCACCCCCGCCTGGGGAGCATCAACCTGCATGCGTCGCTCCTGCCAAGGTACCGGGGCGCGGCGCCGATCAACTGGGCGATTCTCCGCGGCGAAACGGTCACGGGCAACACGGTGATACGACTGGCCGATCGAATGGACGGCGGGGCCATTCTGGGCCAGGCGGAGCTGAGGATAGGCGAGCTTGAGACGGCGGGCGAGCTTCACGACCGGCTCGCCGACGCGGGGGCCGAACTCGTCATCGATGTGCTTGAGAAGGTTGCGGATTCGACGGCCGTCGAGATCGCCCAGGACGAAGGCGCCGCCACGCTTGCACCGAAGCTGGCGCGTGAGTGCGGCCGCATCGACTGGTCGCGGCGGGCGTGGGAAGTTGCCTCTCAGGTGCGGGCGCTTTATCCTTGGCCGTGCTGTCGTGTCCGAGTCGTGGACGAGGGGGGCCTGGACCGCGGCCATCTCGGCTTGGTTCGCGCTCGCATGGGCGTCCCCGTGGCGGGGGAGCCGGGGGTGATTGGCGTGGAGGGTCTGGTGGCGGCGGGCGACGGCATTGGTGTTGATCTGGTGGAAGTACAACCGGAAGGCAAGCGGCCCATGTCGCTCGGTGCATACCGCAACGGGCACCCATGGGGCCATGGAATGAGGCTCGAATCCCTGTGATCTCCGCGCGTGATTTTGCACTGGCTGAACTGGATGCCAAGCGTCTGCCTGGGTGGCCTTCGGACCTTCTCCGCGCCCGGGGGACGGCCCCATCGTCGAACCCGCCCGCCGATCCGAGGGACCGCGCGCTGGGGGAGCAGATCATCACGGGCGTGACGAAGCACCTGCTCCACCTCCAGTGGCTCACGGCACACTTTGCGCAACGTTCGCTGAGGCGGATCGACCCCATCGCGCAGAAGGTTCTAGCGATCGGGATCTATCAACTGCGATTCCTCAGCCGCGTCCCGCCATCGGCGGTCGTCGACGAGGCCGTCAAGCAGGCCAAGCGTGTCGGCCACGCGCATGCCGCGGGATTCATCAACGCGGTGCTCCGCAAAGCGACCCGCGAGTCTGACCCTCCGCCCCCGGAGCGCGTCGTGGACCCCGCCGGCTACGCCGAGGCGATCCTCTCGCACCCGGCCGATCTGTTCGCGCGACTGGTGAACCTTCTAGGCCCGGTGGATGCCCTGCGTTTCTGCGAACACGACGATCTCGAGCCGCCCGTCATCGTCCGCGTCTACAAGGGCGTTGCCGCGAATGATCTGGCGTGCGAAGGCGTCAACGTCGCGTCGCACGAGCAGCGTGGCCTGTATGTCGTCAGCCCCGGGCGAGCTCCTGTCCTGGCCGACTGGGCCGAGCGAGGCATCGCGCAGGCTCAGGACCCGACGCCCGCCGCCGTCGTCGGGCACATGCAGATCGAGGCTCAGCACACGGTCCTGGACCGGTGTTGCGGTTTCGGCACCAAGACCTTCCAGATCCAGGAGCTTCTCACGAGCGGGCGCATTGTCGCGATGGACCCCTCGGAGCACCGCCTCCGCTCGCTTCGCCATCTTCTCGAGCGCCGGCACATCAAGAACGTTTCGGTGCACAAGATCGGGATGATGGAGCAGCTTCCGAGCAGCCAGATCAGAACATTCGACCGCATTCTGGCGGACGTGCCGTGCAGCAACAGCGGCGTGCTCGCCCGGCGTCCGGAAGCGAGATACGCTCAGGACGACAAGTCGATCGCCTCGGTGATGAAGCTTCAGGATCGGATTTTTGAGGACTGCGCATCGGCCCTTAAGCCGGGCGGCCGGGTCGTCTACAGCACCTGCAGTGTGTGGCCCGACGAGAATGAGATGCGTGTCGCACAGTTCATCCAGCGTCATCCCGAGTACCAGCTCGTTGACGAGGTGAGGACCCTTCCCAGCTTCGACGTCGATCCGGCCCGGTACCATGACGGCGGTTATTACGCGGTCCTGACCCGCGGGTGACTCCTCTTCACCCCGATGCCCACTCTGGCCGATAAACGATGGAGGGGAGACGAGGGTATCGCCAATGAGCTGGGCCGTTGTCGTCTTCGGTGTTCTGGCTGGGTGGACGTTGCTGCGGATGCTGGCCAGCGATCGCGAGAGCCGCGTGCAAGCTCTCCAGGCCATTGTCAAGGAAGAGCGACTGGCCGCCGCACGGCAGGCCGCGTCGGAATCCGCGCACGGGGTCCAGAGCTGATGCTTTCCGCAGGGGGCACACGGAGGCAGCCGACATGGCCAGGTCGCGGGAGGAGGACGAAGAGGAGGCCGGCGAGTCTCACGACCCGGAATGCCCCGACGACTGCGACATGGAGGGGGACGATGGCAAAGAGGCGGAGGAAACTCTGCTATGCCCCCACTGCCGAAGGGACGTGTACGAGGAGGCCGATCTCTGCCCTCACTGCGGCAGCTTCACCCACATTTCCCAGATGGGTTTGTCAGTTTGACAGAACCGACCCGCATTTGAGGCCGTAATACAAGGCGTTTCCATTACTTTACACCTGCCATGGAAGGGCCACCCAATGGGTGAATCACGCAAGGAAGCGTTACAGCTCGGTTTTGACGGCTCCATCCGGCTGGAGTTCCAGGGCACGACGGTCAGCAGCGACGGCGGGTTGCTGCCGTACCGCGACCTCGACGACGCCTTCGCATTGACCGCGACGGCCGGAGCACGGCGGAGCAGTGCATCCAAGAAGGCAAGCTGGCCCTGAACTGGACACGGCTGGCGCTGCCGCAAGCCGTGAAGCACTGGACGCTGACGACGCTACGGGACAAACTGATCCAGATCGGAGCCAAGGTCGTCCATCAAGCCCGACCGGTGGTCGGCGTCACATGACCCGGGCCTCCGTGGAAATGATGGGTCTGGACGCCGGGCAGCGCGATCGGTTTGCCGAAGTCATGCACAAACAGCCCCCGACGGCCGAAAACACGCCCCAAACAGCCTGATGTACGGGGCAAGATGCTGATCAAGGGCCGGAAAACGCTCGATGGGACACATGCCAGGCGTTACGCTATGCGAGAATGCAGACGGCGATCGTCGGCAAAAGTCCAACTGGGAAATCCCGGGTCGTATGCACGGGGTGGGTAGCCCCCAGACCGCTCCCAAGTCGGCCCCCTTACGAGAATGAGCGGCGGCCCTCTCTTCCACCAAGGGGTTCACAAGAAGCCGCCTCCGCTACTTTCTCGAAGACATCGAAGCCTGGGATCAATCCCGTTCCGCATAGCCGCGGCCAATCCGCCGTCTTCACGTTGGGAGCGCGTCAAATCCCGAGAATACCATCGCGTGATGACGGGATCCGTGGTAGAGTGAAGTCGTCAGTGGGTGCTTTGAGTCTCGGCTCGCTCCGCAGAGTCGTGTGTTTGGCCTTACTGGGAGAAACTGCCCATGAAAACGATTCGACTGGCCACTATCGCCTTGTTCGCCCTATCTTTCGCCGCCTTGGACGCCAAGGCGCTGTCGATCAGCTTCACTGACGCGGCCCCAGGATCAAGCGTGACTTGGCCGTCCCTCCAGATTCCGAACTCCACATTCATTAACCTCAACGTCATCGAATTGAGCCTGCCCAACACCTTCATCCAGAAGAGGTTCGGTGGCGTCGGTATCATGGGCTTGGACGTCTCTCTCAGCGGGTTCGACTTCGATTGGCCCAACGGCATCGGCTGGACCGAGCGAGTCTTCAACGAATCTGACCTCGCCTGGACGGACTACCACCTCCAACTGGATCAGTCCAGCGCCGTCTTCTTCACCGACCTGCCGATCTTTTCCCCAAGTCTGGTGGTGATCAATGGCGGCGCCGACATCGATTGGTACAGCCCCAACACCATCGTGAAGACCGACTCCCTCGGCACGCTCACGCTCAGCGCCGACCGCAAGACCATCGACATCATCTTCGCCAACCCGGTTGCCCCCGGCTCCTTCTTCGACATGCACACGCCCATCGAAGGCCTCGCCAATTCGACCATGTTCCACATCGACCAGTATCCGACCGTGGTCCCCGATCCCGCCGCCGCCTGGACACGCCTGGCCGGTCTGGCCACCCTCCTCGTCCTCAGGCTCCGCCGCAATTAACCCTCCGGTTCACTGATCTACCTGGTCCCCGAGCGCAGAGCTCGGAGGCAGCCCCGCCGCTTCCAGCCGTACCAGCGTCCGGCGTACTGTCCGGGCATCGGCCCCGATCCGCCCTTCATCTGCGTGGAAGACATGCTGAAGGGCCGTCCGACCTGGATCGTCGGTGTCTTTTCGGCAGACCTGAAAAACCCAAAAACCCGCGCAGTGACGCGGTGGCCGCGGCAGGGATCACGCGATCGGGCGGACGTGGTTCGTTGGCAGGAGGGGAC
>Ga0315286_10003651_pt1 | contig 14601 bp, 11 predicted proteins | sample YL17G10_0_MG_FD_205038 | JGI IMG/M metagenome (GOLD analysis project Ga0315286, IMG submission 205038) | Sediment microbial communities from Yellowstone Lake, YNP, Wyoming, USA - YL17G10_0 | ecosystem: Environmental > Aquatic > Freshwater > Lake > Sediment | place: USA: Wyoming | collected...
GTGGGGCTGCTCACGGCCGCCATCATCATCGGCAGTGTGGCCGCGCACATGCCCGGGCGGTACCGCTACTACTCGGTCATCCACCGCCGTGTCATCGGCGAGCAGGAGTCGGGCTAAGACATGCCCCAGCTCGAGCTGGGCGAACGGAGGAACCGGCATGAAAGCAAATTCGAACTCTAAGGTGACCCTGTACGCTTGCCTCATTCTTCTGTCTCTCCCGCCCCTTTGGGGTTGTGGCTCGGACGACGATGCTCAGCCAACGCAGACGCCCACCAACACGCCGACGGTGACGCCGACGAAGACCCCAACCAATGCGCCGCAGCTGGCGGGCAACTACGAGCTCTGGCACTGGGACAGCAGCCTGACCGAAAGCAATCCGCTGGATCGGAAGTACTGCGCGGGCCATTGGCAAACCATCGACGCTACCCACAAGCTGGTCTGGGTGGATGAGATGGTGGTTCTCGATACGGACACGAACGGCAACTACCGCTTCTGGCGTGTGGCCAGCTGTAGCGCCAATGGGCAAGATCCTCTCCAACCCGAGCTCGGCCACGGCCAAGAGCCGACGCTCCGTTCCACCAACCCCATAGTCTATCTGGAGGGTGACGCCCTTCTCGCCATCCACGACGGCTACAAGTACACGACGTGGCATATCAACCGTACACCGGACGAGACGAGCGTCTCCATAGACACCGTGCTCGACTCCGGTGGGAGCGTCGTCTACGACACCGACACACTCGTGTACCTGGGCGGGGGCAACGTTCTTCAATGGCGTCCCACATGGGCCGGTAGCTTCGTCATCTTCAAGTACGACTACGAGCCACCGACGACCGGCACGCAGTTCACCCGCGACGCCGTTGTGGTTATGGGCAACTGGACGAAGATCGACGCGTCCCACAGTCTCACCTTCATGGGCCTGAATCCGCAGGAGGATGTCGTCCTGGATGTGGATCTGTCCGGGAACTACCGGTTCTGGCACTACAACAGATCGATTACTGGACAGGGGGATCCGCTGGACCGAGTGATCCGGTCCGGCACGTGGTCCGACATCAATTCGGAGGACGGGATCGTGTATCTCCCCTCCGAGAAGCTACTGGTCGTACAGTGAGACCCGCCTGCGCCAGACTGTGATGAACAAACTCTGCAGGTGAACTCACTTCACCTCGGGCACGGAGGAGATGTTGCTGCAGGGAGGTACAGCGATGGGTGAACGGGACAGGATGCCAAGCGTGATCGGGACTCGGGAGTGGGGGCTCCTCGTGGCATTGGCAGTCGTGATCTCAGCTGCCGCCGCAGGCTGCGGAGATTCCGAATCCAACCCGCCGACACCCACGCCTACGCCCACGGCGTTAATCACGGCCCGGATGCTGGTCGAGCCGGGCGCGCTCGTCGGGCCCGGCCCATCGAGCTTCGCCTGGAGTCCCACGGGTGCACGGCTCGCGTACGTCGCCCCCATCGCAGACGGCGGCGCCGATGTGCTCTGGCTCTACGATGCGACCACCGGCACCAAACGAGTCATCCTCGATCCCTCGGGGCAAGCCGACAGCATCGACGTGACCTCGGCGCAGTGGTCGCCCGAGGGGCACACCATCCTGCTCTCCGGCGCAAACGCCCTGTGGCTGCTCGATGTTGCTACCGGGACGCTCAGCTCGCTCGTCGAAGGGGGCTCGACCGACGCGCAGGCGTTCCTGCCCTCGGGCACGGCCGTGTCGTTCGTTCGGGCGAACGATCTCTACACTGCACGCATCAGTGACGGCCAGGTCGCGCGTTTCACCTTCGACGGGAGCGAGACCATCTACAACGGGACTCTGGACTGGGTTTACAACGAAGAGATCGCGACCCGGACAGCGCAGCCGGCCTACTCGTGGTCCCCCGACGGGCACTGGCTCTTGCTGATGCGTACCGACGACGGCCCCGTGGCGAGCTATCCGATCACGAGCTTCAAGACAGACCCACCGACAACGCTTTTCACCCGCTACCCCACCGCGGGAAGCCCGAACCCAGCAGTGTCTCTGCACCTCATCGCTGTCCGGGACGGCGAGCCGGACCAGACCATCGACCTGCCTGAGGACGCAGAGTACATTCTCCCCTTCTTCACATGGGTCCCGAACTCGAGCGAGGCCTTCTACATCACGCTCAACCGCGCCCACACGGTCCTCGAGCTCAAGGCTTGGAATCCGACGACCGGGACCGGCCGCTCCGTCATTCGGGAGACGGACCCCCACTGGATCAACGAGTTCCTCTATTCGGCCCCTGTGTTTCTGAGCGATGGCGAGCAGTTCCTCTGGGCTTCCGAGCGCAGCGGTTTCATGCACCTCTACCTCTACTCGCGAGACGGGCAGATGGTGCGGCAGTTGACCCAAGGGGACTGGCTGGTGGACACGACGCCCTGGGATGTCCTCCGACCGGATCGGCCTGTCCAACAGGGCCATCGCTATGCGGCAAGCATTCGAGGCTTAGGGACTGATGTCCGGAGACCGGGGCCGCCCGTCCAAGTGGACTCTTCGGGGGCCTGGGTGTACTTCTCCACCACGCAGAGCAGCCCCCGGGACCGGCAGCTGACTCGTCTCAACATCGCGACCGGCGCGCTGACTCGACTCTCACTGGAACCCGGGTTCCACTTTGGGATCCTGTCGGGCGACGGCCAATACTTGCTAGAGCAGTTCTCCAACGTCGACACGCCGCCTGTCATCAGGATCTTGAAGCCGGACGGTGCTCTCGTCGAGGTCTTGGGCCGGTACGCGGGGCCGTCGTTGTCCCTGCCCAAGTTCACCCGCGAGTTCCTGACGATCAAGGCGCACGACGGGGTGGACCTCTACGCCCAGATAGTCAAACCCGAGGGTTTCGACTCGCGGAAGAAGTATGGAGTCGTGATTCACTGGTATGGCGGCCCGACCTTGCAGCTCGTCTCCAACCGCTACGGCACGACCAACATCTTCAACCACATCGAGCGCGACGTCCTGTACACGCAGGCAGGGTTCATCGTCTGGCGGCTGGACAACCGGGGGAGTCTGGGCCGCGGGCATGCCTTTGAAACCCCGATTGCCGGCGAGTTCGGCCCGGCGGCGCTCGACGACCAACTGGCCGGCGTTGAGTATCTCAAGTCCCTCCTCTACGTCGACGCCAGCCGCATCGGCACCGACGGCAAGTCCTTCGGCGGTTTCCTGACCGGCTACGGCCTCATCCACGCCCCCGATGTCTTTCGCTGCGGCGTGGCCGGGTCGGGACCCACGGACTGGCGCGACTACGACACCATCTACACGGAACGCTACATGGGAACCCCCGAGGAAAACCCCGACGGCTACGCAGCTTCGAACCTGGTCACCCGGGCCGCCCAGATTGAGGTTCGGCCGCTCCTGATCCACGGCCTGGTCGATACCAACGTCCACCTGCAGAACACGCTGAATCTCATCGATGCCATGATGGCTCTCGACAAGCCGTTCGACTTCGTGCCACTGCCCAACTCGGATCATCACTATGGAGGGGACGATCTCGTGACGGTGCTCTCCGAGAGCACGAGCTACTTCGAAGGATGTCTCGGGAGCCGCTGAGCCGAGGCTGTGGGTGAAGCAGGATGTTCTCCGTGGCCGCGAAGGGCCGAGCCCCACCGAAGCACCGAGCCCGATGAGCGAAGATCAATTTCATCGTTGCTTGCATCAAGGCCCGATTTTTTGCCGATCGGAGGAACGTCATGCATAGAGTCCGGGAAAGTAGTCAGCTGAACGTCTATCGTGTGTCACTATTGGTGATCGTCCTGGCGATGGGAGCCTTTTCCATTGCGGGATGCGGCGACGACGGCGGCGGCGCTGCCCCCCCGAGTCAGCAACCGGGCGCGATCATTCTCCCTCCTCTAGCCCAGGGTGGTCTGCTGAATCCGAATGCAATTTCCGCGGATGGCTCGACGGTAGTCGGCTACGGCGGAAACGCCAACGGCAAGCTCGAGGCTTTCCGGTGGACCAGTAAAGAAGGGACAGTCGCCTTGGGCTTCCTCCCGGGCTACACCGACGGCTCGAACGCCGCGTCTGTCAGCGGCGACGGTTCCAAGATCGTCGGAATCAGCATCGACGAAACCTCGCAGTCGGGCAGCGCTTGGTTCTGGACCAAGGCGGGTGGAATGCAGCCCATCCCGATGCCCGTGGAGGTCCTCGGCAGCAATGCGATCCAGGTCACCGCAGACGGCAAGTACGTTCTGGGCGCATACACGGACACGGGCCAAGAAATGTACGCCTTTATCTGGTCCGGTCAGGGCACATCACAAACGGTAACGGGCTCGGAAAGCAATCCCCCCGATCAGTTCGCCCCGGTCGCTATCACTGAGGACGGGCTCCGGGTCTTCTTCAACCGGGAGACGACCGATACGCCTCCGACGGTGAAGCAGGGCGGGGTTGTGCATCAGTACGGCCTGCCTTTCGGAGGAGGTGAGTGGGGGGGATACAACCTCACGCCCGAGGACTCCGTGGACACGTTCTTCGTCGATAACGGCGCCATCTCGAGCGACGGTGGAACCGTGGCGGGATACATCCAGCGGGAAGATCATTTCGTGACCCCGGGAATCTGGCTTGCCCAGGGAAGCCTTCTGGAAATCGCCCCAGGCGTGATCGGCAGGACGAAGTGTGTTTCGCCTGACGGGTCCATGGCCGGGGGAGGCAACGGTGACGAGGGTGCAGCCTTCATCTGGGATATACAGGTGGGCTTCCAGAACCTCATGCTCCATCTCCGGGCTTTGGACCAACAACTCGGCACGCAATACCTCCATACCTTCGCGACGACGGGGACCCCGGCCGATGTGACGGGCATCGCCGCCAACAACAAGAGGCTGGTGGGCACGGCCGGACAGGTAGCGACGAGCAACTACTGGGCCGCGTTCCTGCTGGATCTGCCTTGAGATTCCACATGGGCTCGCAGCAAAAGGTGGTGCATACAATGAACGAGCGCAGTCAACAGGCACACACGGCACGCAGTACCCTTGCGACGTTGGTCATCGCTTTCATGTTGTTGGGCTTGCCCGGTTGCGGCGGCGACAGCGGCAACACGCCAACGAACACGCCGCCGCCGATGCCGACGAACACACCGACACCGACACCGACAGTGATGCCGACGAGCACGCCAACGGGTACGCCCCATCCCACATTACCTGACTGGGCGCAGAACCTGGCTTCGGGTGGAGCCAGCTCGGGGCTCGAGGCACTCCTGGCTGCGGCGGGTCTTCCCTTGCCCGACTTTCTCGTGGAGAGCGTCGTCGGCTCCCTCATGGGTAAGCTCTTCCAAGGCGGGTCCTCCCCCGACACGCAGATGCTGAACCAGATCTACAGCACGCTGTCCGCCATCCAATCCGAACTGACGGCGATCGCAAGCCAGCTCGCGACTATGGAGAGCGAGCTGGCCCTAGACACCAGTGAGATCAACACCACGATCCAAAAGGCGGAGATGGACCCGTACGTCAACCAGATCGACACGTTGTGGGAATCCTATCAGTCGCTCCGCTCCGTGGACTCCAGCAACAATGTCCACTGGGACAGCAAGCCCCAGGACCTTCTGAATTTGGCCAACGACATCCTCGCCTGCAGTGGGGGGGCGTACCCGCAGCTCGTCGGGATCCATAACCTGCTGACTCAAGAGGGTGGCGTGAGCACCAGCACGATAGACGCCATGAGGAGCTATGCGCAGGCGCTGGTAGTCAATGGCAATGCCGATCCCTTCAATAGCTACATGATGATCGAGAACTACTTCGGAATGATCCTGCAGGAGGAAACGCTGGGCGCCACGCTGATGGTCGAGGCGATGCGTTACCGCGAAGCCAATGGCCAGGCGGCGGCGCCGGGGGACTGTCCGGCGAATCAGAATGCCGCGGCCTTCATGGCCTGGTATGCCAAGAACATCGAGGACCAAGTGGAGATCTTTCTGAATGAGACGGAGCACTTCGTAACCTCGACGGCCTACCCGCAGAAGGGCTTCGAGAATTTCGTCCCCGAGGGAACGAATATCTTCTATCGGGCCGATCTCGTCGCTGCCTGGCTCTCCTCCCGCCATCGGTTGGACCCGACCAAAGCGCCGGATGGGCAGCAGTTCCTGGTGTACCGAGTGATCGGCGGCCCCGACCGGGTCAGCCAATATGGGCTCGGCTTCCCGAGCTCGTGGGGGACCCAATATACTTCCATCCTTTACAACGGTACGGGAAACCAGAACTACAGCCAGACCGCCAATCACAGTTACTCCGACTTGAGGCCCGGCACCTCGCCCTACGTACAGTTCCTGCACCCACTGGACCAGAACGGCGGGGCGAAGCAGAAGGGGGCCCTCGCAGACGCCACCCAAATCGCGACGGGCAAGTACGTCACCGCGCCCGACTCGGGCGGCGAGCACGGGTACGCAGTACCGTACTACCTGCACGACATCCCGCAGCACACAACCTACTGGGCCGAATACCAGTACGTAAACAGCTCGGGCGAGAGGCCCCAAACAGGCGACGCCAAGATCCTCTTTGGGTACGTCTTCGAGATGCAGCAGCCGCCGGCCATGCTGATGGGGGACTGGGATCTGTCCCTGTCCCACGACAGCCAAAGCGGACTGCAATCCCTTGGGCACGAGTATGACGGCAATCCAACGCCGGGCAGCCAGTATGTCCACTTCTTTGTGGACGCGTGGCCGACGGTCGATCGTCAGAGCAACGGATATTCAGAGTGGTACAACCTCTCGGGAAATTTCCAGCAGGAGTATGCGATGGTCGGCCACTACTACTGGGGAGGGTCTACTTGTTGCCCGGTGATCGGTACTAACTACACGGCCGACATGGCGTGGAATGTGCAGAACGACGGCTCGCCGGCGGGCCGGTCTTGCGGGACGCTGCTCTGGGTGCAGCGGGCTGACCAGTCCAATAGCTACGGGGACTTTGACTACCACTCTGTTGGATCGGGCACGGATCACGGCATCCAGGGGCGTGTCGCGGTCAACATGGTCCCCGGCGAGGAGTTTTACGTCTCGCTGGGTGCTCACATGTTTGCGGACTGGGACGGCCAAACCGTCAGCAGCAATAACGATTGGCACCACTGGTACGCCAACTACACGATCACGCTGGACGAGCTGCACTTCGATTTGCCGCAGTAGCCAGAATCGGTGCAAGGGCGGGGCAGTTCTTTGACCCCAGAAGGTGCTCCATGAGAAAATAGCCATTCTCCCGTCAAGATGGCTCTCGCGAGAGCACCACCTGCTTCGAAGAATGCCTCCTTTCGTGAACACGACCCTCGCAGGCGGGCCCGGAATACTCACTATCAGCGATACTCACAACCTCGTACAACCTATATTCGTTATGGAGGCGCCCATGAGACATTCTATTTCTCTCACGCTCCTATTGCTCTTATCCATCATCATTGCCCCATCTGGATGCGGCAGCGACAACGAAGCATTTACCCCCCTGTCAACCGCAACACCAACCCCCGCGAGCCAGGCGGACCTCTATATGAGAAAAGGGCCCTACCTTATGCTCACAACTGAGCATAGCGGTATGACCGTGCTCTGGCAGTCACAGGATAATATATCTCCCAAAGCCTCTATAGAATGGGGCAGTGAGCCCACGAATTACGGACCTGCCCATGAAGTTCAGGAAACAGGTGCGGGTGAAAACGAGCACCAATTTATATACACCATCAGGCATCTTCCGGAGCACAGCCGGACCTATTACCGAGTAACGATCGTCGAGGCAGGCAATGGAAAGGCTCATGAATACGAAGGCTCTTTTATGACACCCCCGGAGGCCGCTGCCTCATCTCTAACCTTTTATGCTTACGGAGACACGCGAGATAGTCCTTCCATGCATAATAATGTGCTCCACTGGATAAGGAGCGACGCCCTGAACGCCAGCCCCCCAAATGAACGGCAAACATTCCTGCTGCACTCGGGAGACTTCGTGCACCGCGGCCTGGAGGAGCCATACTGGGACAGCGACTACTTTCATTACAACAGCTACGAAAGCACATCGGAGTTTCTGAAAACCATGCCGGTTATTGGCTCCGTGGGGAATCACGAATGCTACACAACCGGACCAGTCTTCCATTATAATGCAGATATCGTTCGTAAATACTGGCCATATGACTTCTATAAAACTCAAAGCTATTATTATTCGTTCGACTATGGTCCGGTGCATTTTATAGTACTGGATGTCTATACGTCCGAATACAATCCGGGTTCGGCTCAGTATGTCTGGCTAACGCAGGAGCTCAGTCAATCCTCGAAACCCTGGAAGATTGTCATGTTTCACTATCCTCCATATGATGCAGGTGCCGGTGATGCTGAAGTCGTTGCGGGACCCGATGGTTACGCTAATACGGAAGACATAAGAAGCTACCTGTGCCCCTTATTTGAGCAATGCGGTGTCAAGCTGGTGTTGAGCGGACACAGGCATTATTACTCCAGGAGCGAAGTGCCAGTAGCAGCGGACCCTTCGAGAAAGATCCGTTATCTGATTCTCGGTGGTGGTGGAGCACCTCTCAGTGTGCCAGATCCGATCTCCGGCTATGTTGTTGTTGCGAAATCAGCATATCATTTCGCGAGGATAGAAATTACAGGAAATGAGTTGCAGGTGACGGCGCTTGAGGTAATAGATGGGGAACACGCCCCGGATATAATAGACCAGTTCATTATAAAATAGTCCGGCAAGCTCGGCTACCTCGGTCCCTTGATCAACGACGAGACCCGCGGCCTTGCTTCATCCGTCTATCTGGGTGCCAAGTATTGCTGGACCCACTACCTGGGCAGGGATGCCGCGCAGTTGTCCTTCAAAGTCACCTGGATCGGCTTCTGGTTCAACGGACATCGACCTTCCAATGGAACGCGCCCGATTGGCGCGACATCAACAATCCGGATACGAGCGCAGTGGGCTTCGTCAAGGGCCAGGGTCTCGGCAGCGATACGTCAGCCAAGGTGGACCAATTCATCGGCGAGTTGGCTGGCGGCTTGAATCTGCGGAAGGGTCCGCTGAGCCTCCAAGACGGCACCGTCTACCTCACGGACGGTGAGGCAGCCACCGACCAGCAGATCTGGTACCTGCCGCAGCTGCTCCAGGGCATGGACGGCGAGAGTGTCTCTCCGTAGCCCTTCTTGCCGGTCGATGTCGAGCCTGACGTTGCCGTCTAACGGTGCGCTCCGACGAAAGATACCTTCCAGAGTCTGACATTGTTGACCGGCAGCGGCTGGGATGTCCACGTTTTGCCATCGGAGGTGTGCAGGATCGAGCCGTCGGGACGGCTCGCATCTCCGTTATTCGACTTCAGCCCCACTATCCATGCCGTGGACTCATCGAAGCAAGAAACCCCTTCGTATACGTAGGGGAAATTCCACTCCTGCTTCACGACCTGGGAGTTGGCGACACTCACTCTCAAGACAATTCCCATGGTGTTCGCGTTCTGCACAGCCCAGACTTCATCCGCGCTGACTGCGCACAGATCATCGATATCATTGGGGCCCGATAGATTCGGCGCATCGATGCTCCAGGTTCCGCCACCGTTCTGGGTGCGGTAGAGATCCGGCGCCGGCCTCACATCCGTCCAGGCAACCTGTGCGCTGACGATGCTGATGGTCATAGGGCCCTGACCGGCGGGTACGGAGGGGAGTTGTTCCTGCCTCCACGTTCGCCCGTGATCCGCGGAGTGAATCATCCCTGTGTCGCCATTCCCGTAGTCGGCGATCCAAATGTCGTCGCCCAGGACATCCATGCGGTTCACCTGCCGAATCGTTATTCCTTCAGTGGGAACGATCGCCCATGTTGCACCGCCGTCGAGCGTGTGCAGGACCGGCCCGTGCAAACCGACTGCCCACGCCTCCGTGCGGCTGATGCCTTTGATTTGCTTCACCCCGTCAGGCACCGCTTCCGGCAGATTCTGGATGCCCCAAGTAACGCCCCCGTTCGTCGTATGGAGAATGTGACCGCCTGCAGGACCGGCCGCGCCGATTGCCGCCCAGGCAGTCTGATGGTCCAAGGCGCTGATGTCATTGCCCGTGCAGCCCGTCCAGAAAGACGTGTCCCCCTGGATCTCCCAGTTCAGACCGCCGTTAGCCGTGTGGACGATCACCGCCGAGAAGTTCGGGTCGTGGCCGATCGCCCAGCCCACGGGACCGGCGGGGGGCGATCCTCCGTCGTCGCCGCACCCGGCCATGGACAACATGACAAGAAGCCCCGCACCCGCGAGGAAGTGGTATTTCATCGTGCCCCCTTAGGCGGGGCATTCTAAGAGCTTTGCGGTGACGCAGTCAAACAGAAAATCGCCCCTCGGCGAGGCGGCGGTCGTGGCGCGATGGGGATGGAGGCTCCATTTGCAGCCTCCTGGTCATCGTGCCGCTTGCGCGGCGTGTTGTGGTATGTAAAGTAGTTGCGCGTCTTTATGGAAGGGACCCTTTCTAACGGAGACCTGATGAGGGTGAAGGCGTGCTACGCGGAGAACCTTGAGAAGGTGGCGGTTGGGGATCGCGTCGACATTACCTACAGCGAGGCCTTTGCCATCTCCGTCGAAGCGCCAGCGCAGAAGTGAAGCGGTACAACCGTGGTTTGGAGTGAACGTCGGCTTCCGGTTACACGTCCACACGCTGGCTGGAAAGATGATCGGTGCTGCAAACAAAGAGCACTCTCCGGTTGGCCGCGGCGATTCCGGTGATTCTATGCATGGGCACGGCTGCAGCTGCGGACGCGAACAAATCCCAACCCTATCTGCCCATCCATCCCATGCAGCGTCCGGCGCCGGTCCCTCCGGGAGAGTTGATCGAGTACGCGATCGCGATGATGCCGACGTCCAACGTGTTTCAGAAAGGGCACTCCGTCGAGCTGATCATCCGCAACCAGGATGACATATTGAGTGGCTTGGGCACTTGGGGCGTCTACGTGCTGCCCTTCATGCGCACGGTCAGGCACCAGATCCACTTCGGCAAATCGCACCTGCTGTTGCCGGTCATTCCGGCATCGGGACAGAGAAGGTGACGGCACGTTCCCAGCCCGCGCTGGGAAACGCGGGCTAGCGGCGATAGATCCGCGGCCCGTCGGGCGCAAAGTGATCCAATAGGAATCGCTCTTTCCGGCACCAAGGTGCGCGAAATGCTGTCGGCGGGCGAGCGGCCGCCCAGGGGGTTCAGCTGCCCGGAGGTGGACGACGTTGTGATCGGATCGATGCGGGGGGGAGCCGAGCGATACGGCGCACGTAACCATCGATCGGGGCGGTTGATCGCTTGCCGCGGGGGCTTGACTAAACTGTAGCGATCGTTCAAGATAGTTTCGTGGCCAAGCCGGGGCGTCATCTGGAGGGGGAGCAGACCCGAGAGAAGATTCTGGGCGTGGCAGCTTCCCTGCTGGCCGAGCAGGGCTATGCGGCAACCTCGATCTCGCAGATCTGCCGCGTGGCGGAGGTGCACCCGGCCTCGATCTATTGGGCCTTCGGAAGCAAGGAAGGGCTCTTTGCTGCCGTGATGGAGCAGGCGGCTGAGGCCTTCTTCGAGGGGCTCCCGGTCACGGCGGGGCGTGATCCCTTGGCTGGGTTCGACGAGTTGGCGCGAATGTTCGAGGCGCGTCCCGAATTCCTCCGCCTGCTTCTCGTGCTCTCCCTGGAGCGTCGCGAGGGCGACCCGGCCATCCTCGAGGCGGCGCGTCGCGTGCGTCGGCGCGCAACGGACCAGATCGCCAGCGCACTGGGACCCTCCATCGCGCTCGACGACCGCGTGCGCGCGCGCCTCATTTGCCGAGAGGTAGCTCGTTTTGCACTCATGCTCCTCGACGGTGCCTTCGTAGCCCGGCAGATCGAGCCCAACTCCACCGACCTCCGGGAGGTCTTCCGCACGATCGACACGGGGGTCCGCGCCACGCTGAATCAATTGGTCGCAGAGGCACGTACCGCGAAATCTGATGATAAGCGCCACAGGTCGACTGGGAGGAAACGGAGATATGAACCTCGAAGAAATCATCCCTGAGAAGAACTTGCTGACCAAACCAGAGGTCCTCGAAGACTACCGTAGAGACCGGAGCTTCGTTTGCCCGATCAGACCGCGTTTGGTCGTGAAGGCAAGAAGCGCCAGCGAAGTTCAGGCAGTCGTGAAGTGGGCCAATGAGACACGTACTCCGCTGGTACCCGTCAGCTCCGCTGGGCCCCACTTCCACGGTGACACCGTGCCGTCGGTGGGCGGGGCCGTGATCGTGGACCTGAGCGAAATGAAACGTGTCATACGGGTCGACCGACGGAACCGGGTGGCGATGATTGAACCGGGGGTCACGTTCGAGGAGCTGATTCCCGCGGTGGAGAAAGAGGGATTGGCGACTCTCATGCCGCTGCTGCCCCGCAGCCAAAAATCCGTGCTGACGAGTTTTCTCGAGCGAACACCGATCACCACGCCGAGGTTTCACTGGGAACCGCAAGACCCCTTGCAGTGCGTCGAGGTGATTTACGGCACCGGCGATCTGATGCGGACCGGCTCCGCCACGATCCCGACCTCGCTCGAGAAGCAATGGGCCGTCGGCAGGGCCCAGATGCGAGGCATGGGACCGTCTCAGGTGGACTTCACCAGGCTGCTGCAAGGCGCGCAAGGCACGATGGGCATCGTGACGTGGGCTACGATCAAGTGCAGACCTCTGGCCAAACGCAAGAAGATGTTCCTTGTCCCGAGCGAGGATCTGAGTCCGTTGATCGAGATGGCATACGGAATCACTTTCAAGAAGCTGGGTGACGAGTTGCTCGTCCTGAACCAGGCGAGTCTCGCTGCGATCCTTGGAAAAGACAGAGAAGGGATCGAAACCATTCGGGGTCAGCTGCCCCCGTGGGTTCTCCTTCTGGGGATCGAGGGGGCAGGGGTGCTGCCGGAAGAAAGAGTTGCCTACCAGGAGGCCGAGTCTTCCGACGTTGCTCAATCCCTGGGGCTCGAGCTGAAGGGGGTCATTCCCGGCGCAAGGGCGGAGGACGTGTCCGAGCTGTTGCACCGGCCCTCGTCGGAGCCTTATTGGAAACTCAGATTGCAGGGTGCCTCCAGTGAGATCTTCTTCCTCACCACGCTCGACAAGGCGCCGGCGTTTGTCGACACCGTGTACGGTCTGGCCGCGAGGAACCGGTACGATGGGGAGAGGATCGGAATTTATGTTCAGCCCACCGTCCAGGGGACGAACTGTCACCTGGAGTTCACCTTCAGCTATGCGCCACAGGCCCGCCAGGAGGCGGACAAGGTCAGACGTCTGGTAGAAGAGGGCAGCGAGGCGCTTGCCGGCAAGGGCGCGTTTTTCTCGAGACCTTACGGACCATGGGCCCGAATCGCCTATCGGGAGAACGCACAAGTGGTGATCGGGCAGAGAAAGCTCAAGAACATATTCGATCCCAACGGCATCCTGAACCCGGGAAAACTCTGCTTCTGAGATACGGGATGTCTCTAGCAGCGTGTCGGATTTGGAACCACGCAGCGACCCAACCCTGTCCTGAGCACAGTCGAAGGAGGGGAGCGGGCCATAGAAATGCCGCCGACCGCAGGTCCGAAGGATCAGGAGGATAGTGATGGCCCTGGAAAGACATGAAGATGACTTGATGAGATGTACAAGATGCTCCTACTGCAAATGGGTCCCTCACCAGGTAATGGAGGATACTCGCTTCTTGACGGTATGTCCGAGCATAGAAAGGTTCAAGTTCCATAGCTGGTCTGCGGGAGGAAGGCTCATTTCTGCATTGTCCCTCCTCAGGGGGAGGACGGAGTTCACAGACACGTTTCTTGACGTGGTTTACCAGTGCCAGATGTGCGGGGCATGCGACGTGTCGTGCAAGGTCGAAAGGGATCTGGAGCCTTACGAGGTGATGCAGGACTTGAGAACGCGATGCGTGGAGGAAGGGGAAGTCCCCGCCCCGCATATGGCCGTGATCGAGGGGCTCAAGCAGCACGACAACATGTTGGAACAACCCAAGGAACGCAGGGGTGACTGGGCCGCAGGACCTGCGGTCGGCGTCAGTTCGGCGGGACCCGCCTGCGGCCCGAAGCCTTCGGCGGACGGGTCCGGCGGACGTGTTGGGTCGCTACAACCTGCAAAGTTCGACAGGCTCCCAGGCGTGAAGGACCTCACCAAGGAGAGTGCGGAGGTGCTGTTTCATGCCGGTTGCCGGTACTCCTATGATGAAGGACTCTGGCCGACGATCAGAGACGGCTTGACCCTGCTCGCGGATGCGGGTGTGGATGTGGGCATCCTGGGCAGGGAGGAAAACTGTTGCGGCGGGCGCAGCTATGAAATGGGATACGTCGGCGAGCTTGCGAAATATGCACAGCACAACACCGATACTTGGAAGACGACCGGTATAAAGACTGTCGTCACGGCCTGCGCGGACTGCTACCAGACCTTCAAGGTGCTTTACGACAAAAATGGCAACGCGCCTTCGGTAGAGATACTGCACATCACCGAGTTCATCGACCGTCTGGTAAAACAGGGAAAGATCAAGATGACAAGAAAGGTCCCGCTGACCGTCACCTATCACGACCCATGTCATCTTGGGAGGCTGGCTGAGCCCTGGGTCCATTGGGAAGGGAAGAGGGTGAAAGTTAGAGGGCAGATGCTCATCCACGATCCACCGAAGAAAAAGCGCTGTGGTGCCGGGGGCGTCTATGACG
>Ga0315286_10003652_pt1 | contig 14598 bp, 11 predicted proteins | sample YL17G10_0_MG_FD_205038 | JGI IMG/M metagenome (GOLD analysis project Ga0315286, IMG submission 205038) | Sediment microbial communities from Yellowstone Lake, YNP, Wyoming, USA - YL17G10_0 | ecosystem: Environmental > Aquatic > Freshwater > Lake > Sediment | place: USA: Wyoming | collected...
CGGAGCGTGGGGCCATCCTCCCTTAGACCGCTCGATGCGGCCGCTTCGGCCTGTACCCCCGCGTCAGCCGGTGCGGCCGCCTCGGCCTGTCCCCCCTGGCCCGCCCCTCCGGTCCAGAGAACCGTCGCGACAACCATCCCGATGACCCGAACCCAGATCCGACGCTTGTCCATGCAGTTATTGTCCACGAAAAACGTCGCGGCCGCAATCGGAGAAGTGAGGCCTGCGATTCCCTCTTCCTTGGCGTTCCCCCTTTTGCTATAATGGGCCGCTTGAGAAGGAGACCGAAGGTGCATAACGTCAACGTCGAAACCGAACTCCACGTCGTGACCCCGAACGAGCCCGGGATCCTGGGCCGCGTTCTCGGCACTTTGGCCAACGCCGGCGTCAATCTCCGGGCCCTGTCCGTCTACACGCGGGAGAGCGAAGGCCACTTCCTTCTCCTCACTTCGAACAACAAAAAAGCCGAGACGTCGCTTCGCGCCCTGGGATACAAGGTCAAGACGAATACCGTGATCACCGTCGAAATCAGCGACCGGATCGGTGCGGGCGCCGAGATCGGAGCCCTCCTGGGCAACGCCGTCATCGATGTCGAATACAGCTACGGAAGCTCGGCCGGCAAGGGGCACGCCCTTCTCGTCTTCAAGACCAACAACTCCAAGAAAGCCTACGACACCCTGAAGTGAGGCTGCGCCCGGGGAGGCTCCCATGAACTCGGTGCCGATCATCCTCGTCGCGGTCCTCTTCTTCGCCCTGGCCTATCGCTATTACAGCGCCTTTCTGGCGGCCAAGGTCCTGACCCTGAACGACCTCAAGCAGCCTCCAGCTATGACGATGGCCGATGGCCAGAACTACCATCCGACCAACAAATTCGTCCTCTTCGGCCACCATTTCGCGGCCATCTCGGGCGCGGGCCCCCTGATCGGTCCGGTGCTCGCGGCACAATATGGCTACGCGCCGGGGCTCCTGTGGATGCTCCTCGGCGCGGTCATCGCCGGCGGCGTGCATGATTTCCTGATCCTCGTCGCCTCCATCCGACGCAAGGGGAAATCCCTGGCTGAGATCGCCCGCCGCGAGGTCAGCCCTCTCGCCGGGGCCGTGGCCTCGATCGCCATCCTGATCATCATTGTCGTCGCCCTGGCCGGGCTGGGGCTGGCCGTGGTCAACGCTCTCGCTGAAAGCGCCTGGGGAACGTTCACCATCGGTATGACCATTCCGATCGCCATCTTCGTCGGTCTGTGGATGCACAAGATCCGGCCCGGCAAGATCACGGAAGCCAGCATTATCGGGGTGATTGGGGTTTTCGCCGCGGTCATTTTCGGCAACACCGTCGCCCATTCCTCCCTGGCCCCGGTCTTCACCCTTTCGCGTCAGGGGATCATTCTGGCCATCGCCGCCTACGGCTTTCTGGCCTCGGTCCTTCCCGTCTGGCTCCTGCTCACGCCCCGCGACTACCTCAGCTCCTATCTGAAAATCGGGACGATCATCGCCTTGATCGTGGGGGTATTCGTCGTCCATCCCACCCTCAAGATGCCGGCCTTCACGCCGTACATCCACGGCGGCGGGCCGATCATCCCGGGGCAGCTTTTCCCCTTCTTGTTCATCACCATCGCCTGCGGGGCGATCTCCGGCTTCCACGCGCTCGTCTCTTCGGGGACGACTCCGAAAATGGTCATGAAAGAGTCGGACACGCGCCTGATCGGCTACGGGGCCATGCTCGTCGAGTCGGTGGTCAGCGTCATCGCCCTGATCGCCGCCTGCTCCCTGCATCCGGGCGACTATTTCGCCATCAATCTGGCCCCCGACAAGTTCGCCGCGCTCGGGATGCCTCCGGTGAATATCACCGCCCTCTCGGCCGAGGTCGGCGAGAACATCGTCGGCCGGCCGGGCGGAGCCGTCTCGCTCGCCGTGGGGTTCGCCCAGATCTTCTCCGGCCTCCCCGGCCTGCGCAAGCTAATGTCCTACTGGTATCATTTCGCCATCATGTTCGAGGCCCTTTTCATCCTGACCACGATCGACGCCGGGACGCGCATCGCCCGGTTCCTCGTCCAGGAGTTCGGGGGCCGGATCTACAAGCCCTTCGAGCGGACCCATTGGCTGCCCGGCGCCCTTATTTCGACCTCGCTCGTCGTATTCGCCTGGTCGTATTTCATCTGGACGGGAAACATCAGCACCATCTGGCCGATGTTCGGCACGGCCAACCAGCTTCTGGCCGGGGTGGCCTTGGCCGTGGCGTCTGCGGCCATTATCAACGCCGGGAAGGTCCGCTATCTCTGGGTCAGCCTCATTCCCCTGGCCTTCGTTTCAACCGCCACCCTCTATGCCGGCCTCCTGAACATCCTCCACAGCTACCTGCCCATGCTCTCTGTCGAGGGGAAGGCATCGCTCGGGGTCATCAACATCACCCTGACCGCGGTGATCATGATTTGCCTGATTCTGATCATCATCGAAACCGCCCGGCGCGCCTATCGCGTCCTGGTCCGGGGACGCTATACCGTCCAAGGCCGCCCGGTCTCCGCGTCCGAACCGGGATTTGCTCCGCCCGAATTCGGGGAAGCATGAGGAAAGTCCGCGCGTCCCGGAATTTCGCATCGATTTCTATCGGTAATTTTGGATTCCATAAACACGTTGACAGATCGAAGGGAAATGTCCTAAAATGAACGTCCTGATCGGACTCTTATAAGGAGGCTCTCAATGGCTACAGCTGAACCCAATGTCGTGCCCCTGTGCGACATTCTCCTTGTGCTGCTGATCATCTTCATGGTCATCACGCCCCTCGTCCAGAAGGGCATCGACGTCAAGCTTCCTGAAACGTCGTCCGACACCTCCGGGTCCCAGACTTCGAGCCTCATCGTCATCACCCTGAAGAAGGACCTGACGATCGACATCCAGAAAGATAACTATCCTGATTTCAAGACAGCCGGCGATGAGCTTCGGCGCATCTACGCGACCAAAGCCGACAAGACCATCTTCCTCCGGGCCGATGCCAAGGTCCCCTACAGCAAGGTCGTGGACCTGATCGACATCTGCAAAGCCGCCGGAGTGGAAACGCTGGGTCTGGTTCCGGAATACTTCTCCGAATAGGCGGCCCGGTCCGCCTGCCCCGGGGCCGGTTTTCCCGGGCACTTTCGCTTCCCTGCCGCCCGAGGCGTCTTTGTTACCGACGAAGGCCCGTCCTGAACAAACGTCCTCCCGTTCTTCTCAGAAAGGAGACGCGCGCAAGCCCTATTCTTTGACCGGGCCTATTGTTTCGTTGGCGATGACCAGACGCTGGATCTCATTGGTGCCCTCGTAGATCTGGAGGAGCTTGGCGTCCCGCATCAGCTTCTCGACCGGATATTCCCGCATGTACCCATAGCCGCCGAAGATCTGCACGGCCTCCGTGGTCACCCGCATGGCCATGTCGGTGGCGAAGCATTTGGCCATGGCCGATTCGTTGCTGCAGGGCTTTCCCTGGTCGTGCAGCCAGGCGGCGTGGCGGACCAAATGCCGGGCGGCTTGGATGTCCATGGCCATGTCGGCGATCTTGACCTGGGTCATCTGGTAGAGGGCGATGGGCTTGCCGAACTGGCGGCGGGTCTTGGCATAGGCAATGGCGTGGTCCATGGCCGCCTGGGCGATCCCGACGGCCGCGGCGCCGACCGAGGACCGCGTCTTGTCGAAGGTCTTCATGGCGATGATGAACCCAAGGCCCGGTTTCCCGAGAATGTTCTCGGCCGGAACGCGACAGTCCTCGAAGAAGATTTCGGCCGTATTCGAAGCGCGGTGGCCCATCTTGTCCTCAACTTTCCCGATCGACAAGCCGGGCGTGCCCTTGGAAACGATGAACGCGCTCATGCCCCGGGCGCCCTTTTGGGGCGAGGTCTTGGCGAACACGACAAACAGGTCGGAGACCCCGGCGTTGGTAATGAAGCATTTCGAGCCGTTGAGGACGTAGTAGTCGCCTTCCTTAAGGGCCTTGGTCTTGATTGAGCCCGCGTCCGAACCCGATTCCCGTTCGGTAAGGCAATACGAGGCCAGGGTCATCTTCTTGCAGAGCGGAACGAGGAACTTCTTCTTCTGCTCCTCGGAGCCGAAGAGGCAGATGGGCGTGGTTCCCAAGGACACAGCCATGATGCTCGTGAACATCCCCGGGCAACCCGCGGAGAGCTCTTCGCTGATCAGGGCCATATCGTAATTGCTCAATCCGCCGCCGCCGTAGGCTTCGGGAATATCGCTGGTCATGAATCCGGCATCGAACGCCTTTCGCATGATGTCCCAGGGAAACTCGTGGCTCTGGTCGTATTTGGCTGCGTTCGGGGCCAGCTCGTTCTTGGCGAATTCGCGGGCCATTTCGGTCAAGGCAATCTGTTCTTCGGTCAGCGTATAGTCGATCATCCTAACTCCTTCGGTGTGAGCGTTCCTTCTCTGCGAATATCAAAAAAATGTTGCTTTACTCTATCAGAAAAGCGCGAAAACTGTCAATCCGAGCCAAGGATCCTGAAGAAACGGAAGCGTCTTCCCGAACCGCCCTTATCGGAAGAGGATCCGCTCGCGGACGAGGAGATAGACCGCTTTGGGGAGGCCGAAGACCGAATCCACGACATCCTGGGGCCGGAGAGGCTTCCCCGGGGTATGGGCGATCGTTAATACGACCCGTCCCGCGTCCCGGTCGACGCTCATCTCCAGAAGCAGCTCGCTCTTGGCCGCGAGGTGCTCGCGGACCAGGACTTCGGCCGCATCCGCATCACCGGAGGGGAGGCCCCTTTCGCTCCGTTTCACGGCCAGGGCTTCGGGCACGCCCGGCGCTCCAAGGTCGAAGGAATATACCAGAGCCGAGAGCCGGTCATTCAGCTTGGGCGCGGAGGGGTCGATCCTCTTCAGCGTCGAAAAGGAAATCCCCGGCGGAACGGCCCGGTTGAGGGCCTCCACGAATTCTTCTTCGCCGTATTCATAAGCTGACTTGAATTCGAACGCTTCCTCCCGGCCTTCCATCCCGAGGGGAAGGGCAGGCACGTAGGACATCAGCATTTTGGGATGGAACCCTTCCGAATAGAGGATGTCCACGCGCGCCCGCTTGAACGCCCGTTGCAAAACATTCAGCAGATCATTGTGGCCGAAAAACCGGGCGGGGCCTTCCTTGGCATAGACAGCCAGATAGCGCCGGACGGATTCGGTCTTCCTTCCCAGGGAAACGCTTTTGAGATCGGCTGCGTCGATTCCGGCGGTGTGGACCCGCTCGAGGTCCGTCGGATATTCGCATCCTCCACATCGCCCGCACGTCGTTTCCAGGCAGGAGGGCGTCGGTTCTTCGCGGAGGGCTTTTTCGTACTCGTCCCGGAGGAATGCTTTCCGGACGCCGGTCAGGAGATGGTCCCAGGGCAGCTCGACATCGAGCGGAAGGGGCCCGAGATATTCGGCCCGATCGACACCCGCGGCTTCGAAGGCCGCAGCCCAGACCGGGAAAGCGAACAAGTCCTTCCAGCTGTCGAAACGCGCGCCATGCCGCCACGCCTCGAGCAGGACCGGGGCCAATCGCCTGTCCCCTCTCGCGAAAACGCCCTCCAGGACCGAGCTCTCGACGGGATGGTCCTTGATCTGAACATGGCCCATCCTCCGCATCCGATCCCGGAGGAACGCCTGCTTTGCCCGAAGCGTCGGCGCATCGTCCATGGCCGCCCATTGGAACGCCGTATGGGGCTTGGGGATGAAGGAGGACACGCTCATGTTGATCCGCGGCGGGGCGCCGATGATGCCCCGGCCGAGGGCGGTCAGCTCCTCGACGAACCGGACGATCGCCTCCAGGTCGGAGTCGGTCTCGGTGGGCAGGCCGATCATGAAGTACAGCTTGATGAGCTTCCATCCTTCGCGGAAAGCGTTGGCCGCCGCTTCGCGCACCTCTTCGTCGCGGAGGTCCTTGTTGATCACCCGCCGGAGCCGCTCGGAACCCGCTTCCGGGACCAGGGTGAAGCCGGTCTTGCGCACCCGGGTGATGTTCCGGACGATATTCGGGGACAAGCCCCGCGGCCGGAGCGAGGACAGGGAGAGGGCGACGTGGTCCTTCTCCAGGCCGTCCATGAGCCGGCCGACGGTCGCATCGAGATAAGGATAGTCGCTGACCGAAAGCGAGAAGAGCGAAGCGTCCTCGTAGCCCGTTGCCCGGAGACTGCCGAAAACCTTGTCGACGACGAAGCCCGGGTCCTTGATCCGGTAAGGAGCATACAGGTTCGTCGCCTGGCAGAACCGGCATTTCTGGGGACAGCCTCGCGCCACTTCGACCGCCACCCGGTCGAAGACGGCCTGGAGATTGGGAACGATGATTTTTTCGGGAAAGGGAGACCGGGCAAACGTCCGGAGCACCCTTTTCCGGATACGGGACGGCACTCCCGAACCCTCTTTCGGCCGGACGGCGAGGAGAGGCGATCCCGCGGGGCGGAAGCTCTCATAGAGCGAGGGGACATAGACGCCCGGGATCGAGGCCAGATCCCGAAGGATCGATGCGCGCGCCTCTCCCTGGTCCCGGAGCGCGGCGGCCCGAGAAATGATTTCGAGAAACGCCTCTTCCCCGTCGCCGGTGAAGATAAGATCGAAGTACTCGGCCACCGGTTCGGGATTGAAGACGGCCGGCCCGCCGGCGATGACGAGCGGCTGACCTTCGGTCCGGTCCGCGGACCGGAGCGGAATCCCGCCGAGCTCGAGCATGGTCAGGACGTTGGTGTAGTTCAGCTCGTAGAGCAGGGAAAAGCCGACGAGATCGAACTCGGCGAGCGGAATCTTGTTTTCGAGCGAGGGCAGCCGGAGCCCGGCCGTGCGCAGAGCCCGCTCAAAATCGGGCCAGGGCGCGAAGACCCGTTCGGCCAGAAAGTCCGGATGGGCGTTGATCAGATCGTAGAGGATCTTCTGGCCGAGATACGACATCCCGATCTCATAGACGTCGGGAAACGCCAGGACGACCCGGGCCCGGACATGGGCCGGGTCCTTCCGGATGCGGTTCCACTCGCCGCCCGCGTACCGGGCCGGCTTCTCGACCGAGGCAAAGAGGCTTTCGAGGGTAGGCGTCGGTCGTTGGGGCTCAGGCATTGACGCATCTTCTCATCTTCACGTTGAGGACGAGGCCCACGGCCAGAAACGTCGTGAGCAGGGACGACCCTCCATAGCTCAACAGCGGGATGGGGACGCCCGTGACCGGGAACAGGCCGACGATCATCATCACGTTGACCAGGAACTGGAAGGTCAGGAGACAGGCAACCATGAAGATGATATACATCCCGGCCCGGTCGCGGGACAGGGGCACGGAGGTGAACAGCCGCGCCAGGAAGAAGAAATAGCTTAGGAAGACGGCGAAGATGCCGAGGAAGCCGAATTCCTCGCCGAGGACGGAGCCGATGAAATCCGTGTGCCGGGCGGGCAGGAACTTGAGCTGGCTCTGCGTGCCCTTCGTATATCCCTTGCCGGTCAGGCCTCCCGAGCCGATCGCGATCTTGGATTGGAGGACGTGGTAGCCTGTCCCGCGCGGGTCCTTATTCGGGTTCACAAGGGTGATCAGGCGCTTCTTCTGATAGTCCTTCAGAACGAAGGTCCAGCCCGTGAATCCGAGGACGAGCGTCCCCACGAGCAGGAGGACGACCGTCTTCCGGGTCAGGCCGCAGAGGATGAGCGCGCCAAAGAGGATCGGCAGGAGGCTGACCGCCGTTCCCAGGTCGGGCTGCAGCCCGATCACGACAAACGGCAGGACCGTGACCCCGACGCTGAGGATTCCGAACTCGAGGCCCAGGGACTTCCTCCGATATTCCGAAAAAATCCGGGCCAGAAGAAGGATGAGCGCGATCTTGGCCAGCTCCGACGGCTGGCCGCCGAAGACGGACAGGCGAAGGACCCAGCTTTTGGCCCCGGAGACGGCTTTTCCGAAGACGAGCATCCCGGCCAGGACGGCTATGAAAAGGCCGTAGACATAGGGCGAAAATCCGAGCAAGCCTTTGTAGTCCACGGTTAGAGTCAGGAAGAGGATGACCAAGCTGACCAACAGCCAGAGGAGCTGGCGGAGGTAGAAGTTCCCTGCGAGATAATGCGCGGAGCTGTAGATGAGCACGATCCCGATGACCGCATTCAAAAGAAGCAGCCCGATCAGGACCCAGTCAATTTCCCGGAGCTGGACTCGGTCGATCATACTTATCCTTGAAGAGCTTAAAAAGCTTGCCCGCAACCGGAGCCGCCGCCTCTCCGCCCATGCCTCCGAACTCAATGAGGACGGTCACGATGATCTGAGGGTTGTTGCGGGGAGCGAAGCCCGTGAACCACGAGTGGGTTTTCTTCTTGATCCCCAGCCGCTCCGAGGTCTCCCGGCCGATGGTCTGGGTCGAGCCCGTTTTCGAGCAGACGTCGAACCCCTCGACCTTGGCGCCCCTCCCGGTTCCCTCCATGTTGGCCGATCGCCACATGCCTTCGATGACCTTCTCGATGGTCTCGGAAGGGATCGACGACCGCGTCGCCGCGGCGATAGTTTTGGCGTCGTCGTCGAGGATCAAATGCGGCTGAAGCCGTGTCCCCCGGTTAGCGATCTGGGCGGTCATGGCCGCGATCTGAATCGGAGTCACCTGGAGCGGGCCCTGGCCGATCGCCACGGAGATGGTCTCGCCCGGATACCAGACCTCTCCCTGAGTCTTTCGTTTCCACTCCGTGCTGGGGACCAGCCCCGGCTTTTCGCCGGCGATGTCCACGCTGGTCTTCTGGCCGAGGCCGAACGCTTCCGCGTAGCGGGCGATGTCGTCGATCTTCATCCGCATCCCGACGTTATAGAAATAGATGTTGCAGGATTGGCGGATCGCCTCGGGCAGGTTGAGAGAGGCGTGACCCGGCTCGAACCAGCAATGGAACGGCCGGTTATAGAACATGGCCGTGCCGCTGCAGAAAAACGTGGTCTGTTCGGTGATCAGTCCCAGGTCCAGCGCCCCAATCGCCATCACCGGTTTGAAGATCGAACCCGGCGAATACTGACCCTGCAGGGCCCGGTTGATCAGGGGGTTATCGGGATTCTTGACTAGATCGACCCATTCCTCGGGCGTGAACCGGTTGACGAACTTGTTGGGATCGTAGGTCGGAAAGCTCGCCATCGCCAGGACCCCTCCCGTCCGGGCGTCGAGGGCGACGATGGCCCCCTCCTTGCCGGCGAGGAGCTCCTCGGCCTTCGCCTGCAGGTCGAAATCGAGCGTCAGGGCGAGCTTCGCGTTCTGTCGGGGCTCGACCCGATCGAGCTCGTCCCGCTTGCGGCCCAGGCTGTCCACGATTTCGACGAGCTTTCCGTCGACGCCGGCCAGGCGGGATTCGTAGGCCCCCTCGATGCCCGTCTTGCCCGCCATGTCGCCGACCTTTCGGTCCTTGAAGGCGGCGGACCGGAGGTCCTCGGGTGTCAGCTCCTGCAGGTATCCGAGGGCATGGGCGGCCAGGCTGAAAAAAGGATAATACCGTTTGGGCTCGGTCTCGATCACGAGCTCCGGGAAATCCATTCGACGGGCCTCGATCCGGGAGACTTCCTCCTTCAGCGACAAATCGTCCTTGATGACGATCGGCCGAAAGAGGGGCAAGGTCTTGTATTTGTCGATGCGCTGGCGGAGGACGGCCACGTCCAGCCCGAGGAGGGGGCTGATCCGGGCGAGCGACTCCTCCAAGTTCCGGGTGTTCTCCCGGATGAGGGAGACCTTGAACGCCCCGATGTTGTTGGCCAGGATGACCGCTCCCCCGCGGTCGGTCAGGATGGCGCGCGGCGCGGGGATCACGACTTCGCGGGTCCGGTTGGACTCGGACGCAGCCCAGTACTTGCCGTAATCGAGGATCTGGATTTTCCAGTAGAAGAAGAGCACCGCCGCGAACAGGACCGCGACGGCGATAAAGACGAACCGGGCCCGCTTCAGGGGAGACGTCAAGTCCTCGTAGATCGGGCTATCCATGACGGCCGGCCTCGAACTTGCGGATGAGAATGAACGTCAGCGCCCCCAGGACGGCGGTCAGCAGCGGCTGGATGAGGATAAGGCCGCGGCTCCACGGGATTCCCTGGCCGAAGACGACCGCCGTCAGGAAAACCCAAAGCGAGAAATCGAGAAACCCCATCAGGCCGATGAAAACGGCCAAGCGTCCGGGCGCCTGGACGTTGATCTTCCGGGAGATGAATCCCGCGGCGTAACCCGTGATGGTGTTGGCGATGCCGGCCAGCCCGAAGATGCCGAGGGAGAACGAGTCGACGACAAGCCCGCAGGCCATGCCCATGAGCGCCCCGGGGAGCTCCCCCTTAAGCACCGCGAAGACGATGACGGTCGCGGTGAAGACGCTGACGGCGAGAAGCGCGGGCGCCCCGATGCTATGGAGCGCGGCCTGGATGAGAAAAGCGGCGATCAGGCTCACGCCCCCGTGGATAGCGTCGCGGAGGGAGGTGGAGGTCAAGGACGTTCTCCCGGCAGCCGCGTCAAAACAGCCACGCGGCGCAGGTCGCGGAAGTTCAGGGTGGGTTGGACCTCGATTTTCCGGAACAGCGAGCTGTCCACCACGATCGAAACGACCCGGCCGGCCTTGATCCCCGGGGGAAAGATCTTGTCGAAGCCTGTCGTGATCAGCTCCTCGCCCTCCGCCAGCCCCGCGTCGGACGCCAGAATGTACTTGAGGAGACACGTGCCGTTTCTCGAGTTGCCGGCCAGCTGGCCCAGGACCCCGCTCTTCGCGGACTGGACGTTCACCGCGCTGTTGTCGTCGGTGACGAGCTGGACCATGGACTCGCGGAGGGAGACGGGATTCACGATCCGGCCGACGAGGTCGCCGTTCCGGTCGAGCACGGCCATGTTCGCCTGGAGCCCGTCCCGGGAGCCTTTGTCGATGACGATGGATCTGAACGGGTTGGCGACATCGAGGCCGATGACGGAGGCGGCCAGGAACGGCCCGTAGGTCCCGCCCAGGACGCTTTCGATATGCCGGACATCCTTGAGCCGGACGAGCTCATTCCGGAGGAGGACGTTCTCCTGGCGGAGAAGGAAGAGCTCGTCGCGCATACCCTGGTTTTGGGTCTCGACATTGCGGAGATAGAGGTAGCGGGACCAGACCCGGCCCGCGGCATCGAAGAGGCCGTGGACGAAGTGCTCCAAGGGGGCGAACAGGAAGAACACGCCGCGCTCGAAAAAGCTCGGCTCGTCCCCGAGCGGGACCTGAAGGGATACGACGGCCAGCTGGCCGACCAGAAGCCCCGCGACAATGAGGATTTTCCGGTTGTCCTTTAGAAAGCGGGACATGTCCTCAACGCGCGCCGCGCCTTACGTGACGGCGATTTTTTTAAGGAGATCGAGGTCGTCCAGCATCTTGCCGGCCCCGAGGACGACGGTGGTCAGAGGGTCCTCGGTGATGAAGACCGGAAGCTGGGTTTCCTCGCGGATCCGCTTGTCGAGGTTCTTGAGGAGGGCGCCGCCGCCGGTGAGAATGATGCCCCGGTCGATGATGTCGGCCGAAAGCTCCGGCGGCGTCTTCTCAAGGGCGACGCGGACGGCGTTGACGATCGCCGCTACCACCTCTTCCAGGGCTTCCCGGATCTCCTGGTCGTCGATGACGATCGTCTTGGGGATGCCTTCCCGGAGATCCCGCCCCTTGATTTCCATGGTCAGGGGCTCGTCGAGCGGATAGGCCGAGCCGATCTGCATTTTAACCATCTCCCCGCTCCGCTCGCCGATGAGAAGGTTGTATTTCTTCTTGAGGTACTGGATGATCGCTTCGTCCATCTCGTTGCCGGCGATGCGGATCGAATGGTTGAAAACGATGCCGTCGAGCGAGATGACGGCAATGTCGGTGGTGCCGCCGCCGATGTCCACGACCATGTTTCCGGTCGGCTCGGAGATCGGAAGGCCCGCCCCCACCGCGGCCGACATGGGCTGCTCGATGAGGAAGACTTCGGTCGCCTTGGCCCGCATGGCCACGTCCTTCACGGCGCGCCGCTCGACCTGGGTGATCCCGGTCGGGATGCCGATGACGATCCGCGGCCGCAGCAGGAACCCGCGGTTGTTGGTCGCCTTCTTGATGAAGAAGTCGAGCATCTTCTCGGCGATCTCGAAATCGGCGATGACCCCGTCGCGCATCGGCTTGATGGCCATGGTGTTCGCCGGGGTCTTGCCCAGCATTTCCTTCGCCCGTCCGCCGACCGCCTCGACCTTGCCCGTATGGCGGTTGACCACGACGATCGACGGCTCCTGGATGATGATGCCTTTGCCCTTGAGGTAAACGAGCGTGTTCGCCGTCCCCAAATCGATGGCCAAATCGCAGAAAAGCCGGCTTTTGACCCAACTGAATAAGCTCATCGCACTTCTTTTCTTTTCAATGGTAATATTTAGCATAATTTTCGCCAGGGCGCAACGAAAAAATGGCTGGGGCGGGCCTTGACGCACGCCCTCCTTTCGCATATAAAATGGGCATCATTTTCGATTGAGGAGGATGGGATGAGCTTTCAACCGTACGTGCCCGAAAAAACGAACATGCGCGAATTCACGTTCAAGGCGGTCCTGATCGGCCTCGTCCTGACTGTCATTCTCGGCGCGGCCAACGCCTACCTCGGCCTGCGCGCCGGGATGACGATTGCGGCCACCTATCCGGCGGCCGTCATCGGCATGGCCGTCCTGAAGCTGATGAAGGGCTCGATCCTCGAGGAGAACATCGCCCGGACGGTGGGCTCGATCGGCGAATCCGTAGCCGCGGGCGCGATTTTCACCATCCCGGCCTTCCTCATTTCCGGGGCCTGGTTGAAGTTCAACAGCTTCGAGGCCTACATCAAGTCCTCGGCCTTGATGTTCGTCGGCGGCTTCCTCGGGATCATGTTCGTGACCTTCCTCCGGCGAGTCATGGTCACCGATCCCGACCTCGTCTTCCCCGAGTCCATCGCCGCGGCCGAGATCCACAAGGCCGGCCAGAAGGGCAGCGGGAGCGCCCGGTTCCTCTTCCAGGCTATGGGCGCCGGCTCTCTGCTCTACGCTCTCGGCGTGATTCAGCTCTTCGCCCAGGGCAAGGAGCTGATCATGAAGGTCGGACGCCTCGGGTCGAGCTTCGTCCGGTTAGGCGCGGCCGAAGATGCGCCGAAGCTGGCCGCGGGCGGGACGGTTTCAGTCTCCGGCCCGGGCATCTATCCGGCGTTCATCGGCGTGGGCTACATCATTGGTCCCCGATTGGCGTCCCTGAACTTCGCCGGCGGCATCCTGGCCTGGGGCCTGTTCGCTCCGCTCCTCATGTTCTTCCTCGGACCGCAGCTCATCTCCACCTTCTACGGACCGGGCGTAGCCCTGGCCGACGCGAACTGGCCGGACATGGTGACCAACGTCTGGAAGTTCATCATCCGACCGATCGCCGTCGGGGGGATGCTCGTCGGGGCCGGGTTCACCCTCTACCGGATGCGGAAAAACCTGTCCAACGGCATCAAGCGTTCCCTCGGCGACGTCAAGAAAGCCGCGGGGCAGGGAGAAGTCGTCTCCCGGCTCGAGAAGGACTTGAACATCAAGGTCGTGCTCGGCGGTCTGGCCCTGGCTTTTGTGCTGATGATTTTCGTCTATAAGGTCTTCGCCGGCGCTTTCCTCCCGGCCTTGGTCGCGGCCGTGGTGATGGGTGTCGCCGGCTTCTTTTTCGCCGCGGTCTCGGGCAACCTCGTGGGCACGATCGGCGCATCGAACAATCCCGTTTCCGGACTGACGCTGTCGACCCTCATCATCGCCGCTCTGCTCATGGTCGTCATCGGCGCCTCGGGAATCAGCGGCGTCGCGTCCGTCCTCGGCGTGGCCGCGGTCGTGTGCGTGTCGTCGGCCGTGGCCGGCGAAATGCTCCAGGACCTTAAGGTCGGCCATATCCTCGGCGGGACGCCCTGGAAGATGCAGGTCGGGAACATCTTTGGCATCCTCCTCTCGTCGCTCGTCCTTTATTTTCCGCTCATGGTCCTCCATGGCGCGTTCACCTTCGGCAGCAAGGAGCTGCCCGCGCCCCAGGCCGGGCTCATGGCCGCCCTGTCGAAGGGGATCGTCGGCGGAGAGATGGCCTGGCCGCTCGTCATCGCCGGGATGCTGATGGGCTTTGCCTTCATCCTGGTCCAGGTGAAATCGCCCATGCTCGTGGCCGTCGGGATGTACCTGCCGCTCGAGACGACGTTCGCCATCTTCTGCGGCGGCATGATCAAGGGACTCGTCGACAAGTTCGCGAATCGACGCGGATACAACGATGCTCAAAAGGCCCGCGTGGGGAACATCGGGATCCTGCTGGCCGCCGGCCTGATCGCCGGTGAGGGATTGACGGGCCTGCTCCGAGCGCTTTGGAAATTCCTGTTTCTCCAGAATGTCATCGGGTTTGACATTCCCAAGATTTTCGCAAACCCCAGCTATGTGATCGGCTTGGCGGTTCTGGCGCTCATGGCCCTTTACCTGATCGCCGTCCCGCTCAAGAACGCAGGCGCGGCGGACGAGCCGCCGCCGCCGTCGGCCGTGATCTGATTTTGACGGGGGTCGCCGTCCGGTCCGCGAGGGCCGGGGGCGGCCGTATGGGGGTTGGCCCCGGCCCTCCGGGGGAACCAGTCCCGTCGGTTCCCCCCCATCGAAAACCGATGGGGCCCCCCCCTCCGCTATG
>Ga0315286_10003653_pt1 | contig 14598 bp, 25 predicted proteins | sample YL17G10_0_MG_FD_205038 | JGI IMG/M metagenome (GOLD analysis project Ga0315286, IMG submission 205038) | Sediment microbial communities from Yellowstone Lake, YNP, Wyoming, USA - YL17G10_0 | ecosystem: Environmental > Aquatic > Freshwater > Lake > Sediment | place: USA: Wyoming | collected...
ACTACCATCATGATCTGAAAAGCTATCCCAATCCCCTTCACGATGTACTCAACTTGCGAGCTGTCAGGATCAGCCCATCCCCTAGAATTGCTGTCTTGCGATGTTGTCGTTTGGCGTCTTCTTCAGTTGCCCACACGCTGACTCGATACTTCTCACACTCAGCAAGAAAGTTCTGAACAGCGACGACGTGAGAACACCCACAAGGCAGACCTGGCTCACGATACTTGCCCCAGTCACAAGAACAGATGATAGGATCCATGAGAACCACAGTGTACTGCGATCCTGAAGACCCTGATGTCACAATGAACATCTCATTAGACAGGGGTTCAACTTGATGCGAACGACTCTTCTGTTGCATCTCTTTCGGGAAACGATTTGTTTGCATATTTTGCCCTCCCAGGCTTGTCTTAGATTATCGAAGTCTCAGAGCTTGTCGTACTCGAAAAGAAAGAACCTTCATTACAGCTAGGCTCAACTCTCGGGGGGCATCTCTCAAGATTTCGAGCTGAACATTTGGAGATTTGGTTTGAATGAAACTCACCCACTCTTCGACAGTATCAAAATTCGAATGCCATGCATCTCGTTGTTGGGACTCTGGGATGGCACTCAAGATCCCCCAGTAGTCACTCCACGATAGACTCTGCATTTTGATCTCTCGATCTAGAGTCGACCTACGAGTCTCGTGGCTTTCTTTGCCCATCGATCAGCATATTTACGAGCATTCGTGAGTGATCCGAAGTGACGATGAGCTCGACGAGCTTGAGCTCCTGACCCAACCTTGAAAAGAGCTAGGTAGAAGACTCTCTGCTTCGTAGCTAAGTTGTGGAGCTTGACATACGAGCCAATGAACCATGCCATGTCAATCACCCCTTGGAACTTCGGGCTCGAAGTAATCTGGAACTTCGTCTTCACAATCTGCACCAATCAGATCGTCAGAAGTGTCTTGACAATCAAAGCAGAGTTGAAGAACCATATCATCTTCGTTGTCACTTTCGAAGATCTCCCCACAGTTGATGCACTCAATCTTTTCTACTAAATTCTGAATTGTCATGCTAGCCTCCTTACTTAGAAATCTTCTTCGATTTGTTCGCCGAGCTCCTCGAGCTCAGTCCGACCATTTCGACCTGAGAGTGACCACCCACAAAAACAACGAACATACCCATTGTGATGACCACAGCTATTACAGACTATCCCTCCGCAGTATGAACTGCGTTCGGCAAGACCCCCGCACTCTTCGCAGGTGAGTTCGATAGGTTGATTGAACTTGTTCTCCCAATCGAAGCTGTCGGAGCAGTTGAGTAGAGCTCCATTTGATCTCGAGATCTTCGCCCAAGTTCGATAAGCTTCCCACTCGACACGAACATAATCTGATTGAATAGAGATTCTGTTGATGGCATCGATGTCGTACCCTAGGGATTTCAGCAAGGATACGATCCCACGACTGACGATTTCATCTTCGACTCCTATTTCAGGAGGGCAGAGAAATGCATCCAGGGCTGAGCCTAAATGATCGTCACAGAGCCAAGCACACCCAAAGGGAAGATTTTCAGACGTGTTGTTACAGTCTGAAGGGTCTGGGTAGCTCATCTGATGCCCTGTGAATTGAGCACCTTCCTTCTTACAGATTTGACATTGCATTGTCATTGCTCCCTTCGAGAACATTCTGGTCTCATCAGTACAGGCATCTTACCTGTAGACGTCATCACGACGTTTCGACCTTCTAGCAGGGCAAGTCAGCGATGCGAGCAAGTTCTTGTTTTGCTTCGAGAACAAGCTCTTCGATATCACAGCGATAGTGGGGTGAAAGAGCTTCGACAGCAAGATGTAGAGCTGATAGTGTTGGAGTCTCTACAATCCCTACCCAAGCAATCTTGATTGAATTCCAGGCTTCATATCGAACTCCACCCCTGATTAGAATGATGCGATGTTCATCGTCTCCCGCAAGTACAAGCCAATGTGTTGTCATCTCATGACTCCCTAGGGACTCGATACCCTTCAGATGATCCGAGACGATTCCATCGAACTTCACAGTGAGTAAGTTCATGGACGTTGCTGGCGATAGCATCAGCAAGATGCTCAGCTCCGTTTAATGTCCCAGCTACGATAGACCGACTGAAGAGCACGGGAAGGTAATCATATCGAGCATTAGCATCGTTGTCAGGCTTGATCTTGAATTCGAAAACCCATTTCTGTAGTGCCATGTCATCCTCCAAATGTGAATCGAGCAAGAGCTTTCACGACTTCTACTACTACCCATACAACAGCCCAGGTAGCAAGAAAGACAGCAACGACTGTGATAGCAGCTTTCAGATCGTTTACCATAGGGACTCCCTATTCTCACGCTGCCATTTGAATTCCTTTTCGAAAGCAGCTTCGACCAGTGGTTCGAGAAAGGCAATCATTGCCTGAGATGGGTGAAGATTAATATTCTCGAAGTAGAGTCGCATTGCATCCCCAGCATCAGTCAGACCTTCATCATTGCTCGACAGCTGTTCATAGCCCCAGTGAATGATTTCACGAATCTCGGACTGAATGAACTCGTCTGAAAGGTACTCGCCTTCGACGAAGGCTCCTCCATGCTCTCGAATGAATTCCGGGTCTACGATCTCCCGGGCTGTTACACTGTCGTCGACAGGTACAGCACGTACTGGTTTGATTGTCATATTACATCTCCTTTTGGGGCTGAACGACCCCTGATCGTAGTCTATCAATGATAGACTACGAATGTGAACGTTCAGCTAGTGATTCCAGATCGATCGTGTCTTGTTGATGACAATGATAAAATCAACAATGCCTTGAAGACGCTTGAGTGACTCGACTGCATCTTCTAGAGCTAATCGATTCTCTCGTAAGTGCTCGACCAACTCGACATCATCATCAGCGATTGTCATGTCGTCACCAACACGCTTGGCTGCATCATGAACAGCTTTGATTTGATCTTTTAGGGAAGTGTTCATCTCACGCCTCCACCTTGATCAGGTCAGCAACGACAGCATCATTCACGATCACACGATTCCCATTCTCATCAGCTAGAGAATAGGTCTCTCGAACACCCGGGGACTTCATGTATCGTTCGACCCAAGCAACCGTGTGAACGACCCCACGAAATCGGAACTTGTCCCCTAGATCTAACTTTTCGAACTCAGCTTTTGTCATCTCACTCCTCCAAGCCTTGCAGCATCAACTCATCCCGCAGAAAGGGAGGCAGGTGTGAGTTCTGATAGTAGTAACTGGTTCGAATGAACGGGGCTACCTGCGTGTACCACTTGAGCGAGGTGCGATAAGCGTGTCGAACTTCACCATTCACAACTACCCCATGTTCGATGGTCTCTGCCTTACGATACTTGTTGATGCGGAAGATTGTGCCAACTGTACCTTCAGAAGCTCTGTTCAAGGCTGTTGACAAGAAACCCCGAACTTTTGGAAGCGTTGGGTAATTCCCCGATCTGTAGATTCTGTGAAGCTTCTCGTCTTCCCCAACTGCCCGAATCGTACAGAAATACCGATCTGCGGGAGGGCCTTCTTTCGCCCACTGTCTGAACAAGTCATACTTAGATGTCATTTTACTCTCCTGGTCGTATTGAATGATACAACCTTAACAAATCATCTAACGACTTGTTAGAGGATTTGTTAAGGTTGGGAAGCATCTCTGCTTCCCAACGTTGTGATTAGAGAATCTGCTCTTCAGTGTCTACATTGTCGAGCATCTCGTTAGCAGGGAGCTCTAGCCACTCGACGGCTCGCAGACCCTGTCGGTCGAGAGTCACTTGGTAGTCACGGAAATCAGGTGCCGAGAAGGTGAATACAGCGACTCCTGAAGTCTGGTTGAGATTGGTCAGCATCGTAATGCCGACGAGCCAAGCACTGAGAGCTCGAAAGATCTCGGCAGCTACGATGTCTTGCATTTTGGACGTCGTGATGTACATCCCGTTCGCGTACTTTTCGCTCATGTCATTTCTCCTTTACTTGGGACTGAACCGTCCCTATCTGCTCTCCAACTCCTTGCTGAAGAGCAGACGAACGATGGTTCAGGTTACTTGCCACCGTTCAGGTAGTGAACACGATCCGCAGCTTCACTTCGTGAACTCCAGTCACTTTCGGGTTGAAAGTGACCGTCAGGACTGTAGAAGCCTACAGTCCATAAACCTGGTTCGGATTGAATGTAGACATACATGCTTGCCTCCTTATTCGGGTAACTGCTTGTTTCGACCGGTCACGGCTTTCTGACCAATGTGTAGTGTAGACCCAACTGCTTCGCCTGCACTATATCCAGCCATGTTTGTCATCGTAGCTTCGAGCGAGACATGATTCATATGCTTCGAGAACTCTTGCCAATTGACTTCGATTTTCTTGTCGACGACCATTAGGGCTACAGATGTCGATTTCGAGCGATCGCTTTCTTGCTCTCGAACTGACTTCATCATTGCACTCAAGCATCCTTCGATCCAAGATACACGATAGACGTTTGGGTGTCGATGTCGTAGGTTTGAGATGCGATAAGCACTCTTGACTTGATAGCTACCTAGAGCATTGTGTGCAGCCACGAGCGTAGTGCAATACTCTCCAGTCGCCTGCATTGCCATCAAGGTAAGCTTGTTCAACCACTCGACGAACAAGCTTGCGGCGATCTCTGCATTCGTCTCTTTGCCGTAGAAGCCGATGGTCTTGCCCCAATCGCGTTCATATCCATACAACGTCTTCTTGGGGGCATCTCCATACTTCACATGAGTGCCGGTTGAGAAGTGACGAGTGTGAGTAATGCGAGCGATGACACGAGCTAAAGTCCAGTGCCAAGAGCGAACGGCTCCGAACATTGCATCAGCATTCTGGGATGCAAACTTCTCATCGATCTCAGCATTCTTGGATTCGTAGACTTCACCCATCGAGATGCTATACTTGTCCATCAATCGCTGCATTGCTGCTGATGCATTAGCAATCTCACCTTCGAACGCACCACTCTCGGGATTAGCAAGATCTGAGAGCTTGCGTACTTGGGCTATGATTCTTTCACGTTCAGTTGTCATAACATTCTCCTAGGTCGTATTGAATGATACAACCTTAACAAATCGCTCAAAGGCTGAGATCGCTTTGAGCGATTTGTTAAGGTTGGGCATCTCTCGATGCCCAACGTTCATTAGTTGTAGTACCCGGAACCTACTTGGATTGGGTACTTGTCTCCGCATGACCCATCGTCAGATGCTATTCTGACAAGGTCTGAAGCTTCGAAGTACTCCCCTAAGAACTCTTCCATCAACCCGTCGTTCCAAAGGTCTTCGAGTTCGTCGACTGTCTTGGTCTCGCCTAGAAGATCGAGAGCATCTTTGATAGCTTCGAAATCTAGGTCTACAGTCACGGTTAGCTGAAATCCTTTCACTGTCATTTGAATCTCCTTTTGGGACTGAACGGTCCCTGACTCATCCCTACTAAATGGTAGGGATGAGATGCGAGCGTTCAGATTTTCAAGGTCTCGAGCCGACGAGCTTGTTCGTGGAACCAAGCTGCATACTGATCTTTCGTCAGGTTCCACATCACGTTGCCGTCACCGTTCACGACTGCGGTTGCGATGATGAAATCGACGGTCATGAGAAGCTCAGCTGCCCAATTCTTGGCGTCGTCGAAGATGGTGGTATTCGCTTCGCTGTTCCATTCATGCTTGCGAATGGTTTGATAGAGCACCCGATACTCGAAGCCAGGCTCGGGAAGCTTGCAACCGACTGCTTGAGCTGTCTCGATGAGCTCGGGGGTGTAACTTGCTACTGGGTATGCCTTCATTGTCATTTCTCCTGTCGAATGAATGTCGCTCAAAGCCAGGATTGGTCGTCGAGCGATTTGTGGATAAGACACCGTCCGTGCCGTCTGCACCAGTATCAACATTTCAAGATGCAGTTAGGGGAACTTAGTGTAGGGTTGAACCACCCCTGACCCAACCTTAACGATTTGTTAAGGTTGGGATGTGACGGTTCAACTATCTGAATGAATCCTTGCTCCAACCGATGGCGCGAGCGACTGCTTCCGGAAGATATCCCAGCTGACTGCCTTCGGTCAAGTAAAGCACGTTCTCGCTCTCTTCTTCATCCTTCTGGAATTCCATGATAGCATCAGTAATCTGAGCTATCGTTTCGGAGCGTTCTGGCTCTTCGGTGATCTCGCGAGCTACACGCAGGTCTTCTTCCAAGGATTCGAGCTCTTCAGGATCTGGAGCGTTCGCGTTGACGACTTCCCCGCTTGCGATGGAATACTCGAAAGCCCAACTTGGCTGAGCAGCCCAGCGGACTTCCATGTCGTCGTCTAAGCCGTCTAACAAATCTTTCAACTCACCAACTGTCATAGTCATTTTGATCTCCTGATTGCATTGAACGATGCAACCTTAACAAATCATTTAGCGTTGACTAAATGATTTGTTAAGGTTGGGGAACTCGCGTTCCCCAAGCCTACTTATAAATCGTTTGGATTACCGCAGGTGATGCTTTTGATTACGAACTGATGCTCGTACTCATTTCCGTTCACTTCATCACCGATCGTGACCAATAAGCGTTCCGCGGCTTTCAAAGCCCCACCCCAGGTGATTGCGTAGACCGTGATAAGACGTTCTTCGCGTTCCGCCATTCGATCCCAAACTACTACTTCCCAAGCATTTTGCAAAATTGTCATTTCAAGCTCCTTGTGTCGGGTTGAACGACCCGTGACTGAACCTTAACATTTGTTAAGGTTCAGATCTGAACGTTCAACGACCTTTGTATTCCTTCTTGAGCTCAGTGAGCTCTTTCTTCAAATCCCGAACGATCCGTTTGTACGGAGCTGCTTCACGACGATCGCTTGAGCATAAGATGAGATACTCATACCATAGGATGCGATCTCGAATCTCGAGCACTCTCGCTTCGTAGGTGGTTGATGCGTTCATTATAGGTACCCCATCGCTCTGAGCTCAGCACCGGCTTTTCGGAACTGAGCCCAACGCTCGGCTATCCAACGATCTGCTTTATCGGGATCGTTGAAGAATCGTTTGCCGACGAGCACACTCGCTGTGCCGTTGACTGCGTCGATGCGAACCGTAACGCCATTGCTTGCGTACTTCTTACTAATCTTTGCGTGCATGTCATCTCTCCTTGAATTTGTTAAGGTTGACGAATTTCAACCTTAACAAATCATCCAACTACATGTTGAATGATTTGTTAAGGTTGGGGAGCTCCACGCTCCCCAAACTTTGCTATCGACTGTTTTGCCAGCGTCCCATATACCAGAACCAACGTCGGGGTAATCGTTCGCCTTCAACTTGAACTGCGACGCGCAGCCATCCTTGGGGGCGATCCCAAATGTAGACGTCGACGGGCTGGATATAATAGCTCGGGACTTCGAGCTTGAGCTGCAAGCGACCAATCTTTGCTCTCAGAAGACCATATTGTTCATCGGTGAGTTTCGATAGATCGTAGTGCTTGATATTTGTAGCCATGTCATTTCTCCTATTTGTTAAGGTTAGCCGAATTGCTAATCCTTCAAGAGCGCTCAAAGGACGAAGAGCCCTTTAAGCGTTCTTGAAGGGCTCGCTGCTTCCCCGATTTCGAGAAGCAGCGGAACCTTTCGTTTCGTCATTCGGGGGGTCATCGCGATCTCTAAATGGTTCGCTCTCCCGCTATCATATCATCGCACAACGAAGTGGTGCTCCATGCATAGCTGTACCGAGTTTGTCCTACGCGCATCAACAGATGTCGCCCTACTTTACTCGTTTCCCATAAGCTGCATAGCCGGCTGTTGCGAACAAACGCTATCTTGATTTTCAATCAACTCGCTATCCCCCGACGCGCTCCAAACTTGACTGCATCGATTACCGATGCAACCACAACACTTGCATTCTCGCTCTCCGCGAGGTCTCACCGTCCACGATTTGTTAAGGCTAGGTTACGCGGAAGCGTGAAACCTAAAATAGGATGCCCCCACCCGCGAAAGGGCGAGCGTGAGCACAACCTTAACAAATCGTGAAGCGCAGCTTGGTACTTTGAAATTTTGGAATTTTGGAACCCACCGCTCCGCTTGCGCTGCCTACTATTACCTTTTTGAGCCTTGCCGATTTTCTAGCTCGCTGCTTCTTGCCCCCGTCGGTGCTTGCCCCCGTTTGCTCCGCCCCCTGTTTTCGCGAGTTACCTTTTCCGGTGCTCTTCGGATGCGCCTTGGAAGATTTGTGAAGTGAAAAATTGGTGAGTAGATTGTTAAGGAACCGATTCCCGGCCTTAGATGAAGCTTCAGACTACGTCCGTGCTTCATCTAAGTATAATTGGCTTTGAACCTTAACACATTAAGGGAAGATTAGAGGGAGATTAGATAGATTAAGAGAAGATTAAAAATACCCTATGATTGTCTTAACAACTTGCGATTTGTTAAGGTTGTGCGCTAAAACTACTTAAACTACGCACAACTGCACGTCTGAACCTTAACAAAAGTTTGAACCTTAACAAATCGTGAAATCTCATAATTTGTAGGGGAATCTTGTTAAGGTTCCTCCGCGATTTGTTAAGACTATTTAGACCATTTGCGATTTGTTAAGGTTGCGAGTTGTTAAGGCGTCGTTTTTTAATCTAGCTAAGCAGAAGATTAAAATTCTCTTAGCTAGATTAATGCATTTTAATGTCCCCTTAATCTTTCTAATACTCGTAGAATCACGCGATTTGTTAAGGTTGTGAGCGGGGATATAGGTGTGTGGGATTTGTTAAGGTTGTGGGTGGGATGTGATTTGTTAAGGTTATATAGAACCTTAACAATTGTTAAGGTTATAGATTAGAGAAGGGGTGTTGTGGGACGGGGGTGAGAGAGTGAGAGCGAGCGGGAGGGAGCGAGAGCGCCTGAGTTAGAAGGGCAGCGCTCGCACTCTTTTTTAGGCTTCGCTCAAACGCTCGCGCGCGTGCGATGCATTCTCCCGAGCCCCTCGCACAACCTTAACAACCTTAACAACTCTCTCGCGCGCTCTCCCAACCTTAACACAACCTTAACACTCGCGCGACCGCGTGAGTGGGGGACAACCTTAACAAATGTTAGGGTAGTTATTCTAGATCTGCACTCTCGCGCTCTCACGAACTACCAGTAGATCTGGGGGGTAGAGAGACCTGCGACCCCTGTATGTATGGGTAGATGATAGAATAAGAAATGAGATGATTTGTTAAGGTCCTAGACTAATGTTAAGATAACGCTAATCTGTTCTTAAGGTTGCTCTAATCTGTTAAGGTATACCGACCCCCGCCGCGTGCGCGAGCACGAGTGAGCTGGGTGCTGTGTGCGACAAGTTTTCAATTCGCTCTCACACTCACACTCACATCATCAAGGCTCTCACACTCGAGAAACTCTTAGAATCTCTTGGAATCCCTCACATGCAACACCCACGTCATGCAACCCCAGAAGGTCACCAAATTCTAGGAAACAGCACACCCTAAAAGCATAGTTTGATACGTCAAACTAACTAACTAAACTAACTAAACTAACCCACCTCTGGGGGAGCATAGCATAGTTAGTTTGCCGTATATATACATATACGGCAAACTAACTATGCTCAAACGATGCTTTCCCCTATAAATAGGGATTTTCTCCCAAACTATGCTATCTTCTTCGTTGCATATCTTCTAATCCCCCACCGCTTCTGCCTGGTTGTTTTCCCCCGAAAAGGTTATATAATAATGTTAAGGTTTGTTAAGGTTCAGGAGTTAAACTGTGTCAGCTAGCTCATTTGGTGCTAAGGCTAATAACAAGTCGGACGATCCCAATCATGTCTCTGAATCTCCTGAGGCAAGAAAAGGTCGTCGCGCTCTCACTTCTCTCCTTCAAGAGGCAGGTGATCAAGTCGTTACCCTCATGAGACAGAATGGAGCGACAGTTGATGAAGTTATTATAACCAAAGCACAAGTTCTTAACGACATGGTCTGGGAGATGTTACTATATAGATCAGTATCGTTCCCTGATGGGGTTCAATTACGACTGACTAGCTTGACTGACTGGTTTGAAGCAGTCAAGTTCCTCTATCGTCAAGTGGATGGTCCACCTCCAGCTGAAATGGGATTGACATTGAATCCCAACTTCGATCCTAAAGTTTGGGCGGCTGATCGACAAGGACGTCTCGAAGCGATTACTCGAGAATTACCTTCAGACGATGTTCTAGCTTTGCCCGTTGCTCAATCCCCTGGTGAAGTTTCACCCTCGACTAACGAAGACTTAAATCAAGCTATTGAGAGTGCTGAGCCAGTTCGTGGTACAATCTTTGAGAGACAAGATGGAACTCAAGAGTCTTAAATCTCAATTCGCCGCTGAGTTTATTGATATCCAGGAAGCTTCCCAGATCGAAGGAGCAAAGTGGGAGGCGTACCAGTTTCGCGACTTGAATAACACTTCGCGTTATGGCTTGGATATTAAAAGTCGACAGGTAGGTTGGTCCTTTACAGCTGCTCTAGACGCGTTTTGTGATAGTAGGCTGACCCCAGGCTGGCCTTACATTTTCGTTTCCATTAATTTGGACGAGGCAAAGGAAAAGATTCGATATCTTCGCAATATAGTAGCTGCGACTGACCTACCTGTTCGCCCTCAGAGATTCATCGTAGACAGTATGACAGAGCTCGAGTTCGAAGATCATAGTCGGTTCATATCTCATCCTTGCAAGCCTGTTCGAGGTAAGGCTGGGGCTCGAATCTATCTAGACGAGATGGCTCACTATCCCGAGGGGTTGGACAAAGAAATTTATACAGCCGCGGTTCCTGCTACTACCAAAGGTGGGGGGTACATTCGAATAGGGTCGTCTCCTTTAGGTGCTCGAGGGTTATTTTGGGAGATTGCGACTCAGTCAATGAGACAGTGGCCCGGGTTTACTAGGACTTGGATTCCTTGGTGGGTGACATCTTCATTATGTACCAATCTGCTGATTGCTCCCATTGAAGCCCCGAGCATGACAACTGAAGATCGAGTGATGAAGTTTGGGTCTGACATATTAAAAGAGATCTTCGGCAACATGTTTCTTGAAGACTTCCAGCAAGAGTATGAGTGTATGTGGGTTGATGAATCGACCTCATGGTTGCCTTGGGACATTATCGTCAGGAATCAGCGTCCCAATTTGCTGAACTTCCACTTCAAGAGTGTGACAGAAGTATTGAATGGGATCGACGATATTCTGGATGCCATCAAGTCGTCCAAGATCGAGAATGCTTTAGCCGGAGGGCTCGACATAGGTCGTAAATATGACCTTACTGAGTTCGTTGCAGTCGGGAAGTCAATGTCTGGGGAGTCTCCTCTACGTATATCTGTATCGTTAGATCGAGTCGAGTATGACGAGCAGGAAGCCTGTTTTACGAAGTTGATAGAAGCTCTGCCGTTTATAGATGTGCTAGTGGATCAGAACGGGATCGGAGCCCAGCTTGCGGAAGCTCTCGAGAGAACTTGGAAAGCAACAGGCGTGATCTTTTCTAACCCTAATAAAGAGCTCTGGGCTGTAAATGCTAGAATCTCGATGCAGCGGAATTTGGCTCCTATCCCCGAAGATAGAGATCTGTCGTATCAAATTCATAGCATCAAGAAACAAGTCACGGCTGCTAAGAATAATGTGTTTGATACAGAAAGAAATGCTAAGCACCACGCTGACAAGTTCTGGGCGTGGGCGCTTGCATTGTACGCTGCCAATTCTGAAGGAGCCGAGACGGAGATCGTTTCGGAAAACGCCGAGTATCGAGGCTAAGTTGATATGTCACTTTGGAGTAGACTAGTGATCGCTGTAAAAGCATTTCGTGAAAACTACGTTACATCAGACTTCTTGGACGTCGACGACTTCGAAGATTACGGAGCTCGATTAGTTCGATACCAGATTCTGTGGGCTTGGTATGAGAATACAGCCTTTCGAGATATCCACAAGTGGGCTCAGCTCTACCGAAAATCCTATGGGTTGTATAAGTATATTCGGAATATCTACAACCCATCATTCAGGTTGTCAGAGTTCTGGAAGATGTTGATTTGGGGTGGGCTCTTAGACCCTGAAGCTCGAGATGTCGGGGCTATCCCGATTGTTGCAAAAGATGACAAATTGCGTGAGTCGATCTCGGCTCTCTGGCTCGCGTCGGGTTGGGCTACGAACAAAGACCTGGTGTCGTTGTGGGGAGCTACGTTGGGAGATGTTGCAATACGAGTAGTCGATGATACTGTTCATTCAGAAGTTCGGCTTGAGCCTATTCATCCTTCTTCAATTAAAGACCTAACGATTGATGCTCGGGGGTATTGTAAAGGGTATGTTCTGGAAGAGGTTCGTGAATTGAACGGCAAGGACGTGACTTATACAGAGACTGTGACGCGAGGGGAAGGGGACTTGGTCCTGTTCAAGACGGAAGCTAATGGAAAAGAATATGCTTGGAATGGGGCTGCGTCATCTTGGTCAGAGGCTTATGGTTTCGTCCCTCTGGTCTCGATCCAGCACAATAACGTAGGGTTCAAGTTTGGCTGGGCAGAAGTGCATCCTCTACGGTCTAAAGTCAATGAAGTTGAGGATCTTGCGTCCAAACTGCATGATTACATTAGAAAAGCCGTAGACCCAGTATGGTTGTTCAACTTCAAGAGACCTCGTGGAGCGGAGACGTCTAATACGGGTACTCCGGGGGGTCGCGACGAGACACCCGCGATTTACGTACCAGACCCTGCAGCAAAAGCCCAGGCTTTGATTACAGATCAGCTCGATATTCAGAAGACATCAGAAGAAATTGGTCATCTATTAAAAGAGACCGAACGAGATTACCCCGAGCTTCAGATGGATATCTGGACCGCTGGAGAAGATACGTCTGGTCGAGCGTTACGTCAAGCTCGTCAACGCGTTGAGACCAAGGTTATTCAGCGTAGAGCCAATTACGACGGAGCGATAGTTCGAGCTCATCAGATGGCTATTGCAATCGGAGGGTTCCGAAACTACCCTGGTTACGAGGGGTTTGGTTTGGACAGCTATGAGCAAGGGAAGTTAGATCACACTATCAATCCTATGAGGGAGGTCTTCAAGACAGACCCTCGAGAAGAAGCTGAGATAGATAAGCTCTTCTGGGATTCAATTAAATTAGCGACAGAAGTAGGAGTTCCAGTCGAGCTTCTTTTGAAGAAGAAGGGTTGGAATGAGGATCTGATAGCTGAAGTTACAGCAGGAATTGCTAAGAAGGAAGCGAAGAAGGCTGCTGAAGATGCTGCTAAAGCTGAGCAAGAGCATCAGAGGCTCGAGGCTGTCAATGCTTCCCGAAATGAATCAGGGAATTCAGCTTCGAAGACAACGGGTCCAAGAGGGACCACATCTTCAAAAGCTAGTCAAGAATAAGGAGATTTGAAATGCCTACAGACGAGGAAAAGGCTGCAGCCGAGAAAGCTACAGCGGAGAAAGCAGCTGCCGACAAGTTAGCTGCCGAAGAAGCTGCCAAGAAGAAAGTGGCTGATGAAGCCGCAAAAAAGAAAGCCGAAGACGAGAAGAAAACGGCGGACGAAAAGTGGCAGAAAATCTACGACATGCTTCCTGACGACCAGAAGGAGATTTACGATTCTCATACTCATGGTTTGAAGTCGGCTCTTGAAAAAGAACGGCAGAATGCCAAGGATCTCCCTGCTGCTTTGAAACGTCTCGCTGAGATCGACGAAGCCGAGGCAAAGCGTAAAGAGGCTCAGATGACTGAGCAGGAGAAGCTTCAGAATCAGTTGAATAAGATCTCGGCTGAAAAAGAAGCTCTCGCAGCACGTTTAAGAGAGACTCAGTTGAAGAGTACTGTGCTTCGTCTCGCAATGAAATTACTCTTCAAAGATCCCGAAGATGCTTACACCATGATTAAAGAAAAGTTAGGAAGCATCAAGGAAGTGTCGACAGAGACGGACAGCGAAGTTGAAGGGTACTTGGAAGTACTATCCAAGTCCAAGCCCTATCTTCTAGGGAAGGAGAAGGGAGATGGTCTCGGTTCTCCTTTCAGCAAGACCAAGACTTCCACGAAGACTCCAGCTACTGAGAAGTCCAAGCCTCTGATCAAGTTCTAGAATAAGGAGAAGTTACTATGGCGAATGAAGTTGTTGTAACTGCTGCTCAAGTTGGTCTAGTGGACCCGTTGAAGGCAACAGTCAAATCCTATATTACAGGTGTTGCCGTCACCAAAGGCCAGTCAGTGTACGTTGTTGCAGCTACAGGTAAGCTGGCATTGTGCACTGGAGCTGCTGCCAATCAGGCAGCTCAGTTTCGTGGAATCGCCTTGAACAGCGGTGGGATAGGTCAAGCAATTGACGTTTGTGAGGATGGTGAGTTGTACGGGTTTACCCTTGCTGGAAACTACGACACTCTCATCTATGCTCATGACACAGCAGGTGTTCTTTCAACTGCTGTGGGGACAGTCACTATCCCGGTTGGTCGTGTTGTCCCACTGACAAACAATGCCCTCACAAAGGTGTTGCGCCTCTTCACGATTCGTAAAGCCAATTGGGCATAGTGAGGTGATACATGGCTGATATCACTGTTACTGCTGCGCAAGTAGGGTTGGTAGATCCCCTGAAAGCGACAGTTAAGTCGTATGTTGCTCTTGAAGCTATTACAAAAGGGCAAGCTGTATGCATCGATGCCACTTATGGTAAGGTAGTTCC
>Ga0315286_10003654_pt1 | contig 14598 bp, 13 predicted proteins | sample YL17G10_0_MG_FD_205038 | JGI IMG/M metagenome (GOLD analysis project Ga0315286, IMG submission 205038) | Sediment microbial communities from Yellowstone Lake, YNP, Wyoming, USA - YL17G10_0 | ecosystem: Environmental > Aquatic > Freshwater > Lake > Sediment | place: USA: Wyoming | collected...
CCGGGCGGCGCAGATGGATTGCTGGTCCGTGGACTGTTAGTCGCGAACAAATGTCGCGCAACGGAACCACGTCGGTGGAAGTGTGAAATAGGAAACACGTATGCACGGCCGCTGCGAGGTGGAGCCAGACATGGACACCTGCCACCACGACGCGCGACTGGACCTCCAGACCAATGCCGGGAGCACATTCGATCTGCCTGAAATCCGGGAGTGGTTTTGAGCCACATCTCCGGGACGCCGGCGTTCCTCGTGCCACACGCTTATGACCACTCCCCACGATCAGCCCCAACCTGCTCCGCCTCTCCTGTTAATGCCTGAGAAGGCATTGTCGATCCGCAGTGCGCACCTACGACATGAGGCATTGATCAAGTCTTTCGCACTCCTCTATCTACTACCGGGTCCGGCGTTTCTGCTGGTCGCCATTAGTTGGCCAGTCGTTGGTGAGGAACCCTCGGCTGCTTGGAGAATTCTGATCGCAGCCTTGTGTTTCTCGTTCGGCACGCTCCTGCTGTGGACTGGATCCGGACTCAGGAAACTGGATAAGCGAGCGAGAACAGCCGCGACGATTCTTGCTTGCATCGGATTGTTGGGTGTTCCCATCGGCACGATCATCAATGGGTGTATTCTCTACCTCTTGCTGTCGCAGAAAGGGTCAATGATATTCTCCGACGAGTACATAGCGATCACGGCGGCCACTCCTCAGATGAATTACCGGACGCCCATCATTGTTTGGATCTCGATATGGACGTTCTGGCTCTTCCTTCTGTCGGGGACAGTATGGGTTGTAATCCAAGCCCTGGTTGGCAAGTAGTCGAGCGCGCTCAACCCCAGAGAGGCAAGAGAAGAATGAATCCTGCAGCAAACGTTGGCGGCATATGAAGACGCGATGCTCGAAACTCGTTCGGTTCGCTTCCCTGCTGGGCCTGGTCCTTTGGGCAGTGGGGCCACGGGCCGTTGCCCAAGTTGTGAATGCAGGGGAAGCCCTCAGAAACGCACGGGAACTGGCCACCTTCGGCGGGGACAAGGTTGGGTTTACCGGCGTGGCGTTTTCGCCGGACGGTCAGCGACTGGTCGCCGGAGGCGTGGAAACCACCGCGAAGGTTTTCGATCTGACGAGCGGGCGGGAACTCTTTACGGTTACCGGGGGCAATGGTGGCACCTTCGCCGTGGCCTACTCTCCGGATGGCCGCCAGTTCCTCACGGGTGGAGACTACGGTGCGAGTCTCTGGGACGCCGAAGCCGGCGGCCTGGTTCGGACCCTGCCCCCGCGGGCCGGGGCGGACTGGTTGGAGTCCGGCCCGCTGCGGCGGCGCTCGGAATGGCATGGGCAGAGGGTCGAAGTGGTCGCATTTTCCCCAGACGGCACGCGTGTGTTGACCGGGGCCAACGACAGCAAGGTCATCGTATGGGATGCCGCCAGCGGTGAGTCGCTGCTCTTGCTGAGGCGGGAGGGCGACTCGTGGGTCCATGCGGCGGCCTTCTCCCCGGATGGGCTGACCATCGCCATCGCCAGTTACGACGGCAAGATCACCTTCTGGGACGCACAGGCAGGGCACGAGTTGCTCACGCTGACCGGCTACACTAACGCCATCGAGTCGCTCGCCTACTTTCCGGACGGCAGTCGAATCGTCACTGCCAGCTATGACAACACGGCGAGGGTTTGGGACTCGAAAGCTGGCCGAGAACTCCTGAACTTCCGAGGACATCGGGGGGCGGTAATGTGCGTGGCGGTGTCGCCGGACGGCCGACGGGTGGCCACCGGCAGCTCGGACCGTTCGGCAAGGGTCTGGGACGCCGAGACCGGTCAGGAACAGTTCCTTCTCCAGGGGCACAAATCCGCCCTCGACGGCATCGCTGTTTCGCCTGACGGACGGCGGGTGGCGACCACCAGTTTTGATCAGACGATCAAGATCTGGGACGTGACGCCCGAGGCTGGATCGGTCGTCACGGGTGCAGTCTCCGATCTGCGGCTGGAAAGCGCTTACCTCCCCTTGGCGATGCGTCTCGAAGGCGACCCCTTGAAGCGGGAGGTCCACTCAGTCCGATTGACCGGGAACGTGCCCACCAAAGGCGACGGTGCCGGCGAGATCTGGCTCGATACGCGTCTGGCAGACCTCAACGCGTTCGGGGATGTCGTTCGTCGGGTTGGACCCGAACCGGCTCCGATCCGCGTGGAGTTGCGTTACGTCGCCACAAATACGGGCCAGAGCACAAACAACCCGACGGGCTTTGGGCCCCGAGCTGATTCCAAGGCGTCTCGAGGGTTCAGGTTGTACGACCTGGTGTTTCCGGGCGGTGCGCTGGGCAGCCGGTTGCAGCTCGTCCTGGGCACGGCCAGTTTGGGGCCGCATCGTTTGTTGGCCTATGGCCCGGCGCCCTCGATCCAGGAGCCGTACCTGAAGAAGCCGGGGCACATCGTCGAACTGGTTGGAAATCCGCCAATCAGGTCCGCTTTGCCCGACGCTCCGCTCGGGCGGGAAGTCGATTTGACCGGATACTATACGGTCGTGGACGGCCGGATTCGCCGCCTGGAAGTGCAGGGAAAACCGGGGGGTGCCGGCAAGCTTGCTTTCGACCCGAACCGCATCACGTTTGATCCCTTCGGCGAGCCCGTGATGTTCACGATGATGGGGTATCCACGCCATGAAATCACGTTCAAGCCAGCAGAGGACGCGGATCCCCTCGGGCAGGGACGAAGCCTCTACTGGGCGGTTTCGAAGGACGCCAAGGACACGAACCGGGTCGCGGTGGTGCTGGGCCAAACCGAGATCGGGCCGCACCGCGTGCTGCTCTACCGCGGTGACCAGGTGGCGTTCATTGTGCCCGCTCACCTGACCAATCGCCGTCGCCAGGAGATCGATGCTTCAGGACTCGCCAGTCTCTCAACCGGCGAGCAGAAAGCCATCGCTGACCTGCGTCTAGGCGGCATCACGCGCGACCGGCCATGAACGATATCCTCGCAATTCTCCTTTCTCTCTGTTCATTCGTCGCTGTTGTCGTCCCGATCGCTTTCGTTACGCGTGCTCTGCAGCGGCGGCTCGAGGCGCGTTTACCGGCCACACTGCCCTATTCTTGGGGATTCTATTTTGGTTGCCTGGCCGTGGCGGGGGGCACCCTGTTGGGTGCCATCGGCGGCCTTGCGACGGTGGCATCGGGTTTGGCCGGAGCATGGAAGGACGTGGTTTTCAACGCTGGAGTCACAGTGTTTTGCATGGTACAGGCGGTCTGCGGCTGGTTCATTATCCGGCGGAAGCGCTGGGCTTGGGTCATCGGCACGATCCTGAGCATCAACCCTATGGTCTGGGTCGCCAACGCCATCTACGGCCGCAACCGTTGGAAGGAGTTTGCCGGGATCCCTTACGGCCCCGCTCGCACCGAGAACGAGGGATACGAGCTGTTGCATGTGGCTACGAAACTGGAGGTGGAAGGGCGTGTGCAGGGGGCGCTGGCTCTTTACCAGCGCATTGTGGAAGAGTGTCCGGATACTACCGCCGCACAAGATGCACAGAAGAGCATCGAGAGTCTGCGAACCAGGATTGGTTGACATGGAATGCGGCCTGATCCAGTTGCCCGGCGGATTCCCATGGCTGATTCGCACACCACCAAACGCCGGATTCGCCTGCGGCGTCCTTGGCGGATCGGGTGGTGGTTGGGACTTGGCATCGGGTGGCACCGGAACCTGAAATCCACCGTGATGCGATGAATCTGCCTCCTGGTTTTGCGGAGAGATTAGCGGAGAAGACTGCCGAGCAGTTGTGCGAGATGCTTGTGAAGGCCGGAGTCTATCTTCCGGAGGCGATCGCCGCTGCGCGGACGGAGTTGCAGCGCCGCGGCTTGACCCCAAGGCAAGTGGCTGAACTGGAGGCAGTCGTCTGGGTTAAGCTCGCTCAACAACGTCGAGCCGAGGAGGCATCCTTCAAAAGCGCGAACAGGCGTTTTCACTTGGTTTCGTTCTTGATTCACTGCCTTCTTCGCGGTTGAGCCTTTGCGGCCCCTGGGAGGATCGCGCGGGAGTCTCCGAAGGCGGACTACTCCAGAGCGGCTCCGCCTCAACGGATCACCCGCCCTGCCCGCCGATTTCGGGAGGAACGTCTCCGGTGGCCCCCCAAACCCCAGTGTCCGCGGGAACCCTGGCTGCCTTCCATTGAACGCCAGCCAGATCTGCTCCTTCGAAGTTAGCCCCTTCGAGTTTGACCCCGGCGAGGTAGGCCGAGTGCAGGTTGGCACCTCCAAAGTTGGCCCCCCTCAAGTTAGCATGGCTAAGATTGGCACCACGGAGGTCGTCCCGACTCAGATCGGCTTGTCTCAGGTTGGCATCCTGGAGAGGGGCACCGTGGAAGTCGGTATCGCTCAAATCCGCCCGGGCCAGGTTGGCGCCGCGGAGATCAGCCCCGCTCAGATCGGCATGACTGAGGTTGACGCCGCGCAAGTCGGCCGCGACCAGGTTCGCGTGGCTGAGGTTGGCCCCGTGCAAATCCGCGTGACGGAGTCTCGCCCAACTCAGGTCTGCCTTCTGGAGGTCTGCATGGCTGAAATCGACGCGGTTGAGGCTGGCTCCGCTGAGATTGGCCTGTTTCAAGTCAACCGGTTCTGGGCAGCCCTTGCGCCACGCATTCCAGCCTTTCACCCCATCGGCCAACCGCCTCAGATGTTCAGGATTCGACATATCTGATCAAGACCAGCGATGGACTCGTGCCATCGTTCGTCGGGGGCCGATCGTCTGGAGCGCGATCACCGCCGTTACCACTACGGCGATGAGAACTCCCGCGATCTTAGTTGTGCGTGAGACTTGAGCCATAAACTGCGACCCAGTTGCCGACCGGTATCTGTCTTCTGACCACCGACCCCCCGGTTCCCCAGGCAACGCTCCCTGCCCGAAGCAGCGAGGGCAAAGGCCCTGGAGCGGCCCGGCGGTCAGCTCGCGCTGCTGCGTGGCCGGCTACTTGGCAGCCGTTCGCTCTTCCGTGAGCCAACTCGCGACCTGCGCCGCGGAAGCGGCCTCCCAGATTATGACCGTCCCATCCCAACTGCCGGTGACAATCCGCTGGCCGTCCGGCGAAAAGGCTACAGACATGATCCGATCGTTGTGCCCTTTGAGCGTGAGCAGTTCCTTGCCGTTGGCGGCGTCCCACACCTTGGCTGTCTGATCCGGACTGCCAGTGACAATCCGCTGGCCGTCCAGGGAAAAGGCCACAGACGTGATCTCGTTGCTATGTCCTCTAATGGTGAGCAGTTCCTTGCCGCTGGCGGCCTCCCACACCTTGGCCGTGCCGTCGGCGCCCGCGGTGACGATCCGCTGGCCATCCGGGGAAAAGGCCAAAGACAAGACACGACTGCTCTGCCCTTTAAGGGTGAGCAGTTCCTTGCCGCTGGCGGCCTCCCACACCCTGGCCGTCCTATCCTCACTGCCGGTGACAATCCGCTGGCAGTCCGGCGAAAAGGCCGCCGATATGATCGGAGAGCTGTGCCCCTTGAGGACAGACAGTTCCTTGCCGCTAGTCGTTTCCCACACCTCGGCTGTATGGTCCCAACTGCCGGTGACAACCCGCTGGCCATCCCGGGAGAGGGCCACAGACAAGGTCCACCCGATAGGTCCTCCGATGCTGAGCAGTTCCTTGCCGCTGACGGCCTCCCACACCTTCGCCGTCCGATCCAAACTCCCGGTCACAATCCGCTGGCCGTCCGGGGAAAACGCCGCAGACGGGATCCCGTCGCTGTGTCTGACAGTAAGCAGCTCCTTGCCGGTGGCGGCCTCCCACACCTTGGCCGTCCGATCGTAGCTGCCAGTCAGAATCCGCTGACCGTCCGGCGAAAATGTCAGAGACACGATCCCTTCGTTGTGCCCTTTGAGAGTCAACAGTTCCTTGCCGGTGGCGGCGTCCCACACCTTGACCATCCGATCGTAGCTGCCGGTCACAATGCGCTGGCTATCCGGAGAGAAGGCCACAGAGATGACTTCAGAGACGCGCCCTGTGAGGGTGAGCAGTTCCTTGCCGCTGACGGCGTCCCACAGCTTGGCTGTGTTGTCGTCGCTTGCGGTGGCAATCCGCCGGCCATCCGGGGAAAAGGCCACAGACCTGATCCGATCTTTGTGCCCTTTGAGGGTGAGCAGTTCCTTGCCAGTAGCAGCCTCCCACAGCTTGGCCGTAGCATCGCCGCCGCCGGTGACAATCCACCGGCCATCCGGGGAAAAGGCCAAAGACCAGACACAATAGCTGTGCCCTTTGAGGGTGAGCAGTTCCTTGCCGGTGGCAGCCTCCCAGACCTTGGCCGTCGAATCCTCACTACCGGTGACGATCCGCTGGCCGTCCGGAGAAAACGCCGCGGCAAGAACGGACGCACGGTGCCCGCGGAAGGTTATCAACTCCAGATGCATTTGCCGCTGCCAGTAATACCACTCGAAGCCACGGCCCGGATACGTCGCCGTTTCCTCCAAGAGCTCCCCCATTCGGCCCATATTGTTCTGATCCCACGCCTGCTGCACCAAATTCATGCTGGCCACGTAGAGGTTGTGCTGCGATTCGCGATCGCTCGCTTCTGCGCGCTGGCGCGCCGCCTCCGCTTCCCGTTGCGCCCGTTTGGCTAGGATGGCTTCCCAAGTGCTGATGACTGCGCCCGCTACCAGCGCCAGCGCCACCAGCGCGGCCGTGCCGAAAGCGAGTTTGTGGCGGTGAAGCAATTTCCGGAAGCGATACGCCACGCTCGGCGGACGAGCCACGACGGGTTCGCTGCCGAGATAGTGCTGGAGGTCCAGCGCCAGCCCATTGGCCGTGTCGTAGCGGCGCGCCCGGTTCTTCTCCAGGCACTTCATCACGATCCAATCCAAGTCGCCCCGGAGCAAACGGACCAGCTTCGGCGCCTCAGATCGGCGGTGCTTCGCCACGCGCATCCGTTCGGCCTCGGCCATCGTGCTCAGGCGCATGGAGGGCCGCACGGGTTCTTCCTCGCGGATTCTCCGGCGCATCTCGTCCAGCCCCGCCTTGACCAGGTCCTCGATGTCGAAGGGAGTCCTGCCCGCGAGCAGTTCGTAGAGCAGCACCCCCAGGCTGTAGATGTCGCTGCGGGTGTCGATGTCCAGGCTGCCCAACTCGGCCTGCTCCGGGCTCATGTAGCCCGGCGTGCCGAGGAACTGGTGGAACCGGGTGAACACCGTCTTCTGCGTCAGCTCGAGCTGCGTGGCCTTGGCCAGGCCAAAGTCGATCACCCTTGGCACAGGCACACCGTCTTGCAGAGTGACCAGGACATTGGACGGCTTGATGTCCCGGTGGATGATCCCTTTCTGATGGGCGTGCTGGATGGCGTGACAGACCTGGGTGAAGAGCTTCAGCCGCTCGACCGGCGGGAGATTGTTCTGGTCGCAGTACTGAGTGATCGGCACGCCCCGGACCAGTTCCATCACGAAATAAGGGCGGCCGCTCGCCGTCGCTCCCCCATCCAGGACCTTGGCGATGTTCGGATGGTCCATCAGCGCCAGGGCCTGTCGCTCGGCCTCGAAGCGGCCAATGACCTCCTTGGTGTCCATGCCCAGCTTGATGATCTTGAGCGCCACGCGGCGTTTCACCGGCTCCTTCTGCTCGGCCATATAGACCACGCCGAAACCGCCCTCGCCGATGCGCTCAAGCAGTTTGTAGCGGCCGATGACCGAACCAGGGCCTTCCGACACCACCGCCTCGCTGCCAACCGTCGCGTCGTGATCCGTGACTGCCGACTTCTGACCTCTGACCTCTGACTTCCGATCACCGACCTCCGGCCTCTGACCGCCAGCCTCCGCCCCCCGAGCTCTGACCGCCGTTTCCCCGAGTAGAAGTTCCTGGGCGACGCATGCAGGGCAGAGCCCCTCGAGCGAGCCGGCGGTCAGCTCGCGACCGCATCGTGGACAGTGGCGATCAGCGGTCATGTGATCAGATTGACCTTACACTTGGCCCAGTCCAAGTAGGATTTCTTCAACTGCATTCGCAAGCAGAAAGATGGTCATGGCATGCTGCCTCTCCCGTTCGGCCATTCTACCGAAAGTGTGAAGGAGGCAATCGTGGATGCCCGACTTCATCACTACTTTGAGGCGGCCACCCGCCTCTAGACGGGTCGAATTCGGGCGACGGCGAGAAGATGTGGTCACCTATCGTCTCACAGCCACTTCCGAGAACGACAAGAAGGCAGAATGCCAACACGAGCGGGAAGTTTGTTCTGAAATGGCTGTTCATAAACGGGCACGTAAGCGAGCCGGGGCCGTGCGGCGAGCCCTCAGCTCGCGACCGCAGCGCGGACAGTGGCGATCAGCCATCATGCGGTCCTCGGAAGGTGGTGAGAATCGCCAGGCTCTTCACGGAATTTCGGCGAAGGACGCCCGTTGCTTCGGAGTGGGGGCGGAGAAGTCGCGCCCGCGTTTGGAGTGCGTTGGCCCGAGCCGGCGCTTTGCCGGAGTAAGGACCCTGGCGCCGGCGGCGTACCCTCATGGAGCAGCCGTTCGCCACGCCGAAAGCGGTCCCTTGGGGAACCGCACTCCACACGCTGGCGCGAGCGACCAACCGCCTTCCCAACCGGTCCGCCCCATCCCAGCCGCTCACCCCGAAATTCGGCAATGAACCAACAATCATAAGTCCCTCGGCTGGATCGCGCCCGGTACCGGCGCCTTCCGCAGCCGAAACTCGCGCGCCAGTCGGAGCGCGTCGACTAGTTGCTGTGCGGTCATCTGCATTTCCACCTCGGACATGAGTTCCCTCGCCTCCACGAAGCCTTGCGACGCAGCCAGGTCCAGCCACTTGTGCGCTTCAACATTGTCCTTTGCGACGCCCCTGCCGAAGAAGTAGTACCTCCCGAGAGTGAGCTGCCCGGCCGGGTCGTGCTGCTCCGCCGATTTGTGGCACCACTTCACAGCCTCGACCTCGTCTTTGGCCACCCCATGACCGTCGGCATAGCAGTGGGCAAGGTTGTATTGCGCTTCTGCCAGCCCCTGTTCCGCCGCCGCACGAAACCACTTCACAGCCTCTCCGTAGTCCTGGACCACGCCGTCCCAATTGGCATAGCGGCTACCGAGGTTGCATTGGGCGGCAGCGTGCCCTTGTTCGGCAGCCTTGCGATACCACTTTGCGGCTTCGGCCAAGTTACGGGCCACTCCCCGGCCGTCTTCAAAGCACAGGCCGAGGTGGTATTGCCCCCCAGCGTGCCCCTGCTCCGCGGCCCGGCGATACCAACTCGCACATTCGAAGTAGTCCCGGGTTACGCCTTCTCCTCTGGAATAAGCGACGCCGAGGTTGTCCTGTGCCGCCGTGTACCCCTGCTCCGCCGCCTTGCGGAACCAGTTCACAGCCTCGACAAGGTCCTTCGGAACTCCGTTCCCTTCGGCGTAACAGAAGCCAAGGTTGCACTGAGCTGCCGCGTCCCCCTGCCCAGCCGCTTTACGATACCACCTCACGGCTTCGCCGTAGTCCTGCGGCACACCGTTTCTCGTCTGGTAGCAGACACCGAGGTTGTATTGTGCGCGCGCGTGCCCCTGCTCAGCAGCCTTGCGGAACCACGCTGCGGCCTCGACAGGGTCCCGCGCAACACCTCTGCCTTGCCAGCAGCAGAGGCCCAGGTTGAACTGCGCTTCGTCATCTCCCCGGGCTGCGGCCTTGCGGTACCAGTTGACCGCTTCCAGGTAATCTCGCGGAACACCTCTGCCCAGTCCGTAGCAGACGCCGAGGCCGCACTGCCCACTCGGGTGCTCCAGTTCAGCCCCCTTGCGAAACCACTTCACCGCTTCGGTATCGTCCTGCGGCACGCCGCTGCCGGTCAGATAGCACACACCCAGGCACGATTGCGCGCCGGCGTCGCCTTGGTCCGCGGCTTTGCGAAGCCAGCCTACGGCCTCGGCAAAATCCCGCGGCACGCCACTGCCGAGGAAGTAGCAGGCGCCCAGAGCAGACGCGGCGAAGGCGTCACCCTGCTCCGCCGCCTTCCGGAACCACTTCACGCCCTCGCCATAGTCCTGAACCACCCCAATGCCGTGGAAGTAGCAACCGCCGAGATCGCGTTGAGCTGGAACCTCACCTTTCTCCGCTTTAGCTTTCGTTTCCTCAAAGATTGCCTTCCGGCCTGCTTCGTCTGGCGCGAGGGTTCGACGATCGATCGTCATGCTCACGCTTACGACAGGTTCGTCTTCCTTTTGGGGGCTCGGAATGGCCGGAAGGCTGTCCTCCGCGCCGAACGCGAGTTCACCCGCTCCCACGAGGAGCCACACGGCCCAGATCAGGCCTCGCCAGCCAGCCGGTTTCGCTGGCGTAGAAACCGCGGCCATCGCGTTCAGGGCGGCACCAGACGGACAGAGGCCTTCGAGTGAGCCGGCGGTCAACTCGCGGCCACAGCGTGGACAATGCCGATTAGTAGTCATGGGGTTCCTCTGAAAAGGACGGTGGGGACCATCAGGCTCTTCAAGGGGTTCCGGCGAAGGATGCCCGTTGATTCGGAGTAAGGGCTGAGAAGTCGCGCCCGCGTTTGGACTGCGCCGGCCCGAGCCGGCGCTTTGCGGGAGTAAGGACCTTGGCGCTGGCGGTATACCCTCATGGAGCAGACTTTCGCCACGCCGAAAGCGGTCCCTCGGGGAACCGCACTCCACACGCTGGCGCGAGCGACCAACCGCCGTCCCAACAGGTCCGCCCTCTCCCAGCCGTTCACCCTGAAATTCGGCATTGAACCAACAATCATAGGTCCCTCGGCCGGATCGCGGCCGGTACCGGCGCCTTCCGCAGCCGAAACTCGCGGGCCAGCCGGAGCGCGTCGGCGATTTGTTGACCTGTCATCTCGAGCTCGGCCCTGGACATCAGTTCCCTCGCCTCCATGAGCCCTTGGGACGAAGCCAGGTTCAGCCACTTGTGCGCCTGGACGTAGTCCTTCGGCACGCCCTTGCCCGTGGCGAGCAACTCGCCGAGCTGCCCTTGTGCCTCAGCGTCCCCTTGGTCAGCCGCGTTTCGATACCACCTCGCAGCCTCCCGGTAGTCCTGTGAGACACCTTTCCCTTCCTTGTAGCAGCGGCCGAGGTTGGATTGCGCCCCGACATTGCGCTGTTCAGCCGCTTTGCGGAACAACTCCACCGCCTCAACGTAATCTTGCGCCACGCCCTTGCCCGTGGCATAGCAAAGCCCAAGGTTGCTTTGCGCGGTGGGGTTCCCGTGCTCAGCGGCTTTGCGAAGCCACTTCACGGCCTCGACCGAGTCTTGAGACACCCCACTGCCGTTGAGGTAGCACACGCCGAGATTGGACTGCGCGGGAGCGTAACCTTGATCTGCTGCTCGGCGGAACCACTTCACTCCCTCGACCGGGTCCCTGGCCACACCAATGCCAGCGTAGTAGCAGCCGCCGAGATCCTGTTGCGCCTCGGCATCCCCGTTCTCTGCTCTGTCTTTCGTCTCTCTGAAGAAGGTCTTGCGGCCTGCTTCGTCCGGGGGAAATGCCCGGGGAACACCCACGACTCCAGTGGACACGACCAGTTCATCGTCGCTCCGGGCGTTTGGGATGGAAGGATGGCTGGCGTCGGCACGGAATACCGGTTCGCACACCGCCGCCAAGACCAATGCGGTCCAGAGGAGGCTCGGCTTGGGCATCAGTTTCATCGTGGTCTGTATTCCTGCCATCGCGCTTTACCTGGTACTACAGGAAATCGTTCCCCGGATTACCGGGTTTATGACGAACCAAGCCCTCGCCATTGCTCACGCGTTACCTTTCCGCGGCCGGTACCGGCGCCTGCTGCGGCTTGAACTCCCGGGCCTGCCGTTGCGCTTCGGAGATCTGTTCACCCGTCATCTGCCGCTCGATCGTGGACATCAGTTCCCTCGCCTTCAAGACGCCGTGCGACGCAGCCAGGTCCAGCCACTTGTGCGCCTCGACGTAGTCGGGCGGCACGCCCTTGCCAGGCTACGACCGTGCCGTCGGCCTTGAGCGCCAGACTATGGCCAGCGCCCGCCGCGACGGCGACCACGTTGGTCAAGCCGGCAGGAACCATGGCTTGGCCAAGGTCCGGCCATGAACCTGTGTTGTTGGTGCCGGCTCCCCAGGCTACGACCGTGCCGTTGCTCTGGAGTGCCAAGCTATGGATACCACCCGCGGCAATCGCCATCACGTTGGAAAGGCCGGGCGGGATGTTGGTCTGGCCGTAGAAGTTGGATCCCCAAGCTGCTGCGCCTGGCCCCGCTTCACGGCGGCTTCGCGTTGCGCGTTCGCCGCGATGGCGGTGGGGTTGTTCAGGTAAGCCAGCAGGTCAGTCTGGCTCTGGCTGAGCTCGAGTTGCAGCGCCCGGTTGGTGTTGATGGTGGCGCGCAGGGTGTCCATTTCGAGCGTGAAGAGTTGTGCCAGAAGGTTGGTGGAGAGGGTCACGCTGCCGTCGCCGCTGGTTCCGCTGAGCCGCAGCAGTTCCCCCATAGTCGGGCTCGCGGCGAGGGCCGCGTTGGTGGCAAGGATTTGGGCCGGCGTGTGGCTCAAGGAAACGCCTGTTTCCGCGCGGAGCAAATGTTCCACCGCCTGGCTGAAAGCAGGCGAGGATTGGGCACGACGTGTGCAGGTGTCTGCCAGGAGTTGGCCCTGGGACAGATCGTATTCGGTCCCCAGCAGCCGTTGGTTGGCCGAGTTGAGCAGCTCGGCCTTCCAACGACTGCTGTTCGTCGGCGCGTTCGCGCGCGCCACGAGGGTGTGGAGCAGGCTGAAGGTGGCCGGGTTGAAATTGGTATGGCCCGGCACTTGATGGAAGGCCTCGAGATAGGCCACCAACATTACGTCACGCCACCCGTCGGTCCGGATGTAAGCGGGCGCGTTGGTGCGGTAGCGCTGGAGAGCTTCCAGCGACACGCTGGCCAGCTCGGTCGGATCGGCGTGGGGATTGCGGCGGTGGAGTTCGAGCAAGACCTGGAGGCTGGCGTCCAGCTCGGGCTTCTCGAAGAAGGTCGTGAGCAGGTGGCCGGAGTACACCATGCACTGGAACTCGGCGGCGCTGATCGTCACGGTGTCGTCTTGTGCCCAGCCGGGCAAGGGGGTGAGCCACAGTGCGAGGGCCGCCAGGAAGACGAAGGACGAATGGAGTTTGCCTTTCATAGAGTCAGTGTTTCAGGTGCGAACGTGGCGGGCGCTGAGGAAGAGTGGAATTCTGCGAAGACCTCCTCCCATGGCGTGTTTCATTGCCACCAATGTGATTCACTCTCGGATGGCGGCCCGACCATCCGGTGACCTCCGAAGACGTGAGTGCCCTCGGATCTTTCCGCGACTAGCCAAGGCCATACCACTCCCCACGAACCGCTATGTCAGTAGCGAAGCTCATGTATCTCCCAGGCTCTAGTGCGGCTTTCTCATTGAGGTAACCAAGAGGCTTTAGAGGCAGACACGAGGGAGAAGGCCTTGCGGGCGTTTCGAGCGGCCATGACATCGTGGAAGCCGACTGGGCGCAACAGGAGCGCCGGTGGGGACGCGAGCCGGATTCGACCGAGGCTTTGGAGGCGGCCCTGGTCCGCACGACCAGGCTGCTGGCCCATGGACGCAACCGTCTCGATGCTTCAACCATCCACGCCGCCGAAGCCGTTCTGGCGGAGACCCGGACCACCGTCGCGGCCCGGACGGCCGACGATGCCGAAGCGCGTTCCGCCGGCTATCGCCGGGTGCGCTGGCTGAGCCGCGACGTCGCCCTTCGCCTCTCGGCCGTTCCTGATCGGCCGATCCTGTTCATGCAGCGCAACCGCTTCGTCTGTCAGATGCTGCATGAGTACATGGGCTACTTCTACGATTACGGCAACGTGCCCGCCGGCGGCGCCCTCCTGGTTCTCGAACGCCCCGGCCTGGCCCTGGACACGCGCCCCCTGCTTTCGGGCCAGCTCACCAACGGCAACTTCACGACGCTGGCCCTCTCCCTGGACGCGCGCACGGTCTACTTCGCCTTCGCCGAGCGGGCCCCGCGCAAGCCGGATTTCTACTCGCCGGAACGACGGTCGTTCCACCTCTATCGGGTGGGCGCCGACGGCTCGAATCTCTGCCAACTCACCCACGGTGTGGAGGACGACTTTGATCCCTGCCCGCTGCCCGACGGCGGGATCGCCTTCATGTCCACGCGGCGCGGCGGGTTTGCCCGCTGCAACAACGCCTGGGAGCCGTGCGCCACCTACACCCTGCACCGGATGGACGCCGATGGCGCCAACCTCCACGCCCTGTCCTTCCACGAGACCGGCGAGTGGCACCCCTCGGTCATGAACGACGGACGGCTCGTGTACATCCGCTGGGACTACGTGGACCGGTCGGCGGCCAACTTCCACGGCCTCTGGACCAGCAACCCGGACGGCACCGGGGTCAGCAGCCTGTTTGGCAACTACACCATGCGGATCAACGCCTGTTACCAGCCGCGACCCATCCCCGGGTCGGAGAAGCTGCTGTTTGTCGCGGGCGCGCATCACGCCGACGTGGGGGCCTCGCTCGTGCTGCTGGATCCCCGGCGAACCGCCCTGGACCGGACAACCGGCGAGGACCGGCTGGATTCGATCGAAGTGCTCACTCCGGAAGTCTGCTTCCCCGAGTCCGATGGCTGGCCCAAGAGCTACTTCCACAGTCCGTGGCCGCTCTCCGAGGACCAATTCCTGGTGGCGTTCAGTT
>Ga0315286_10003656_pt1 | contig 14596 bp, 19 predicted proteins | sample YL17G10_0_MG_FD_205038 | JGI IMG/M metagenome (GOLD analysis project Ga0315286, IMG submission 205038) | Sediment microbial communities from Yellowstone Lake, YNP, Wyoming, USA - YL17G10_0 | ecosystem: Environmental > Aquatic > Freshwater > Lake > Sediment | place: USA: Wyoming | collected...
CCGAAGCTTTGACTAAGCAGTTTCAAGATGTCCGAATCATCTAACTGAGGATCGCGGGTGATGGGAATCTCTGAAATCACAATTCAAGACTTCAAAGATCACTTCACCCGCGATTTTCCTTACTACAGTGGATCAGGGTGCTCCAAGGAATACGTGACAGATACGGATCTCAATCGCGCATACCTTGAAGCATCTGTGAATTTCAATGAATCTCTTTTTCCCAACCAAGATCAACTCGAAATCGCATATCTTTACCTCGCAGCTCACTTTCTCTGCATTGATATGCAAATGGCTGCACAAGGGCTAAATTCGGTTGGCTACAATCCCGTAACGTCTCGCACAGTGGGTTCGATTTCTGAGAGCTATCAAGTTCCAGAATGGCTATCGAAAGATCCTATCCTATCGGCGTACACGACTACCCGATACGGTCAAAAATACCTCACGATCATTCGTCCGTTGCTCGTCGGTAACGTCACTGTTTACGAGGGAGCAACAACAGCGTGAAAGAAAAAACCGCACAGTACGAAATCGATATTGATATGACAGCATTCAAAAATTTGAAAGACATGATCAATATGAATGCGTATGTCAAAATCGGAGTACTGAGCAATCATAAATCGAAACGTGGATCGTATGGCATAGCACAGATTGCTTCAGTACACGAGTTCGGTGGAAATCCAAGAGTGTCAGATGCCATGAGAAGGTGGTTTTACAACACCTTCAATGTCCGGCTGAGAAAAGATAAGCAAACGATCAACATCCCAGAACGCTCTTTTTTGCGCTTATCCATGACTCAGAAGGCTTCGGCATTCAATGAGTATATAGCCTCGTCGCGAAATGAAATTTTTAAAGCCATCGTCGCTGGGAGATGGCTTCATGTTCTTGGAAGATTCGGCGCTCAGTGGGTTTCGTATGTACTTGAAGCCTTTGATACTCGTGGATGGGGCTTTTGGCCGGCTCTAAGTGGTTTGACGGTTTCGGTTAGACCCAATCCAAAAAAGCTAAATATGCTGGCTCATATGCTTTCTGCACAGCCGTTGCAAAATAGTGGTGATTTAAGACGTGCTATAACTTTCGAGGTAAAGAGAAGTTGAAGCCTTCTTTTCCAAATTTGAGCAATGCTGTGAATGCCTGGGCACAGCCCCTCAAGTTTTTTCTCGTGGGAAAAGATCAACGCGATTTCATGACAGAAGAAGTTTTGTATCCTAAGATCGCTTACGGTGTTCGACAGCCGATGAAGGCTCAACAGTTGATGATGAAGCCAGAAGGGCAGAGAGCTTGGAAATGGGAGACAATCCACTCCCGGCCAGATCTCGTTTTGAACGTAGATGATATCGTGGTGTTCAATGAAGTGCGTTACCGGGTGATGGCTAAAAAAGATTATTCCGAGTATGGCTATCTCGAATACGAAATCATGCAGGATTATCAGACGTAATGTTGACGGTGCAATACATTGCTAAGATCCTTCAAACCCAGCTTGGTTTGGATGATCAGCATATTGTGGTCTACAACCAACGTCATGAGGTGCCTTCAGACGGCAGTCTTTACATTGTTGTCGGAATGATGGGGTTTGTTCCGTTTGGATCTCAAAGATTCATGATCCCGACTGAAGACGGGATGAGAGAAGAAACCTGCCAACAGTTCCAAGAAACCATCACGATCGAAGCTTTTTCTCGCGACACTTCTGCACTTGAAAAGTACGGCAATATCCTAGGGGCTTTGAAATCTACCTATGCTCAACAGCTCCAAGAAGAAGTTGGATTTCATATCGGTGTTATTCCCACCACCATGAATGATACCTCGTTCCTAGAGGGAGCCTCATTACTATATCGTGTTAGTACGACAATTCGGGTTTTGAGAGCTTATGGGCAAAACCGAACGGTCGATTACTACGATAATAATTTTTCACCCGTTGAAGTACTTACCGAGAAAGGGGAAGTCGAATGATAGACATCACTAACGTAGTCAATATCAGCGTATCCGCTCCACCCGCTGGGATTGCACCTTACAACCTCAACAATTTGGCGTGTTTTACAAAAGATGAGCCAGTCAATCCTGATCTCGACGTGTTCACCGTTTACTCGAACCCAACTGATGTTTTGGCCGACTGGGGTTCAGAAAGCAGCGTCTATCAAGCTGCGGTATCGATCTTCTCTCAAGCCCCAAACATCCTGACGGGCGGCGGAAGATTCATCGTGATCGCAATGGTTGGTGATGAGACGTTGGAAGAAGCCCTAGGACGGGTGAAAGATCTCGTGTACTTCGGCGGGTTCAGCTATACCTTCCCGGCTGATGCCGAGGAAGTAACCGATGCAGCGACGGCAGCAAAAGCAATGCGTCGGATGATCTTTGTGATTTCGAGCACTCAATCTGATCTTGAGGATGGTGGGCTTCTTTTCAGCTTCCAAGCTGCGACTCTCACGAATGCTCGCGGTTTGTTCTACTCGGTCGGTGCCGATGCGGCCAAGTATCTGTGGGCATATGCCAGTCGTGGGATGTCAACAAATTTCTCAGGATCAAACACAACTCAAACAATGCATCTGAAGCAACTGTCAGGTATCGAGCCTGATCCTGCGGTTTCGGCAACGGTCTTGATGAGTGCTCAAACCTGTGGCGCGGATGTCTATGTCAATATCGCTGGCCGACCAAGCCTCATGACTGCTGGATCAAACGGGTTCTTCGATGATATCTACAACCTGAATTGGTTTCTTGGCGCTCTTGAAGTGGCTGGCTTCAATGCCTTGGCTCAAGCCGGAACGAAGATTCCACAAACAGAGGAGGGGGTTTCGGTTCTAAAATCTGCGTATCAATCTGTTTGTGAACAGGGATTGTCCAACAGGTTCATCGGTCCTGGCAAGTGGACATCTCCAGACACCTTTGGTGATCCTCAAACTTTTTTGAGAAGCATTTCAGAGAGTGGATACTACATCTACTCCCTTCCCGTTGTGCAACAGTTGACTGCCGACCGGGAACAAAGGAAATGTCCTGTGGCTCAAATCGGAATTAAATATTCCGGCGCTTTGCACTCAAGTGACGTCATAGTCTACGTTAATCGATAGAGAGGGGGAAAAATGGCTGACGCAACGTATAATAGGATCGTTCGGCTCGTCGGGAACGATACGATCAAGATCAATGGTAAAATCCTGAATGACTTCCCTCATGCTGATATTGGGAAGATCACCTTTGCGACAGAACTTGCGACTGTCAAAACGGGAAAAAATCAAAACGCAATCTTCGCTTCGAACGAATCTGGAAATCAAGCCACGCTTGAACTCAAAGTTCTTAGAGGCTCGACCGACGATACCTTTTTGAACAACCTCCTGATTCTTCAAAAATCAGATCTCCCTTCTTTTGTTTTGTTGACCGGGGAGCTGGTAAAAAGGATCGGCAGAGGAAATGGGACACTGGATGGAACATCAATAACCACCCCCTCGGTAATTGACAATGACACCTACATCTTGACCAGCGGGATATTTACGAAGATGCCCGAAGTGACGTCAAATGTCGAAGGTGATGTCGAGCAAGCCGTTACCACCTTCACAATGCAGTTTGCTGTGGCGACGAGGAAAATCGCGTAATGGGTGCTAAGTACACTTTGCCGAGCGGGATAGCGTTTGAGGTGACTCCTCTGCCGTATGAAGACGCCTGGGGAGTCACACAATCCTTTTTTGCAGTAGTTGAGAAACTAAATATCGACTTGCAGGGGTTAGATCTCAGTGCTCTTTCAAGTGTGGATGTTTTGAAATTCAAAGGTCCAATTTGTTCGGTGCTGGCGTCGAATGATTGTTTGAAGGCAGCGAAGACGTGCTTTTCAAGATGCCTCTACAACAATCTAAAAATTGATGCCAGCACTTTTGAATCAAAGCAGGCCCGTGGTGATTTCTTGTTCGCCTGTTTTTATGCTTTGAAGGAAAACATCGCCCCTTTTTTCGAGACGGCTCTTTCATTTTTCGGGACACCGTAATTTCGGATAGTGGGCCGTCTCCAAAAGTCGATATCAAAATGCCTCGGCATCGGTTTACGGTTTGTGAACTTGCAGCTCATGGGTTTGGAAGTCCAGAGGTGCTTATGCAGACAAGAGCCGATCTCATCGCAGATGCATATGAGTATCTCGTATTCAAGACCAAATACGAAGCTCAGTCTCATTTGCTCCGAAAGGATAACGAATGAATATCGGCAGCATGTTTTTAAAGCTCGGTATCAAGCTCGATAATTTTAACGGGTTTACGAAGTTTGAACAGCGAACCAAAGACATCACTGCCGGAATCAAAACAGAAGCCTTGCAGGTCACGCGAGCCGATGCGGCAATGAAGAACCTAGGAACAAGGTTTTCCAGTATTTTGTCACCAATGAATATTGCGAGACTTCAGTTCGTCTTGATCAACAGTGCAGTGATGAAGCTGATGAAATCGACTTCTGATGTAGCTGCCAACCTCACAAAATTCCGAAACGTCACTGGTCTTTCAACTCAAAGATTGCAGGAGTGGGAACAGCAAGCGGCCCTTTCTGGTGTGAGTGGCGAGGAGTTGATGGGTACTATTCAAGGTATCCAGCAAGCTGCCGCTGAAGCTGCCTTGACGGGACATGGTGTAGGACCATGGGCATTTCTTGGTATTGATCCGAAAGACGATCCATTCAAAGTGCTCGATAAACTATCTGTGAAATTCAATCAGATGCGCTCAGCGGCGATGAGAGCAAAATTTGCAAAAGACATTGGCCTTTCAGATACCATGCTCAATTTTTTGATGGAGAAGAAATCACTACCAGATACGAATCGAAATCTGATCTTGAGCGAAAAAGAAATCATCCGTTTGAAGGATTTCAATATCCGGTTCAATTCAATGTGGGACACTGTAAAACGGACGTTTCAAAAGTTTGCTGTTTACATACTGCCGATTGGAGACAGCATTTTGAAAATCCTAAATCGGCTGAGCCTTGCGACCAACACATTCGTCAAAGCATTCGATTATTTTTTGTTTAGGCTCATCGGATCGAAGGCGTTACTTCTCAGTCTTGGGATAGTGTTGGCAGCAATACTGGCCCCTTCACTCCTTGTGATCGGCGGAATAGTCTTAGCTCTCGATGAGATTGCAACGTGGATGCGCGGCGGTGATTCTCTACTTGGTGATATTGTAGGCCCGTTTGAGAATTGGAAAGAAACGATCGATGGGATAGCAGATGGTATCGATCACGTAATGACAAAATCAAAAGAGCTGATCGATTTCTTTTCAAGCAAAGCTGCCAATTGGTTTACCGAAGTGTCGATGCCCGAAGGTGCAGAAAATCCCGATAACATCGGGAGGGGTGTGAAAGCCTTCCAAGCTGCCAAGAAAATGTTTATGGGTCAAGGCCAGTGGGTTCATGATCTACTCGGCGGGAATTGGAAACCAGGCGGCGGCGAAGTTATGACGGCTGTATACAATACGATCAATGTCAATGGTGCAAGAGATCCTGCCGCTGTTGCTGCTGAAGTAGTAACTCAATCCAGTGGATCGGTGAAGAATGCAAATGAGAAACTAGGTCTTACTTATCAATCTCAACCGCAGAGTCCATAAATGGCACTACTCGACACAATGGGAATGATCGCGAACGGACTTCAGTTCACGAGTTCATCTTTGTCGTTAATGTCAGATTTCAAAAATATTTTGCTAACCGCTCCTGGCATTAGTGCATCCCTCACAAACCCCACGATCGGTGGGCTTTTGACGAATATGGTTGGTTTTCCCACTGGTGTCACTCCTTATGGAAAGAGCCCCAACCTAAGTGTCATTACCAATGACCAGATCGATATGAAGGCCCAGATCACCGATCATTACACCGAAGAAAACTTTGCGATTCAAGATCACATTGCTTTTGAACCGGTGAAGTTTACGATCGTCGGTGAGGTTGGGGAATTGACCTACTCACCGTCTCCTTTGGAAAAATATGTGCAAGCGGTGTTCGATCGGCTCGGCGCTCTCGACATTATTCAGCCAAAAATGTGTGTGAAGGCGTATCAGTATTTGAGCGCATACAGTCGGCTTCAAAGTGCGATCAGTAGCACGATGAAGGTGGTAAATGACCTGGCTGGAATGGCAGGGATTGATGGCTGGGGGTTGAACAAACAACAGGAGGCATTCAAGTTCTTCACGGGATTATATTCACAAAGAACATTGTTGCGCGTGGATACTCCCTGGAAGTCCTTTGACAACATGCTGATTGAAAGTCTTTCCTTTGTTCAGGAGGAAGAAACAAAGCATAAGACAAAAATCACAATCGGCTTCAAACAACTGCGAACGATATCCACGCTGACCAATACGGGACCACTGACCGGAAAGATAGCTTCGCAGGCTAAGGATCTTGCTAAAAAAGGTCCGGCACCGGGACAGGCAAAAGACATCAGTGCTGCTAAACAAATTTTTAATGCCATAGGGGCCAAATAGTGTTTTTGATCAGTGAAATTACAAACGAGCCAGCTCAAGAGCACACCTTCAATATTCCAGGCCGTGAACGTGCAGTGTTCACCATAGTTTTTCGCCCGGAACAGTTCGGTTGGTTTTACTCTCTGAACTGGGGCTCATTCGTATTGAATAATTCGCGCATTGTTTTCAGTCAAAACCTATTGCGTCAATTCAAAAACATCATACCTTTTGGTATTGCTGTCACAACCAATAACAAACTTGATCCACTAACGATCGATGCTTTTTCATCTGGTGTCGCTCAACTTTATCTTTTATCAGCCGATGAAGTCGAGGATCTTGAGGAGACTTACTATGGCTGATAAATTCGGACGAATTTTTGAAATCATAGTTGATACGAAGGATGAGGGATCTTTCACTATCACCTCGCCTTACACTGTGGAATTCAATGTCGTTCGAAAAACCCTGGCTTCAGCGAACGAAGCAACAATTACGATCTACAATCTTAATCAAACAAGTCGAAGTTTGATTTTCAAAGATCCGTATACTGTTCGAGATGAAGATCGTCGCGGGATTGTTTTCAGAGCGGGGTATCAAGCTCCAGAATCTTTTGGTTCTAAAGAACCAACTACCGGTGCAAAAACAAAATTGCCTATCGTCTTCGCGGGTGAAGTGCGTCAATGCTATTCAGTTCGCGAAGGTGTCGATATGAAAACTGAACTGTCATGCTATGACGGTGGTGCCGCACTTTCGAACAGCTTTACTTCCAACACTATTCAATCCGGGGAAGATCTAAAAAATCTCATCAAGAGCACAATTGAAGATCTCAAAGGGGTCGAGAAGCTAACGATCGGCAACATTGTCAGCACCACGTCAAAACGAGCCACTGCGCTGTGGGGAAATACCGCTGATTTGATCAAGGAATGCACCAACAATCAATTCTACATCGATTGCCAAAAAGCATATGTCTTAGCAGACAATGAAGTCCTGATGGGTGAGGTGACTGAGATCGGACCAGAAAATGGTCTTCTCGAAACCCCCAAGCGGCACGAGAAAATGCTCGATGTTACGATGATGTTTGAACCGCGAATTCGTCCTTCACAGTTGATCAGTTTAAAAACGGTGACTGCAAAAAATTTCGTAGGACTTTATAAGGTGATCGGTGTGCATCACCAAGGGGTTATTTCAGGGGCGGTGTCGGGAACGTGTACCACCACGGTAACACTCATCGACAGTCACCCCTACGTATTGGTTGAGGGATAGGCATGAGTACTAAAGACAATACCGTAGTGCCAGATCCCCAGGTCGATTACATTCGAGCTGTTCCCTATCCTGAACTGAGAGATGTCTTGGATAAGCACAAGTACAATGTCTTTTCGACTTTGAACTGTGTACAGCTTGGAACAATCGAGAGCTACGACTCTGAGACGAATACCGTTTCAGTGACAATCAATTTTCAGCATAAGATGCCTGACGGCAGAGTATTCAAGTATCCTGTTTTGGCCGATGTCCCAGTGTTCATATATAGCGGCGGATACTCGCACATTGTAATGCCGATCGAAGTCGGTGATACCTGCCTAGTTCTTTTTTGTGATCGAGATATCGACATTTGGCACCACGGGGGTGAAACGGACATACCGAACACCTCTCGAATGCATTCCCTGGCCGATGGGATTGCACTGGTAGGAATTCGACCGAGAAACAATCCGCACGATGTTACTAAAGATGTTTTGGAGATCACCTCTGATAAGCAGATCCAGGCCACTGGATTTGACGGTGTTGTGATTAGCCGAGGGGCAAGCCACAATAAAGTTAGGGTATACCCGACTGAAACCCTGATCGAGGGTGCAGAGACAAAAATCAAAATTCGAAACACAGCGGAAAATATGTTTACCCTTTTGAATGATCTGATTAACCTGATCGAAAATCTAGTTGTCGATCCAACTCAGGGGTATAAAACAAATGCAGCTACAGTGGTGTTGCTGGAAGTTATAAAAACCAGATTGGCACTCTTAATGGAGGCATAGTGATTTTTCGAGGACTAGATTTGCAAGGTGATTGGACTTTCGGCAGGGGCCGGCAGAACTACCTGACTGAAAACAATGCCATTGCTAAAAACATCGAAACAAAGCTCAAGGAGTTTTATTCGGAATGTTTTTTCGCGCCGACAGATGGCATTGCGTGGTTTAATCTCCTGGGAGCAAAAGATTCTACTCCGCTTTTAGTCGCTTTAAGAACGGCGATTTTGAGTGCATATGGGGTTGTTAGGATCGTGGATGTAACTTTTTCGATCGACCAAAATCGCAAATTGAGTATAACCTATATCATTGACACGATATACAGCACGGGCATTATCGGGGGCATTACGGTATGAGCGACAATTACGTTACCGGTGATGGGCTTACCCTTCAGTCTCGAACTGAGATTGTCGAGCAATTGAAAGCTCAATTGCAAGCAATATACGGGGAAGACATCAACCTTGATTCGAACTCCCCCGATGGGCAAGCGGTTGAAATTTACGCGCAAGCGAAAATAGATCTCCTTGATTGCATGGCTCAGATCTACAATTCATTTTCACCTGAAACCGCAACGGGCAGGCTTCTCGACATGCGGTGTGCGATAAATGGTGTGATTCGAAAAGGCCCTACGTACACAGTCACCAATATCACTGTTACGACCAATAAAGTCGTGACTCTCAGTGGTCTTGACACTGCACCGACCAACCCCTACACGGTAGCAGATACCGCAGCAAATAGGTTTTACCTGCAAGAAACCGCTGTGCTCGCAATCGGAGCAAATGTCTTGTCTTTCCAAGCGGCGGAATCGGGATTGGTTGAAACAACGATCGGAACGATAACCTCTCCCATCACGATCGTCCTTGGTGTCGTATCGGTCAATAATCCCACGTCTGCTATCACAATTGGCCGTGATGAAGAAACAGATGCAGAGCTTCGTTTTAGGAGACAAGAATCAGTTTCATTACCCTCGCAAGGTTGGATCGATGCAATCATTGCCGCGATCAAGAGCCTGGATAATGTGACCGATGCGGTAGTCTATGAAAACATTACCGGCACAACAGATATACATGGGGTGCCTGGGCATTCAATGTGGGCAATTGTAGCTAATGGGGCGGATGCAGACATTGCAGAGGTGATATACCGGAAGCGAAATGCTGGGTGTGGAATGAAGGGAACTGAGGAAGTTACGATCACACAAGTTGATGGTAACCCCTTCACAGTGAAATTTGACCGCCCGATTCCCCAGGATCTTTACATCACGGTAAACGTGGAATCGATGATTGAGGGACACGTAATAGATGAAGCGTATTTGAGGCAAGAGCTTCAAACTCGATTGTCATATGGCATCTACCAACCGGCAGATCTTTCTCATGTCAGTTCTTTGATCATACAGCTTGATCCTCTCGCAGTGGTGTCAAGCGGAGGGGTGAGCGGAGATAACGTCACGTTCACAGGGTATGTTTACCCAGATGACATTCAATCGAAGTTTACATTGGACGTTAACCATATTGTGGTGAATGTGCTCTAATGGATATAACGAGTACACTTGAATACTACGAAGACCTGCTACTCTACCAGTATGTAGATAAGCCGAAGGCAAGAGCTACAATCGGTGTTCTTGCTCAAGCTGCGCTCTGTGATCTAGTCGCAATCGACATAGGTGAAGCGTTCGACATTGAAACGGCTGAAGGTGTTCAGCTCGATGTTTTAGGCGAGTATATTGGCCGTCCACGCGCAATTGTTACCGAGTTGACGTGGGACTTTTTCAGAATGGTCGATTACACCGCTCCGGTTGATGATACGACAGGTTTCACCGATTACACCGATGTTGCCATCAATGTTGGATCTGTTTTTTATCGGTACTACATGGTCGGCCAAGCCAACAACGTGATGAACGACGATGAGTATCGATACATGCTCAAATTCAAAGCTGCTTTGAATAGCATCGATCACACATTATATTCCATTGTCGGAGTTTTTTGGGATTTCTTCGGCGACAGTATTCGAGTAGTTGATAATGCAGATATGACGATGGAATATCACGTTAGTCCGACTGCAAATCAATTTGCCCAGCTTGCAATCTCACAGGGGATGCTGCCAAAACCGGTTGGGGTAGCGATCACAGTCATTGAGGATTAGAGGGAACGATGCCTAAGATTACGAGAAAAGATCAAAAGATTTTTGGTGGGGGTCTGGTAGCGCAGAACAATATCGCGCAGTTTGGATCTCTCAAAGCAAATAATATTCAATACGATCTTGATCCCGACGTGATCCAAGGGCTGTCTGCATTCTTGAACGGGTGGGGTGCGGCGGTTGTGTCGAATCAAGCTCCTGCGCTTCAAGACATGAACGCTTTGTTCTATTTGATCACTCGACAGCTCGCCTATTTGGTGCAGACAGGCGTGCCTGAGTGGAATGCGACGACGACTTACTATATTGGATCAGTTGTTCAAGATGGCAGTGGTAATACCTATCGGTCATTGACGGATACCAATCTCAACCATGCTCTCACTGATTCATCGTATTGGTCCATGTCTGGCGGTCAAATTCCTATCGGCAGTGTTGTTCCCATTGTGACCGGCAATACCGGAGCGTGGGGACCTCCCGCTACTGGGATAATCAAAGATGGATACATGCTGTGCAATGGTGCGGCGATACCGGGAACGGCAGTACTGAAAGGAAATACTCCGGTACTGAACGATGATCGATTTTTGAGAGGGTCAACTGGATCAGTTGGGGGAACAGGAGGATCGAATACAATAGCAGCAACCGCATCTCAATCGGTTTCATCGGGAAGTATTCCCGATCACTATCATAATTTAGATAATAACGGTGGTGCCAATGCGACATGGTTAGAGCATTCTGCCCTTAATTGGGGTTTTGCATCTCAATATAGTGGGTCTAACGTCACATTCCATCCCGCTCCTGCTGGACCGACTAGCACTTTCTGCCCCTATTTCTTTGGTAGCATGTATTTTCCCCATGGGGACCCCGGTGATCCCGGAATACCTTTTAGTGCAAACACTATTGGTCTTGTTGGGCGTACTGCTAATATGACATCAACGGTATCATTTAGTTTCGCGCATACTCACGGATTTTCCACTGACAGTAATCTCCCTAAATATCTCAATTGCATTTACGTCATAAGGGTCCAGTAACATGAAATTCAAATTCAAATACCGTCGTCGTTTTTTCTGGAAGACCTTCACAGTATCCGGTCACCGCTATGACGAAAATCAAAACAAGATGGTTCTGTATTTTGAAAACGGATCGGTTCGGGAAATCAAAGATTGGAGAAACTGTGAAGTCAAACTTGGTATTGACTGGGCACTCGAAACCAAAAAGCAAATGGAAAAAGAATCGGGAGTTGAAATCAAATGAGTGGACGATTTGACTTCATCGATACCACGAGAGCAAGGCAGGCTTGCGAGCAAGGATCTACTTTTCATAAGCAGCTTACGTACAAAAACACCTGCGATGAAACGCCGATTAGTCTTGAAGGCTATGAAGCCAAGATGCAAATTCGAACGGATAGTGAATCTGAAGATGTCGTTTTTGAGCTTTCAACTGCGAATGGAAAAATCACGATCGAAGAAAACAATCTTTACCTAACGATCACAAGCGATGAGACTGCGACCATTCCCGCAGGTCGATATGTGTATGACCTAAAGATTTGGACGACAGGTGCAGCAATGCGGTTTCTTGAAGGCTTCTTTGATGTAAAGACCGACGTAACTAAGTAGGGAATCATATGTCATCGATTGTCATTACTGATCAAGGTTTGCCGGGAAGAACTGGCGTAACTGGACCTACTGGTGCGGGTGAAACTGGTGCGACTGGGGTAACAGGAGCACAGGGAATAAAAGGTGAAACCGGATCAACTGGTGCAGTGGGACCTACGGGTGCGGGTGAAACTGGAGCACAGGGAATAGCGGGACAGACCGGGCAGACAGGACAGACTGGGGTTAAAGGTGAAACAGGACCACAGGGGAACACTGGAGTTGGTTTAGTTGGCCCCACTGGACCAACAAGTGTGACGGGGAGCACTGGACCAACCGGACGTCCCGGCCAACTCGTCGGAGCTATTTACTATCTTCGAGATCTCGATTCTGACGTTGAAGGTTATGAAATTATCTCGCGGGTTGTCGGCCAATTGCCAGAAGTCGAAGAAACGGTAACCGTTAATCTGGCCAGTGGCGAAGTACTTATTGACAGCTATGTTACTGAAATCGGTGATCCCGGTTTAGCAGTTTGGCAAGGTGGTATTTGGGAAGTTGATGGTTGGTTTGATACTGACAGTAATGATGGGAATACCTACATTGTAGCTCGTTTCTATCGAAGGCACACCAATGGTGATGAGCATCAGCTTTTCAGCATTACAAGCCTTCCACTCGAAGGCCCGCTTCCAATTCAATATTTCTTCCAAGTGGTCGAGCCTGATTTTTCCGTCAACGAAACAGATCGTCTCGTAGTGAAGCTTTTTGCAGTTACCGATAACCCGACCAATATAAACGTCACGATGTACCACGAGGGTAATCTGCACTACACAAACGTCCGAACTCCACTCGTAGCAATTGGTCCGGTTGGACCCACTGGGGCTGATGGAAATACCGGTGCAACGGGTGGAACAGGCGGGACTGGTGGAACGGGTAACACCGGATCAATCGGCGTGACTGGCGGAATCGGCAATACTGGTAACACCGGATCTGTTGGTGGAACTGGCGCGACCGGTAACACCGGATTGGTTGGCCCGACTGGATCAATTGGAGTAACAGGTTCAATAGGTGGGACAGGCGTGACTGGTGGAACTGGCGCGACTGGTAACACAGGATCAATCGGCGTGACTGGTGGAACTGGCGCGACCGGTAATACTGGATCGGTCGGGCCAACTGGCACGACAGGTGGAACTGGCGCGACTGGGAATACCGGGAACACCGGGAACACCGGGAACACCGGAACTTTCATAACTGGATATCAACTACTCACTGCGGGAACTTCTTACACAACACCAGCCAATATCTCAGCATCAACTCTTTTCCGTTTCACTTTAGTTGGCGGCGGGGGTGGTGGTGCAGGTGGAGCGAACACCAATAACATCCACAACGCAGGTGGAGGGTCTGGTGGAGCTGGATACCTCTACATTACCGGTTTGGCACCAAACACTGCGTACACGATCGCGATAGGAACTGCGGGAACTGGCGGGACGCTGGGCGGCGGGAACGGTGGGAACGGTGGAAATGCCACATTAACTATTGCTGGTACAACCTATGCTGCCAACGGTGGTATCGGAGCTGTTGCGGGGGCCAGTCAAAGCGGTGGATCGGGTGGAACAACCTCTAACCTGACTGTCAGCATACCCGGTCAAAACGGTGGTGGTGTTGGAACGTCAAGTAGTACTGCTGTAGCGGGAACTGGTGGAAGTAGTTTTCTGGGAGCTGGCGGAATCGGTAATTCAAACGCGGGTACGACAGGCGTTAATGGATCTGGATATGGTTCAGGTGGTGGTGGAGCTGGTCAAAACGCAGCGGGTGGTAACGGTGCAGCGGGTTGTATTATTGTTGAATATTGGGGCTGATAAATGCCGATCCTTGAAATCATCGACTCACCTGAAATCTCGAAAGAGAACACAACTATTGTTGTGATTGACGCAGGTATTCCCGGCCCTCGCGGAATGACTGGCGCGGGAGCTGGTGATAAAGGTGATACCGGAAATACCGGGCCAACCGGATCGGGAGTGACCGGGCCAACTGGATCGCGGGGACCTCGTGGTGTAGCTGGCTATGATGGAAGTACGGGAGCTACCGGAAATACCGGGAGCACTGGAATTGGTGTAACGGGGGCAAAAGGATCGAAGGGTGATACTGGCGAAACCGGTGCGACTGGGGAAAAGGGAAGCACTGGATCAACTGGAATAGGAATAACGGGAGCAACAGGAGCAACAGGAGCTACTGGTATCGGAATCACCGGAGCTACTGGGACAGTGGGGAGTACAGGATCGACAGGGATTACTGATAACACCGGGGCGGGAGTTACCGGTGCCACAGGTAGGACCGGTGTAACTGGGAGCACCGGTCCTACCGGTTCGATCGGGCCAACAGGCGAGCGTGGCGAAGCTGGTGAAAACGGCACGACAGGATCAACTGGACCCACTGGACGATCGGGACCAACCGGATCAACCGG
>Ga0315286_10003657_pt1 | contig 14588 bp, 12 predicted proteins | sample YL17G10_0_MG_FD_205038 | JGI IMG/M metagenome (GOLD analysis project Ga0315286, IMG submission 205038) | Sediment microbial communities from Yellowstone Lake, YNP, Wyoming, USA - YL17G10_0 | ecosystem: Environmental > Aquatic > Freshwater > Lake > Sediment | place: USA: Wyoming | collected...
GAGGTCCTGAACATACGGCACTTCGATCCCCTCCTCGAGAGCCCTCATACAGAGCCTTGCAGTGACAGCCGGTTGATCGATAAATGTATTCAGAAACCCCCTTTCCTTTCCAAGGGCCAGGGCCTTTCGAAGCGACACCAGGCCCGGGCCCTCTTCCCCCTGCTCAAAGTGAAAGTACGCCTCTACCATGAGACATATATATTGAAATTCTTTGCTTCTCAGCCTTTCTGCAATTCGGAAACCCTCTCGAAGGTGATCCCAGGCCTCTGGGCGCCTTCCAGTGGAGTGCATGACCTGGGCTGCCAACAGATGAGTGAGACATATGGGGTCATACGCCCCGACATTGAGGTTTGTTTCCAGAGCTAACTCGGTCTGGGCACATGCCGCACCTAACTCAGACCGCAATAGAAACTGTCGGGCCTGGACGAGATAATACAAACCCTTGTCAAAGGGTCTAAGATGATTCCAGGAAGAGGCAATCCTTTTAAGCGTGGCCTCGGCCATTCCGAGGTCTCCCACATTCTGAAAGTTCGCTACGCCATGCGCCAAGAGGACATAATCGAGAATAAAAATGCCGGTGCTCTCTGAAGTCTTAAGGCCTTCAGATACCGCCTTGAGACACTTGTCGTCATCACCCGTTAAACCGTAGTGCATCGCTTCTGCCAAACTCCTCATGATGACCACAAAGGGTGGAGCTTCTTTGGATTGCGCCAATTGTTGCAATGACCGGACACCCAGTAATGACTGCTCATAATCACCGATCACCAGATAGTAATGAACCAGTTGCAACAGAATCTGTGCCTTGACCACAGGGCTGCCCGTCCCTTGGACCATCGATTTAGCACGGCTTATCCAGGCCTCGGTTTCGGAATGCTCGAGACGTCGATAGGTCAGGGCTGTAAACATGCTTGACACTGCATGAATCCAGACTTCCGGAGGAATTGACGCCTCAGGATTCTCCGGCAGTTCCGGAAATAGTTGAATCCATCGATCAAGGGGCAAGTATTCCTCAAACCTGTATATAATGGAATACACCACACCTGACCACGCAAGAAGGACGCCCGGCAAATTACCGCGTGCCTTGAATTGCTCAAATGCCTGCTCAAAATAAGGTTGAGCGAGAGAGGGATCAAACGGGGATCGGGATGTACCCTTCCAGTAGAGAAGCCATGGGTCATTTTCAAGTATCTCCCCGGGCAGGCTGTCCAGCCACTCCTCAAGGGGGCGATACCTTCCCTGTTCAAGCATCGAGGGAGCCTGCTTCATGATCAACTGACCCATCGCTTCCCAGTCTCCAATATCACGGAAGAGCGAAATGGCAGCCTCTGTCTGCCCGGCCTCCTCGAGAAGAACGCCAGCCTGATGGAGCAGGGTCGATAGCGCCTCGTGGGGAAAAATCTCCTTTGCGCGGACCATCAGAAATTCCCTCAGCAAGGGATGATAATGATACACAGGCTCCGCGGAATAATGCGCCTCGGTAAAGTAATTATTCTTGCTCAATGTCGAAAGAATGCGATGGGCATGGGGAATGGCGGTAAGCGTTTCCGCCATCCCTGCGGTCATCTTTGGTAAGAACGACGTCTTGAGAAAAAAGCCCTGCGTCTCTCCGTCTGTCTTATTGAAGATCTCATTCCCAAAATAATCGATGATTTCCTCCGGGGTCATCTTTCCAGGTGAATGAGGCTCCACTCCTCTCTTCATACTCTCCAGCATCAGCACCAGCCCTGCAACCCAACCATCTGTTATGCTGTGCAATTGCCTAATCCACTGTCCCGGCTTCAGTTTGGGTGCCCGCAGCCTGACGACCCCTGTCGATTCTTTTGCCGTCAAACGAAGCTCATCCCATCCAAGGACCTCCATCACCCGGTTGGCCTGGAGCCGGACCAATTTGGGGGGAGGTTCGCTCCGGCTGATCAGGATGAGGTTTATGCCTTCGGGAATGGAAGAGACCCCGGCCAGGACAGCTTCGTAAAAGGGGGATTCAACGGCCACTCGATGACAATTATCAAATATAAGGACGGTAGGTACCCGGAGGCGCCTGTAAAGCTCCTCAAAGTATCTCAGGGTAAAGGTCGAAATACCTGCCAGATATTCGGGGGTGAGAAGAGGAAGGGGCTTCCGGGATCGCGGGGCAGCCTTCCTGGCTGCCTGCCCCATGTAATGAAAGAACGTGGCGAGGTCAGAATCACCTTCATCCACCTGGTACCAGAGATACGGTGTTTTTCTTTGATCGAGGTAGCTGGCAACGAGGCTCGTCTTCCCGCATCCCGCTGGCCCGGAGACCCAGGTCACCGGAAATTGCCGGCATGTGTAGAGGCGCCGAAAAAGCCTCTTTCGCAGGAGGATTCCCTTGACTTTCGGACCCGTTATCTTGGCCAGGGATGCAGACTTGCCTGTCATGACCGACCCCTACAACCCGTTATCCTTCGGGGTAATCAAGGGCCACAATGGCCTTCCTACCGTTTGCGTACAGTGGCATACGAATGGAAAAGATGGGAATGCCCGACAATCCCTATTGCTGCTATCTTAGCAAGGGAACCTCTTTTGTCAAGCAAATTCTTGATGGCCATTTCTTGATGGGTCTTCGCGGAAGTGAGTGGGTAAGAATCTATCGTCGCCTCGGCATAAACTGCGGAAATGACAAGGGCGATCGTATCACGCAACAATTCCTTTCTCAAAAAGAATTCTTATATAATCGCGCTCAGCGAGTTTTCCTTTGAGGAAACCTTCGAATTCTCTTCGATCCATCTGGAGTTGTCTTCCTATGAGATCGAGGACTGGCTGGCGGACCTCATCTGCTCCGTGAGAGACTTTTGTACGAACCACAATCTTTCCCCGATGCCTGTAAAAGTAGAAAATATGATCTCGCCCTGGCTCTTCTTGAAAACCGAGGTCCAGGAGCCGTTTCTGCAAGATTCGGACCTTGACGGCCCTGATTCTCACCCGCTGATCCTCCGTAGAGAAGCCAGCTTCCTCTTCAATTCTCTTGATAGTTCCTGTCTATGGCGTGACAGGAATTCATATTCATCCTGGATAGAGGATACAAGCATGGCTTTCGCCTTTTGAGCGGTTGGTCCTTCCGCAAAGATATCACGATCTTGGGCTACATACGCAACGACTGTGTCCTCATAGATCTCCAGTGCTATCCGTACGCTTTTCCCCCTTATATTGATATGATCAAAAAGGGGTAAAGGAAATTTTAACCCTGTTGGTAAAGCTTCGGCTAACTTCCTCTCCAATGTTTCTGCAACAACTTTCCGAATTGTTTCCAAGGATTCCATGGTTCCCCTCTGCTAACGGTATGGGAAAGCTATCCGAACGACGGCTCGGTCAGCCTCCATGAGAGCCTTTATCGAAACTGCGCGGCCCTCGGTTGTCTGAACAGTGACCTTTTTCCTGTGGGTCTTCGGAAGGAACAATCGATCTACGAGTTCAATTAGCCCATTTTCGTAAATGGGATCGATGGCCTTCTGCATTAGGCCCACGCCATGATGCTATTTTAGGATGAATGGTAATAAATGTCAAAGACGTCATATACGCTGTGAAAAAGGAATGTCAGGAAGGATCTCACGGATCAATGTCTTCATCCCTTTGTGGCGACACTGACTCCGTCAAACAGGATGGCAGGAAACATCCCTCCGGAGGCGGGGTGGAGGGTATCTTCCAGTTCAATGATGTGATTCATCGTATCGAAGACATTGCCGGCAACCATGGCATCCTTGACACGGCCCACGATCTCTCCATTTTCCACGTAGACGCCTGGAGAGAGTCCGATCGAAAAATCGCCGTTCAGGATGTTCCCGCTGTGGGCGCCCATCACCCCTGCAATGACGATTCCCTTGTCCATCAGCCGCAGAAGGTCTGTGAAGGGTTTCTCTCCTGGTTTGATGTAAAGATGCTCCAAGGCGGGCGAAGGCTTAAAGGAGACCGTCTCCCCTCCCCACATGGCGCTCTTGTATCCATGTCCCGTGGGAGAAGCGCCCATTTTACCTGCGTAATAAAGGTCGTAGTAGAACTGGGTCAGGACACCCTTATCAATGACCTTAAATAACCGGCAGGGGGTGCCTTCATCGTCAAACCCCCTTGCCCCCGGAAACCGGTCATTGAGCGGATCATCATAGAGGGTCAGTCTCTCATCGAAGATCTTCTCATTCAATCGCTCCATCACCGGGGAGACCTTCTGATAGATATTCCTCCCATTGGTCACGGTCTGGACTCTCCACAGGAGGGCATACAGGGTCTCAGGCAGAAAGAGGACCTTCATCCGGCCTCCCTGGATCTGAATCTCCCTTAAAGATCGCTCGTAGGTCTCCAGAATGAACTGGAGGTGCGAATCAGGCGCCTGTTTGAATCCTTTGTGAACCCAGGGCCGGTGAATGGAGGCATAGGAATTTGGGAACAGGATGGAAGCGTGCAGGGCGTAGACAGAGGATGTCGTGGAGACATCCGTGCCCTCGCTATTGAGAATCCGGACCCGGCCTGTACTCCGGCCTGCGGAGACATTGATCTGCCCCTTGGTCTTTGAAGCCAGAACGTCACAAACCCGTTGACATTCTTCAACCATGGCCTTGTTCGAAAGATCCTCAATCGAAGGATCATAGGTGTCGAGAGGAGGCACATGCCGGGTGAAAGGAAAATCAAACCTTGACTCCACCTCGCCCTTGAGGGAATCGAGGGCATTGCCCAGGAATCCTTCCCGGTTAATCAAATTCTTCGTATAGGCAAACCCCAGGTATCCCCCCTTGAGGATCCTGAGGCTCATTCCAGCCTGGGATTGGCTCTCAATCTCTTTCAAACTTCCATTCTCGAAACTGATGCTGTCTCCCGCCTCTTCAAGGGCATAGACCTCCGCGCTGTCGCCTGCCTGTTTCGCCATCTCTAACAATCGTTCCATCATCTGCCTCCTACAACGACGTCCTTAATGAGGATATGCGGCCCTCCATTGCAGGAGCGGATGTTGAGCTGTCCCTTGCCGCATCCGCCCACCTTGCTCAGGACCAGGTCGTTTCCCACCGCATGGATATTTCTCAGGGTATGGAAGAGATTTCCGGAGATATTGATGTCCCGGATCATCTTGCCGGATCGACCCTTTTTAACCTCATACCCATACTGGGCTCCGAAGGTGAAGTTTTCTCCGCTCGTCTCCCCTCCCATCGAATCAAGGAGGTACAGGCCATCCCCCAGCCCCTCCAGCAGGCCGCTGAAGGAATGGACCCCGGGTTCGATAAAGATATTCCCCATGCGGATGATCGGGGCAAACCGATGATCCTCTGCGACAGAGTGACCGCTCAGTGGCTCTCCAAAGGCCGCCGCGGTTCGTCTCGAATGGAGCCGCCCCGTGAGAACCCCTTTCTCCATGAGCCGTGTCGGTCGCACCGGCACCCCTTCGTCATCATATTTGTAGAACCCCAATTGTCCAGGCAGGGTCGGATCATCGATGATGTTTAACGCTTCATGCCCCAATTTTTCACCGATCTTCATCTTGGCCCTCAAGGTCGGAGCATCCTCGATCAGGTCTGCCTCTGAGAAATGGCCGAAGGCCTCATGGGTGAATACGCCCGCCAGGCTCGGGTTCAGAATGACATTCACCTTCTGCCCGTCAACCGGATCCGCCTTTAAGAGGTCGAGGCAGATGGAGGTCTTTTTTTCAAATTCCATCTCCTGGTTTCTCAGGTTCGCAAATCCCTGGCTTCCTCCCAACCCCAGCCGGACATTCTGGATCAGGATCCCATCCTTGCTCGTGATGGAGCAGGAAAGCCGGGTCGTGACCAGATCCTCCCGAGTCTCCGTTCCTTCCGTATTGAGAAAATATTTCTCCCGGATCACTTCCGAATACCCCGTGATCGTCGTCACAATGCCCTCATGCTTCAGGGGAAGGCTGTTATATCTCCGGGTCAACTCGAGCTTTTCATCCATAGAGACACGGCGGGGATCCTCCTCGAGGGAAGGCTGGAAGACTTCCCGAATGACCTCTGTCTTTGCAAGCCTCACCGGCTCCCGGATATGGTGACCAATCAGCAGGGCATTCTCCTCAACTGTCCGGAGGGCTTGCTCCGCATCCCTCTCCCGGGTAAAGGCCATGGAAGAAAGACCACCCTTCTTCAGGGCCCTCAAAACATAGCCATCGGTCGAGTTGGACCCGATCTGTGTCAGTTCCTTTCCGTTGAAGGTGATCACTGTCTCCCGCTTGACCTCGTACCGGATGTCTGCATAGTCCGCACCCGTTTTGGAGAGAATGGACTTCATGAATGAGAACATAAAAACTCCTCTTGATCGAAATCATTCTGAATAAGTTAACAATAAAACCCTGATCTTTGAAAAGTCAACATTCCGTCCCCTCTCCCGCGGGGTAACGTCAAAGTTGGGCTTACCTTGCTGAATTTATTTTGAAAGGGGGCTAAACCTCAAATCCCCCCCCGCCCCCCTTTTTCAAAGTGGGGTATTTAATGTCTCCCTTTGTAAAAGGGAGATTCAGAGGGATTTTGTCAAAGCGTTAAGGATCACCCCCAAACCCTCGCAACCTGAAGGTTGCGGCTACATTTCATAATCAAAATCGCTCAATTTAGGTTATAATAGCCTCTATGGAATCCTCTCACCCCACAGGAAAAAGAACCGTGCTTTTCGTCACCACCCTTCCCGCCTTTACGATCCCCTTTATGGGTTCCTCGATCTATATTGCCCTTCCTACGATTGCAGAGGAATTCTCCATGACCGCCGCTTTGCTGGGCTGGGTTGCCACTGGCTATCTCCTGACCATGGGAATGTTCCTTGTCCCCATTGGAAGGCTCGCAGATATCCTGGGACGGAGAAGGTTTTTTTTGGGGGGTGTCTTTCTCTATACCCTTTCTTCCCTCCTCACAGCCCTCTCCAACTCGGCCGCCTCACTGATCGCCTTCCGCGCCCTTCAGGGCATTGGAGCCGCCATGGTTTTTGGCACCTCGCTGGCTATCCTAACCTCTGTTTTCCCTGCCGATGAAAGGGGGAAGGCATTAGGAATCAATGTGGCAGCGGTCTATTCAGGCCTTTCTCTGGGTCCGTTTCTGGGCGGACTCCTCACGCAACATCTGGGGTGGAGAAGCATCTTTTGGCTCAATATCCCTCTCGGACTGGTCGTGATCGGATTTGCCTTCTGGAAATTAAAAGAGGAGTGGGCTGAGGCCAGGGGCGAACGGTTTGACGTGATGGGCTCGATCCTTTACTGTCTCTCGCTGGTTGCGATGATCTATGGCATCTCCCTGCTGCCCGGAAGCACAGGAATCCTGCTCGGAGGAACCGGCCTTTTGGGCCTCTCTGGATTTATTGGCTATGAACTCAGGGCGAAGAGCCCCATCTTTGACCTCAGTCTTTTCAGGACGAACAGGGTCTTCGCCTGTTCAAATCTCGCTGCACTGGTCAACTACAGCGCGACCTTTGCAGTCAGTTTTCTCTTAAGCCTCTATTTGCAGTATACCAAAGGTCTCGGCCCCCAAAAGGCAGGGATGATCCTCATCTCCCAACCATTGGTCCAGGCTTTGGTTTCCCCTTTTGCCGGTCGGCTCTCGGACCGGATTGAACCCCGGATCGTCGCCTCCATTGGAATGGCGTTGACCAGCATCGGCCTCTTTCTTCTCACTTCCCTGAATGAGAACACGACGATGGCCTTCATCATTGCCTGTCTTATTCTGCTTGGATTTGGCTTTGCCCTTTTTTCTTCACCCAACGTCAATGCGGTGATGAGCTCGATTGAGAAGCGGTCTTACGGAGTGGCCTCAGGGACCCTTGGAACCATGCGGGTCGTCGGGATGATGCTCAGCATGGGGTTGGTGATGGTGATCTTTGCAGTCTACATCGGAAAGGCCCAGATCCGGCCCGAACATTACCCCCTCTTTCTAAAGAGCTCGAAGGCGGCCTTTACAATCTGCGCGTTTCTCTGTTTGGCAGGGTTATTTGCCTCCATGGTACGGGGTAAAGTCCGATAACACTACTTATCGTCCGGTTCATCCTCCAATCCAAAAACCGCCGTCAGAAGCCTTGGAGAGCGGTTTGCTCAGGTCCAGATGCATCGGGAACATGACTTGGCTAAACTGTTACGTAAAGGCTTTTGAAGTCTCCTCCATGCTGTACTCGCCCGTGAGCACTCGCTTCAGTTTGTTACGGTCTTCTTCCAGAATATCGATGAAATTCAATCCGTAATGAAAACCTTCCCAGTCGTCCTCATGGTGGATGTCCTTCCACACCACTTCGCCCAATACCTCAAGGCTTGCCAGCTCAAACCCTTTGGGAAAGAGGATCACTGTAACCAATTTTTCGCCCACCGGGATATTTCGAATGGACTGGATGAGCAAACCCACCTCACTGGCATTCACCACCAGTCCTCCATGGGTATAGGGACCATTCAACACCCGGTATTCCAGAGGCAGATCTAACAATAACCTTTGGAACCTTCTTCTCTCCCTATGACTGCCCGGCTTCCTGATTCCAATCTTCCAATTAATGGGAGATCCCCTCCTCTCCGTTAAAGGTTGATCCGTTCATAAAAGACCACTTTTCTTCTTTCAATCGGCAATTTCAGGACGATGAAGGATTTTGCCCGTTTTTCATCCACTTCCAGGCTCAGCCCCCCATGGTTCTTTCCCAGGATTTCCTCCACCAGTTTCAGGATCAGGCCGATGATCTCCTCCTTTTGAGCCATGGCGGAGGGTGGAACGGCCCCCGGAAAGGCCGTGGGCTTCTGAGGGGTTGTGAAACCGATGAGAATTTCTATGGATCCCCCATTGGTTTCGATCAGATTTCTGGATGGCCCCTCTCCATGCTGGGTATCGGAAGCCCTGAGCAAGAGTCCAATGCTCCCATTGGGCAGGGTGGATAGAATCACATATTGAAGAAGTGCATTCAGAATAAACTTCACCTGTTCGTCGTGGATGTAGGTTTCGGGAAGGTCTTTTTCGCATCTCTTAAGTACCCTGATATTCTTCTCCTGGAGTTGCTTCTCATTGGCCTCCAAAACCTCCTCGAGGATGATGTGAAGCGTATTCTCCTTAACAACCGGCGTATTGATGTGGATGTAATTCAGCAGGCTATTGAGCACCGAATCAATCTGCCTGATCCTTTCGGTAACGTTTCTCTGGTAAGACTTCCTAAACTCCAGATCCCCCAGTCGGTCTGCCGACAGGGAGGTCAAATTCCTGATCATCCCCAATTGGTTTTTGATGCTGGGAATCAAATCGGTAAGGAAAGAAGCCATGAACGAGTTGGACTCTGTCAGGACCTGATCCTTTTCTCTGCTCTCCGAGGGCAGGGTCTCTATCTGTTCAAGAAAAGAGGCTAAAGGGTCTTGCTCCGGCTCAAAGGAGTGATTCCCCGCCTCTCCAGGTCTGTCCTGGCCTCCGGGTTCCTGGTCTTCGACCGAGAACAGGGGATCCAGTTCTTCAGCGGCATTAAATCCATTTCCCATAGACTGATAGAATTTGCATCTTTAATGCCAAAGTGGCAGGAGTTATGTAATTTATTAGAATTAAAAGGTTTTAAGAGATATGACTCTTTGGGAAAAAGGGTAAAATGGACAAAATTTTGTCACCATTTGACAAATCTTTACATCTTTGATATGTAATGGTCTTGTAAAAGGTCTCTTTATGTCATCCTTCTTAATACTACAGCGACAGATCATCAAGAACCCCACTCCCACCCTAACCCTCCCCCTGAAGGGGAGGGGATTTTATGGGGTTTTTTCCCTACATGGGGGGGATTTTATGGGGTTTTCTCACTTTCATGGAAGGTTTTCCAATCCCTCCCCTTTCAAGGGGGAGGTCAGGAGGGGGATGGGGTATATATGTCGCTGTAGTACTAACCTGTTTCAGGATTTCGTATGGATAAGTCTCATTATTTTTAGGAGACAAAGGAGGTGATTTTTTCAAAAAGGCTGAAAAATCATTGAGAGAGCTCAAATAAAGAGAGAAAGGGAGGTTCGCTTATGAAAAGATCTGAACGTCTGTTGATCGCCATTTTTTTTACAATCCTGACTATTCCATTTCTCATCCATTCTCAGGGGTATGGAGCCGATCCTATCTATGTGGGACTCATGGCGCCCATGACCGGAGACTATGCAGAGTACGGAACGTTTTTTAAACAGGGCATGGAAGTGGCCATCGATGCCGTGAACAAAGCGGGCGGTGTCAAGGGACGGATGGTAGAAATTGTGGTGGGTGACAGCCGCGCCGACCCCAAAGAGGCAGCCCTGGTGGCCCAGAAATTTGTCGCGAATCCGAAGATCATTGCCGCAGTCGGGGACTTTACAAGCTCCTGCGCCATGGCTGCTGCCCCAATTTATGAAAGCGCCCAAATGGTGCAGATCTCTCCCTCCTCATCACACCCCGAATTTACCAAGCTCGGCAAATTCATGTTCCGCAATACCCCGACTCAGGAATACGAGGCTCCTTTCCTCGCCCGATGGGCTGTAAAGGATCTTGGCAAGAAGAAGGTGGCCACCATCTATATTAAAAACGACTGGGGTATGTCCACCAATAAGTTCTTTGTCGAAACGGCCAAATCCCTTGGAGGAGACGTTTTGGCCCAGGAGGCCTTTCTTCCAAATGAAAAGGACTATGCGGCCATCCTGACCAAGATCAAGAATACAAATCCTGAGATGCTCTATCTCGGCTCCATGTACTCTGAAACGGCCCTCATCTCCCAGCAGATGAAGAAGATGCGCTTCCAGCCTATCATGATGGGTTGCACAGCCATCTTCTCTCCCAAGCTGATCGAGCTCGCAGGGGATGCCGTGGAAGGGATCCTGGCCAATGCCCTCTTCTTTCCGGGATTCGATAGGCCCGAGGTGAAAAACTTTGACAAAGCCTTCATTGAAAAACACCAGAAGGAGCCAAACAACTTCGCAGCCCTTGCCTATGATTCGATGAACATCCTGATCCATGCCATGAAGAATGCGGATCTCGACAGGGTGAAGATGAGGGACGTCATCGCCTCACTCAAGAATTTCCCGGGAGCAACCGGCGCTGCGACCTTTGTGGGCGGCGATGTGGTCAAGGAGTACGGGAAGATCATGGTCAAAGGTGGGAAATGGGTCGCTTACAAACCCTGACGACACAAGGTTGAGGAGAATCAAAAAAAATAAAAACCGGAGCCCTGCCTTTCATGGCGGGGCTTCGTTACTTTATTGAGATTATCCTTCACAGGGGATTCTTCCGTTGCTCCTTGAACAGATCATAAATGGAGTCACCCAGGGAGGGATCTATGCCCTCATTGCCCTGGGTTTTACCATTATCTTTGGGACCCTCAGGCTCGTTACTTTTGCCCATGGGGAGGTCTTCATGGCAGGGGCCTTCGTAGGCTACACCGTCATGAAGTATCTGCAAAGCCCCCTCTGGATGGCTATTCTTGCTGCCATTCTGTGCAGCGGACTTTTCGGGATCCTGATCGAACGGGTTGGTTTTCATTTTTTAAGAAGGGCTCCCCATCAATCCTCCTTGCTTATCACGATCGGTTTTTCCATTGTTCTTATCAATCTGGCCCAGTTCATATGGGGACCGGAGACGCAGTCCATCTCCAGCCTTAAATATGGCGATTTCCAGGTCTTAGGAATCTATATCTCCTACACTCAGGTGATTGTCCTTGCAGTCACGTTTCTTCTCTTAGCCCTCATTCGAGTCCTTATCTATAAGACCAAAATGGGACGGACCATCCGGGCCACAGCCCAGGACTTTGAAGCGGCCTATGCCATGGGAGTCAATATCGATGTCGTTTTTATGTTGACCTTTGCCCTGGGCTCCCTCCTTGGGGGAATTGCCGGGATGCTCGTCGGTTTTTACTACAACGCCTTTTATCCAACCATGGGCACCCTCCCTGGACTGAAGGCCTTCAGCGCATGTATCCTGGGCGGGTTAACCAGTCTGGGGGGAGCTGTCCTGGCCGGATTTATCCTTGGAATCGTGGAGAATCTATCAGTAGCCTATATTTCATCCAGCTACCGGGACGTCTTCTCTTTTGGAATCCTCATCCTGGTTCTCATCTTGAGGCCGAAGGGCCTCTTTGGGAGGGAAATTTAGATGAAGGATTCAAGGGGGTATAGGGTCAGGGGAATGAGGTTCGCAGGCCATAAACGTTGAAGGGATAAAGATGCTGAAAAAGGTTGTCGGTTATTTGATGACTCACAGTATTTACCTTCTTATTTTTGGCTTTTTTGCCCTCTTTCCCCTATTCGTAAAGGACGCCTACTATCTCCGGATCCTCATCTTCATCGGCATCTATATCATCCTCGCCCTCAGCCTCAACCTCATCAATGGTTATACAGGCCTCTTTTCCATCGGCCATGCCGCGTTCTATGGAATCGGAGCCTACAGCTCGGCTCTTCTCACCCTCCGCCTTGGAACCCCTTTTATCCTCGCTTTGCCCCTGTCCGGGATGATCGCCGCCTTCTTCGGATATCTGATTGGCAAACCCACCCTCCGGCTCTCCGGGATTTTTCTGACCCTTGCGACACTGGGTTTTAATATCATCTTCGTCCTCCTGATGATCAACCTGGACGGACTTACCCGAGGTCCTCTCGGGATTGCGGGAATCCCTACCCCAAAGATCCTCTCCTACAGTTTCAGTCGGCAAGTCGATTACTACTATCTCGTCTTTTTTCTCGTTCTTTTTACTCTGGGATCGATCTACCGCATCATCCATTCCCGCTTCGGCAGGGCCCTCCTCTCGATCAGGGAAGAGGAGACCGCTTCGGAGGCTGCGGGCGTCGATACAGTCCATTATAAGATTGCCATTTTCACCCTCTCGACTTTTTTTGCGGGGATTGCAGGGAGTTTCTTTGCTCATTATCTCCGCTTCATCGCCCCCGATAGTTTCACCTTCTGGGAATCCTTTACGCTCCTGGCCATGCTGGCCTTAGGTGGGCAAGGAAATCTCGTGGGTCCGGTCGTGGGGGCCTCTCTTCTCATTGCCGTTCCGGAACTGTTCCGTTTTCTTACGGACTACCGGATGATCCTTTACGGATTGATCCTGATTGTTATGATGCTTTTCAGACGGGAGGGGCTCTTCCGAAAACGAACGTATGCCTTAAGGGTGACACCCCCCTGGGAGAGAAAAGGTACAGGCCCCGTGTATGCAACGGGAGATAAATTTCTAAAAAACCTTCCCTTGAAAGATTCAGCGGATGGAACTCCTAAAGATTGATTCCGTAACCAAGACCTTTGGCGGCCTTCATGCCCTTCGCCAGGTCAGTTTTGGCATCCATGAGGGGGAGATCGTCAGCCTCATTGGACCCAACGGCGCAGGAAAGACCACCCTGTTTAACTGCATCAATGGGCTGCTCCCTTTTCCTGAAGGCAACATCCTCTTTCAGCAAAAAAGGATCAAAGGGCTTAAACCCCACCAGATCGCGGAACTGGGATTGGCCCGAACCTTTCAGGTCACCCGTTTGTTCAGTAAAATGACCCTCCTCGAAAATCTGATTGTGGGTCAGCATCATCACCTCAGGGCAGGACTCTGGAGCGGCCTTCTTCGGCCCCGGTGGGTTTCGGAAGAGGAGACAAGGGCTGTCGAAAAGAGCCTGGAGGTCCTGGCCCTGTTCGAGGAAAGGCTCCTCCCGAGAAAGGACGCCTTTGCCGAGACCCTCTCCTATGCCAACAAAAGAAGGCTGGAGATTGCCAGGGCCCTCGCCTCCAGCCCGAGACTCCTCTTGCTGGACGAACCCACGGCCGGGATGAATCCTCACGAGACCGAAGGGATTATCCATCTGATCAAAAAGATCAAGGAGATGGGAATTACGATTTTGATTATCGAGCACGACATGAAAGTGATCATGGGAGCCTCGGACCGGATCATCGTTCTGGATCATGGAGAGAAGATTGCCGAGGGATTGCCCGCGGAAATCCAGGGCAATGAGAAGGTCATCCATGCCTACATGGGGAAACGGCACCGCCATGCTGAGCCTTAGAGGGGTCTGGACCCGTTACGGTCCGATCGACATATTGAAGGGAATCGACCTTGAGGTCAAAGAGGGAGAGCTGGTTTGCCTCCTCGGCGGAAACGCCTGCGGCAAGACGACGACAATGAAGACCATCATCGGCCTGGTGAAACCCTACAAAGGGGAGATTCAATTTGATCAGCAGGACATCACGCGGTGGAGCCCTTCCCAGATCGTAAAGGCAGGGATCTCGCCTGTCCTTGAAGGCCGAAGAATCTTCCCTTATCTCACGGTTCACGAGAACCTCCTCATGGGAGCCTACACACGGCATGACAGGAATGCCATTCAAAAGGATGTGAGTGATATTCTGGCCCAATTCCCCGTTCTCTCCGAACGACGGGATCAGCCTGGAGGGACGCTCAGCGGCGGTGAGCAGCAGATGCTGGCCATGGCCCGGGCCCTTCTGGCCCGCCCCAAGATGCTGATCATGGATGAGCCTTCGATGGGACTCTCCCCCCTCTTCGTTGAAAAGGTCTTTGAGATCATCCAGGATCTCAACAGGAAAGGGATCACCATCCTGCTGGTGGAACAGAATGCAAACATGGCCCTCTCCATCGCCCATCGGGGATACGTTTTGCAAACAGGAAATATCGTTCTCCAGGAGGCGGCCCAAAATCTTCTGAACAACCCTCTG
>Ga0315286_10003658_pt1 | contig 14588 bp, 12 predicted proteins | sample YL17G10_0_MG_FD_205038 | JGI IMG/M metagenome (GOLD analysis project Ga0315286, IMG submission 205038) | Sediment microbial communities from Yellowstone Lake, YNP, Wyoming, USA - YL17G10_0 | ecosystem: Environmental > Aquatic > Freshwater > Lake > Sediment | place: USA: Wyoming | collected...
TCGAATCGAGGAGATCACGCCGTTCGATGTCCGCCTGGATTTCCGCGAGGGTTTTTTCGATTCCCTTTGCCTCGATCTCCTTCAGACGCCGCTGGGCGCGCTCTTCCGTCGACGCGTCGAGAAACACCTTCACGTGCGCGCCGGGGAGAACCACACTCCCGATGTCTCTCCCCTCGAGGACAACACCCCCGTTCTCCGAGAGCCGGCGCTGGAGCCGGACCATCGCCTTTCTCACACGCGCGTAGGAGCTCACGAGAGACACGTTTTGCGTGACGTCGAGCGAACGCACCGCTTCCGTGACGTCGGTGTCGTCGGCTGTTACCCTCTCGCTCCCCAATGCGCCGCCGGAAAACACGATCCCGATCGCCGCCGCGATGTCACCGACGCGCGCCTCATCGCGTGGGTCTACACCCGTCTTGAGAACCTTCCAGGTGACGGCGCGGTACATCGCGCCGGTATCGATGTGGTGTAGACCCAGCGTTCTCGCCACTTCCCGTGCGGTCGTTGTTTTTCCCGATCCGGCGGGTCCATCGACGGCGATGACGATCCGGCAGAGGATGTCTTCTTGGCTCTGTAGAGGGTGCATGTTGTGGGTCACATCGAATTCGCTCGGTTTCCCGCCGCGGATGGCCGACAGGACCCGCGGGCGAGAATCAACCTACGTCCTGCCGAGCACCTTCCGAAGCGCGTCGAGGAAACGGTCGTTTTCCTCCGGCGTACCCGTGTTGACACGGAAGGAGTTCGCGAATCCGCCGAATTGTCCCGTCGGCCGGACGATGATCCCCAGATCCTCGAGACCGCCGCATATGTCCCCGGAAAACTCCTTGACGATCACAAAGAGGAAGTTGGTCTGTGAGGGCGGGCACTCGCACCCCATTTTGAGCATCTCGCTCCGCATCCTCTCCCTCTCTCGGACCGTTTCCTTGACGTATCCATCGAGATCGTTCCGACAGTCGAGGGCGGCCGCGGCAGCCGTCTGGGCAAGCCGGTTTACGTTGAACGGCTGCCTCATCTTGTTGAGGATCTCGACGACGCGTCTGTCCGCAATAGCGTATCCGATCCGCAGTCCGGCAAGCGAGTAGACCTTCGAAAAGGTGCGAAGGGCAATGACGCTCTCTCGTTTCCTCCGCAGGGCGAGGCTGTCGGGGTAGTCCGGGGCATTCACGTATTCGAGATACGCCTGGTCGAAAACCACCAGCACGTGTTCGGGCAGGGCATCGAGAAACGAGTCGATTTCACTCGTCGTGCTGTACGTTCCTGTGGGGTTGTTCGGGTTGCACACGAAAACGATCTTCGTCCTGTCGTTCACCGCCCGCGCCATCGCTGGTAGATCGTGCTTGAAATCCCGGGCGGGCACTTCGATCCCTCCGACACCACACTGCATGCTCACCAGCTTGTAGATCACGAAGGAGAGCGACGAGTACACCGTGTTCTCGTCGGGTTCCACGTAGGCCCGAACGAGAAGATCGATGATTTCGTTCGTCCCATTCCCGATGAATATCTCCGAACGCGAAACCCGCAAAAGCCCGGCGAGTTTATCGGTGAGCCCGGGGGCTCCCGACTCCGGGTATCGGTTCACGTCGTCGATCGCTGCAACGAGGGCGTCCCGTATCTTCCGGTGGGGCGCGTAAGGGTTTTCGTTCGAGGCGAGTTTGGCTGGAGAAACGGTGATTCCTCTTTCCCTCTGCAGCTGTTCGATGGGCTTTCCGGGTTTATACGGGGTGAGGTCCTTTAGAAAAGGTTTTGCCAGCCTGTCCAAATCCATTCCCGCTTCTCCTTCTAGAATGCCGTCCGGCGGAGTCTTTCGATCTCTTTTGCCTCGAGAGGACGCACTCCACCCAGCGGCAGCTTCCGGATAGTGACCGGCCCGAACTGCACGCGCTTGAGACGCACCACGCGCAACCCCACGACCTCGCACATTCTGTGGACTTGACGGTGCCGGCCCTCGTGAAGCGTGATCCGCAGTATCGATTCTTTGCCCAACCCCCTGACGAGCTCGACCGGTGAACGTGCATCCGTTCCCGGTGCCCGGCTCGCGCTGAGCCGGGCGAGCCGTCGGAGCTTCTGGTCGTCCACGAGTCCCCTGACGCGAACCATGTAGACTCTGGCGATCTCAAACCTGGGGTGCGTCAGACGATAACACAACATCCCATCGTTCGTGAGGAGAATCGCCCCCGTCGTGTTGACGTCGAGACGCCCCACTGGAAAAACCCGGTATCCACGAGTGACATGTTTGCACAGATCGAGAATCGTGGGCCGCCCGAGGGGGTCGGAGACCGTTGACACGTACCCGGGCGGTTTGTTGAGAAGAAGAACGATCCGTTGTGGCGGATTGACGAGCGGCGTCCCGTCGAGGGTCAAACGTGTCACCCCGGGAACCACCCGAACCCCTGGTTCCCGTACGGGCCGACCGTCGATTTTGACACGGCCCGAGACAACGACCTGGTCACAGTCCCGTCTTGACCCCACCCCGAGCATGGCGAGAAACCGATTGAGACGGATCGGCTCGTTACCGCTCCGCGTCGGCGGCGTCGATATCCTCGTCGAACTTTCCCGCTGCGGCCGGGGTTCCGTCCAGCGGGTCCCCTGTCTTTTCCGGTGGGGCGCCGGTCTTTTCCGGGGGCGCCGGGTTTTCCTCCGCGATTCCGGGGGCGTCATCATACTCCTCCGACGTTGCGCTCGATACAAGCGGTGCTTCCGTCTCCCCCGCGTGTGTTTCACCGGGTGCACGCGCGGTCGGCTCCGAAGCGAGGGGCAGGTCTGCGGCGCCCGCCTCCACCGTCTCGTCGACGAGCTCGGAGGCCGCTTCCTGTTCGAGCAACGCACCGAGATCCTCCAGGCTGGGGAGGTCTCCGAGGCTGTTGAGTCCCAGGTACTCGAGAAACTCCTGCGTCGTTCCGTAAAGGAACGGGGAGCCGAGGAGCCTCGCTTTTCCCACAATTCGTATGAGCGAGCGTTCCATCAAAGTGGTGATCACACCCCCGCACGCCACGCCCCTCACGTTTTCGATGTCGGCACGCGTGACAGGCTGCCTGTACGCAATGATGGCGAGCGTTTCCATAGCCGCTCTCGAGAGCCTCTGTTTGCGTCTTCCCCGGTAGAGACGGGCGACATAGTCCGAGTATCTCGAGCTCGTGCAAAGCTGATAGCCTCCCGCGACCTGCTCGAGACGGATCGCGGAGTCTTCGCTGCCGAAACGATTCTCAAGCCGTTCGAGCGAATCACGGATATCCGCCGCGCCGACTTCGTCGAGCACGGAGGATATCCGCTTCAGGGGGAGCGGTTCGTCGGACGCAAAAAGCAGAGCGAGAATGATGTTGTCGAGACTCGGCTGTTCCATTCGGTATTGACGCCCTCCGGCGTGCGATCCGATGTGAGTTCCGTTGTCTAGGGTTCCGTATGTTGAGGCTCGTCGAGGGTCTCGCCGGCAGTTGGCCGATCTTCCCTCCGGTAGATCCAGATCTCGCCGAACGCTCCTTCCTGCCTGCACTTGATGAACGCCCTCTTCATCAGCTCGAGAATCGCCATGAACGTCACAACCATTTCGAGCCTGGAAGAAGACCCCGAGAACAGCTCGCGAAACGTTACCTGACTCCCGTCCGCCAGCCTTGCGAGTACGGATTCTATTTTCTCCTCGATGGTGAATTCGTCGGGCAGGATCTCCGAGATGTCCTGCGAGTCGAACTGGGACATGATCTCGCGGAACGCGCGCATGACCTCGTAGAGATTGAGCTCGAGGGTCGGCTCCACGCGGAGCTCTTTCTCGTTCTGAGGCACCGGTCTCCTGAACACCTTGAGACGGTGGTCCTCCATCTCCTTCAACGAGCGGGCCGCTTCGACGATCCGTTTGTATTCGACGAGATTTCTCACCAGCTCTTCGCGCGGATCCTCGATCTCGTCGTCGCGTCTGAGGAGCATCTGGACCTTGATCCTCATGAGGGTCGCGGCCATGACAAAAAACTCCCCGGCAAGATCCATCTGGAGCTCTTCCATGAGATCGAGATACTCGAGATAGTCATTTACGATCTTGGCGATGGGGATATCGTATATATCGATGCTGTCGCGTTTGATCAGGTAAAGGAGGACGCCGAGCGGAGCCTTGATTCCCTCGAGATCGGCCTTGTAGGTGTTGCCTCGCGTGTCGTTCACGTTTTCTCTTTCCGTGCTCGATGCATACACTTCCAGCCGATTCTATGCAGGCATATCGAGAGTGTCAAGGAGTGTTGCGGCCGGACCGCTCGCGCGCTATTCCGGAGATCGCGGGATCCGACCCGCCCCGTTTTGTGTCTACGCGCGGGGATGAAACGCGCGATGGACTTCCACCAGATGGCGCCGATCCACACTCGTGTAGATCTGGGTCGTCGATATGTCCGCGTGACCCAGCAGTTCCTGGATATAACGAAGATCGGCACCCCCCTGAAGAAGGTGCGTCGCGAATGAATGCCGAAGAACGTGTGGGCTCACACCGCGTTGGATCCCCGCACGCCTGGCCTGCATTCTCAACCTTTTGAAAAATCCAACCCTCGACATCTTCCTTCCGCGATGGTTGAGGAACACGAACGCGGTTACTCTGCCTTTTGCGAGCTCGGCACGCGCCCGCGAGAGGTAGGCGGCGAGGGCTTTGGCCGCCGGCCGGCCGTACGGGATCACCCGCTGCTTCTTCCCCTTTCCCTCCACGACAAGGAGCCGCTCTTTCTCGATGACTTGCTCGAAGGTGAGACCGCACAACTCGGACGCCCGAAGCCCCGCCGCGTACGCCATTTCGAACATCGCGCGGTCCCTGAGACCGAGGGTGTCCTCCTCGGGTATTTCGAGAAGCCGTTCCACCTGCTCGACGCTGAGCACCTTGGGGATCCGTTTGGACCGTTTTGGACGCGAGAGCCCCGCGGTGACGTCTTTCCGGGCAACGCCCTCTCGGTGGAGAAACTTGTGGAAATGCCGCATGGCGGACAGCGCCCGCGACCTCGACGCCGGCGAGAGGCCCCGTTTCGAAAGTTTGACCATGTGGAGCTCGGCGGCCTCGGCCGTGATGGCTGAGGTCGAACCGACCCCGAGCTCTTCGAGGGTGTCGAGATACCCCCTGAGGTCGCGCGCGTACGCGCTCAGGGAGTTTGCGAGCAGACCTTTTTCGCTCACGAGATAGTCCAGGAACTGATCGAGAGCCGTATCCAGCGTATCGCCCATAGCTTTCCCTTGACTCCGCGGCCGGCTGATGTTACGTTCGAGTGCGACCTTTCAAGATTATATGAGGAGGATCACGGTATGCCAAAACATAAATCGGCCAAGAAACGCGTCAAAACGAATCTCAAGCGACAGATGCGGAACCGGGCGGCGAAGAGCACTCTGAAATCGACCCTCAAGGTCCTCAAAGGTACGCCCCAGGAAAAACAAGAAGAAGCGACTCGCGAAACCCAATCGGTGCTCGACAAAGCGGCCAATCGCGGCCTTATCCACCGCAACAAGGCCGCGCGTTTGAAGTCGCGGTCGACACGCAAGCCAAAGAGCTGACCCGCGGATACTACTTCATCCCCGCCGGTGTTTGTTTCGAGGCGTAGCCCGAATGCGGAGACCGGCGGGATTTGTTTGCCGGACAGATTTCCGGACCACCGACCCTGAATCACCGCACAGACGCGTAGAACCGATCGAGCACCGCGGCGACGCTTCCCCGTTCCACGAGTTCGGAGCGGCGCTCTTTCCTGTAGTGGATCTCGATCTTTCCGTCCTTGAGGTTTCGTTCGCCAAGCGTGATTCGGATGGGGATTCCGATGAGGTCCGCGTCTTTGAATTTGAAACCGGCGCGAACATCCCTGTCGTCGAGAAGGATGTCCCAACCGCCGCCGATGAGTTCGCTGTAGAGGTCTTCGGCGACCTCCATCGTGGATTCGTCCCCGGCGTTGACGGGGAGTATGATCGCGTGGAAAGGCGTGATCGATGGCGGCCAGACAATCCCCACGTCGTCGTGATGCGCTTCGATGGCCGCCGCCACGGCCCGCGACACGCCGAAACCGTAGCACCCCATGATGAACTCCCTCTCCTTGCCCTCCGCGTCGAGAAACGTTGCTCTCATGCTCTTGCTGTACTTCGTGTCTAGCTTGAAAATGTGACCCAGCTCGACGCCGCGCCGCGAGACGAGCTCGCCCTTGCCGCACCGTTTGCAGGTGTCCCCCGGTTCGACCTGGCTGATGCTCGCCTTCTGTGTAGGGTTGAAGTCTCTCCCCATCTTCACCCCCCGGAAATGCGCGTCCGTCCTGTTAGCGCCCACGACCATCCCCTCGTAGTCGTCGAGGAGCGTGTCTGCGATGACGCGGGTATCGGTTGGAAGTCCCACAGGACCGGCGTATCCCACCACAGCGCCGGTGAGCTTCTCGATCTCTTCATCGGTCAGGGGCTCGAACTGCGGGTTTTCGAGAAGCTTCGCGAGCTTCGTTTCGTTAAGAACCCGGTCACCGGGAATCAGCGCGGCGATGACGACACCCCCCGACCTGTAGAGCAGGGTCTTGACGAGCTGAGATGGATCCACGCGGAGAAAAGAACTCACCTCGTCGATCGTCTTCTGTCCGGGCGTCTCGACGAGCTCGGGCGATTCGAGCGCGCTTTCGCGCGTCGTCAGCGGTTTCCCGAGGCTTTCCGCCCTTTCGGCGTTGGCCGTGTATCCGCAAGGGCACGCGAAGATCTCGCTTTCGCCTTCGTCGGCGAAGACGATGAACTCGTGGTTCACGTCGCCGCCGATCGCACCGGCGTCGGCTTCAACCATCGCGTTGACGAGCCCGCAACGGCTGAGGATCCGCCCGTACGCTTCAGCCATCCGTCCGTAGGTCTCCTCGAGCGACTCGTGTGAGTCGTGGAAACTGTATGCATCTTTCATGATGAATTCGCGCGCCCGCATCACGCCGAAACGGGGCCGTATCTCATCGCGGAACTTCGTGAGAATCTGATAGAGACACTGGGGCAGCTGACGGTAGCTCTTGAGCTCGCTCCGCGCGAGGTCGGTCACCACCTCTTCGTGCGTGGGCCCGAGGGCAAAGCGACGGTTCTTTCTGTCGGTGAGCTTGAACAGCTCCGGGCCGAAATGCTGTAGACGCCCTGTCTCCTCGTAGAGCTCAGCCGGATGAAGGATCGGCATGAGAATCTCCTGGCAACCGATCCGGTCCATTTCCTCGCGAACGATGTTCTCGATTTTCTTGAGGACGCGAAACCCCAGGGGCAGGAACGTGTAAACCCCGCCGGTGAGTTTCCTGACCAGACCGGCCCGGATCATTAGCTTGTGACTCGAGATCTCCGCCTCGCTGGGGCTCTCTTTGTATGTGGGCAGGTATAGTTTGGTCCATCGCATGTTTGTCTCCGCGCTCCGATCGGTTTTTGGCTCCGGGATTAGTAGTTGTAGCCGATAAACAGTTCGACTCCCGTGTCGTGGGATATAGTACTGAAATCCGTGGCCCGTGTAAAGTTGACACGTATGACGGGCGCGTACCCAAGGTTGAGCTCGACGCCGGCGCCCATCGATCCGAGCCAGTCGGTGTCCGCGATGAACCGGCTCGTCTTGCCTACGTCGAAGAACAGGGCGCCGCGCATACGGGGGGTTTCGAGTGTCCCGAAGGGAAGGCTCAAGGCGAATCGGTCGATCAACGGAAAACGGACTTCGTTGTTGAGCAGAAACGTGCTCCTGCCGAAGAACTCCCGGAAATCGTAGCCTCTCAAATCCCACGGTCCGCCGAGATAGAAAATCTCGAAGTCGCTTCCCCAGCTGTTCCGCGTGACGAACCTCTCCGCAAGAACGATCCGTTCGGTGATCTTTACGTACTTGCGGAGGTCGAAGTGCACGACGGTATTGTCGAATCCGCGGTTCTGGAAATCGAACGTGCGCCCGACGATGGCGTAGTACCTCCACCCCTTGAGCGGCCCGCCGATCGTCCACAAACTCTTGTCGACGACGTGCGAAATGAACACGGTGCCGACGAAGCTTCTCTCGAGCCCAAGACCGGCGTACCCCGTCTCGCGCTCGATGAAACGCGCGACAATCGACCCGTCTACACGCGAGAACCGGCTGAACGGGTAGCTCAGCCCCGTGGACACGCCGACTCGCTTCTCCGAGCGGAACCCAATCAACGGATCTCTGACGTAGCTGCTCAGGTGATACGCGCCCAGAGAGTAGTGGAGCCGCCGGCTCAAGTTCACGTATTCGATCCCGAAATTCAGGTGTTGGAAGAAGTCGTCGACGCCCTCGGAGGAGTTCCCGAAGAAGATGTAGTACTGGTGATTCCCAAGGATGTCGCTCAGAACGACCTGACCGCCGTTGCCGATCGTTCCGAAGTTGGGATCGATCGCAACCCCCGCCCCAGCAAAATCGATCGCGAGCTTCTGTTTGTAATCTTCGGTCGTATAGCTGAAGTCCTCCGCGAAACGTCTCCTCCAGCTCGTAGCGCCGGACGTGTCGGTGACGGCCGCTACGTTCTCGGGTAGCCCCGCCTCGTGTTTGATCGGGAACTCGAAGAGGTGGTACTCCCCTTTGTAGTACCCGCTGGCGACGAAACCCGACTCGTCGGGGAGGAACGAGGGCATCGTCACGCCGCCGAGAACACTCGTCTGCCGCACGATCGTACGGCTCGCCACGTCGTAGAGATAGATGTCGTACGTCCCGTCGCGGTCGGACGAAAACAGGAACGACCTCCCATCGGGGGACCAGTCCGGACAACCGTCCACCGCCGTCCCGCACGTGAGCGGCACGATCTGCCGTGTGTCGAGGTCGATCTTGTAGATCCCCTGGCTCTCTGCACCCATTCCCTGGCAACGGTCAGAGCTAAACAAAACCACGTTGTCCACGGGATGAAAATCCGGATCCTGCTCGGCAAACGAGTCGTCGGTCAACCGCTCGAGACTGTCCTCCGCCATATGATAGAGGAACAGGTCCGGTTTGCCCGTCCGGTCGATGGCGCTGAAAACGGCGCGCTTCCCCTCTGGAGACAATGTGGGCGACGAAATCACGCTGAGCTCCGGGAACGTGAACATCCCCACCGGCCGCTTTTGTTCGACGCTCCACAGGTAGATCGCGTCTCTGTCCTGCCGTTTCGACACGAACATCAGCGTATCGCCCCGGACTTCCATCTTGCTCCTGAACGCGGGGATTGATTCGAACCGAGTCGACATGCTCCCGCCGACGACGACCTTTCGTTTCAACTTTCCTTCGGTGTCCTTGTCGAACTCGATGATACTGATCGCACCGTCTTCCGCGCCGATCGCGAAGACGACGATCTCACGGTCCGGCGTCGCCGCGGCGACGGGATGTATGTGAAACATTCCAGGCTTCGTGATCTGCTCGGCGACATCCGGGGTGAAGGTGCCGTAGAGGACCGATGGATAGTAGCGGCGCTTGAGCGCTCTGAAAAACGCATCGCTCAGCTCCATCAAATCCATGTTGATCGTGTTTTTCAGCACCAGAGAGAAATTATCCGACACCCACGAGTTCTCGAGAATCTGGACGATCGCTCGCTCGCCGAAGTTGTCCGCAATATACCTGAGGACCGCTTCGCCTTGTTTGTACATGAGGAAGGACCCCTCGATCCGCCAGATGTTCTCGAGATCGGGGAGGCTGTCGTGGATCAACGCATCCCGGATGAACATGCGGCCCTGGGTGTCGCCATCGGGGTCGGCGCGGTACTCGGCCAACCCTTCGACGAACCACAGCGGCGGGTAAGTGTTGCCGACCCTGCCGTGCTGGGTGAGCACCGCGTCGAGCTTCTCGAGCATGAACGCATGGACCATCTCATGGCGGATGACGTGGCGGAATTCCCACAGAGATCCGGAGAACGGGATGGCGATCCGTCCCTTCGCAAGGTCGGTGAACCCCGCCGTGTAGTCGGAGATCAGCGACGGAATGATGTTGGTCTGCTGGAATTCGTACTGCGAGCTATAGAAGACGAGCGGGAGAGCATGATCGATCTCGAGGTCCAGGTAGTCCGATAGCTCGCGAAACGTTTCCTCGACGATCGGGGCGGCAAACGCGACGAGGTTCTCTTCGCTCGGGTAGTAGTAGATGTCGACGTTCTGCGTTTTGAGAACTTTCCACTTCTGGCTGTCGTAAACGACCTTGTTTTTTCCGTACGGATACTGCGCCCGCGCAACCCCCGGCACGAGAGCCAGGGAGACACCCGTTACCGCGATCAGAATCGCTCTGCGCGAAGGCATACTAGACTCCGGCGAGATCTTGCATGGAGTACATCCCCGACGCCTTTCCCACGATGAACAGGACCGCCCGCAGAGCGCCGCGGGCAAAGAGCTCCCGGGACAACGCCTGGTGCGAAATGGTCACGACCTCGTCGTCCGTGGCGAAGTGAACGTGGTGTTCACCGGGGATCCCGCCCGCACGCACCGAATGGGTGCGTACGATCCGCCCCGCACCCTCCGGAGCCGCCCCCCGCCCCTCCACGACCACCGCATCGGGATCCACCGCCCGCACCAGCCCGTAGGCGGTGCCGCTCGGGTGGTCCCGTTTCCCGCGGTGGTGGTACTCAACCACCTCGATATCGGCAAGGTCCCCGAACAGGCGACCCGCTGTTGCCAGAAGTTTCTTCACGACGGATATGCCGTAACTCATGTTATCATCGTAGAATACGGCCGTCTTTTGAGAATACTCCTCAAGCAATTCCCTTTCCACCTGACCCAACCCGGTGGTACCGGACACCACCCGTACACCCGTCCCAGCCAGAACCTCGACGAGAGAACCAACCCCCTCGGGGCGCGAGAAATCAACGACCACATCCACCATCGGGTCTCCACGGGGAATATGGTCAAAAAAAGGCAGACGATCCAGGGGTTCGCGTCCCGGATTCCTGGGGTCGAGAATGCCTCGTATCACGATCCCGTCGACGCCAGAAGCCACGGCCGCGAGCGTCCGGCCCATTCGTCCTGTACCGCCGTGGATGAGAACCGTCGTGGGTGTCTTCCGGGGGGTGGTCATGATCACGCGCCCCCTTTCTCGCGGAAGCTCTGCACCGCGCTCCGAATCGCCGCGAGGTTTTTGTCGCTCACGGGAACCAGAGGCGGGCGAAGCTCATTTTCGATGAGACCCTCGAGCGCGAGCATGGCTTTGATCGGCGACGGGTTGGATTCGACAAATGCAGCCCGCACGACCGCGAGAAGCCGGAAGTGGATCTCGCGCGCGCCTGTGAAATTGCCGTCGAGCGCGTTCTCCACCATTTCACGAACCACACCGGGGTACAGGTTCGACACGACCGACACCACTCCTCTCGCCCCGATCGCCATCATCGGGACGGTGAGCGAGTCGTCCCCGGAAAGAACCGTGATCCCGCTCTTCGAGCGGAGATCGGATACGGCGTCGACGCTTCCTCCGGCTTCTTTGATCGCACTGAAACGGCCGGTGGCGTGCAGCTCGGCGACGGTGTCCGCGGCGAGCGTCACCCCCGTGCGTCCCGGCACGTTGTAGAGCACGAGCGGCAGGGCCGTGGCCTCGGCGACGCGAAGGTAATGGTTGATGAGCCCCCGCTGCGAGGGTTTGTTGTAGTAAGGGGTGATAAGCATCGCCGCGTGGGCTCCCGCTTTCTCCGCGTCTTTCGTCAGCCCGATCGTGGTCTCCGTCGAGTTCGTGCCGGTGCCCGGCACGACGCGAAGATCGTCGCCGACTGTCTCGAGAGAAATACGGATGAGTTCTTTTCGTTCGTCGACGCCCAGCGTCGCCGCTTCCCCCGTGCACCCGCACGGCACGACACCGGAGACACGCGCGGTCTTCTGCCTCACGAGAAGCGTCTTGAACGCTTCGAAATCCACCCTTCCGCCTCTGAACGGTGTGACCAGAGCGGTGTACGCCCCCCGAAACTCCATGGGTTCACTCCTTGTGTGAAAGGTCGATGGCGCCATCGAAATTGAAAGCGGCCGGGCCCTCCAACACGACGTCCGTCGCGCCCGTCGCCGTCGCCGTGAAAGACACACGCAACAGCTCGTTACCGTGTGTGATCAGGCGAACGGGGCTCTCGACGCGCCCCAGATGAAAGAGCACGACGGCCGCGGCGACAGCGCCGGTTCCGCAGGCGAGCGTCTCGGCTTCGACACCCCTTTCATACGTGCGGATGGCCACCACCCCTTCCTCACGGACACGGACAAAGTTCGCGTTGACACCGCCGGGTGAGAATCTCTGGTGAAAGCGAATCTCCCGTCCTCTCTTCTTGACTTGCTCGTCGGCGAGCGAGTCCCAGTCGTTCTCCACAGACACCGCGTGAGGCACCCCCGTGTTGATGAAATGCACCACCTCCCGTCCGCCGGCGCACGGCAGCGACACGTGGCTTTCCAACCCCGTGGCGTCCGTCATGGAGATCGCCGCTCGATCTCCATGGACAACGGCCGTCATCGACCCTGGACGCGCGCAAAACCGGAGCTGGACCGTCTCACCGTCGCGTGTCCCAAGACCGAGGTCCGACGCAAACAGGGCGGCGCACCGCGCCCCGTTGCCGCACATCTCCGCTTCACCCCCGTCGCTGTTGAAGTAGCGCATCCTGAAATCCGCCTGCGGTTCCGCCTCGATGAGAATCACCCCATCCGCTCCGACCCCGCGCTTGCGGTCGCACAACGCGCGGATGACTTTCTGGCCGGGGCGGATCGAGCTTTCCCGGTTGTCGATAACGACGAAGTCGTTGCCGGCGCCGTTCATTTTCTTGAAACGGACCACCATCTCGCTACTCCTCTTTCGTGGCGCTGCCCTCGAGCCGAATGTCTTTCAATTGAACGTTCTCACCTGGCGCGACGACAAGACTCTCCGGATACGTCACGCAGTATTCGGGACAACGGGCGGTCGAGTCTTCCGCACAGGGGTACGACCCGCACACGCTGTCCTTCTCGAGATCGATGAACGCGTGGAGCGTGTAGAGGCCTTTGAGCACTTTGTCGAAGGAAAAGTGACCTTTCGCATCCGCCCGCACGCAGTACGTGGGCGGGAGGCTGTCCGCGACTTCGTGAAGGCTGACGGTGACGAGGAACGAATCATACGGAGTCGCGTTTACCACGCGCCCCGCGACCACAGCCGGTTCCGTCGGATCAACGATGTAAACGTCCTGAAGCTCGAGGCGCGGGCGCTCAAGGCCCAACACCAGGGTGTCCGGGAGCGCCGCCGCCGCTTCGCGCTCGGGTTCGAAAACGGAATTTCCATTTTCGTCCTGAAAGACCCATACGAGAAACGGAACCCCGCGAGCGGGCAGGTACTTCAGCTCGTACGCACCGTCTTCGGCCGTGCTGACCTCCCGGTCGGGTCCGGCCGTCTCCGGTGTGAACGACGAGTCTTTCGGGAGCACGAAAAGCCTCACGACGGCCTTGCCCGTGGGTTTTCTCCGGAAGTAGATCCGTCCCGCTATCGAACCCGTGTCGATCTCAGCCGACGTGGCAAACGCAAACTCGAAGGGCCGGTTGCTTCGAACGTTGTGAGCATCCGCGTAACCCTGTTTGAGGCGGACAACGTACGTCGTGTCCGGGTGGAGCGGTGCGTCGAACTCGAGTACCGCGGTGTCTTTCTTCCAATGCGCCTTGGCGATGGTTGCCCTGGGAGAGATCTCGAATAACCTCTCCAGCCTCGTCGCGGCCATCTTCTCGCTGAACTTGACCTCGACTTTTGTGTCCACGGGAACGCCCGATGAGCCGTTCGCCGGTTGTGTGACCCCCACCTCGGGTGGGGTCTTGTCCTCCGCACCCCCGGGAGGCGGCTCGGGGATCGCACACGACGCTGCGAGAAGTCCGAAGAGGAACCACACAAGTGCCGATTTCACATCATTGCTCCGTGATGACGGGTTGCCGGCGGCTGATCACAGGATGTATCTCATCAAGTCTTCGTCCGCGAGGATTCTGTCGAGCTTATCCTTCACGTCCTTGCCCGTAAACCGGACCCGTGTCTGGCGCGACTCGGGCAGCCCGAAAAGAAGGTCCTCGAGGAGCGCGGAGAGAACGGTTTGGAGCCGTCTCGCCCCGATGTTCTCCGACTGTTCGTTTGCCGCTGCGGCGACCCGCGCGATCTCTTTGATCGCGTCATCGGAGAATTCCAACTCGCAGTTCTCCGCGGCCAACAGCGCCTTGTACTGCTTGACCAGCGAGTTGTCGGGTTCGGTGAGAATCCGGACGAAGTCCGCCTCACCCAGCGAGGAGAGCTCGACTCGGATCGGAAAACGCCCCTGGAATTCGGGGATGAGCTCCGAAGGCTTTGCAACGTTGAAAGCGCCGGCAGCGATGAAAAGAACATGGTCCGTCCTGACGACCCCGTGGCGGGTGTTGACCGCGCACCCCTCCACGATGGGCAGCAGGTCGCGTTGGACACCCTCGCGGGAAACATCCGGCCCGGACGCGCGCGAGGTGGTTCCGGCGATCTTGTCGATCTCGTCGATGAACACTATGCCGCTCGATTCGACACGCCTCTTTGCCTCCTCGAGAACTTTTTCCATGTCGAGGAGCTTGTTGGTCTCCTCGTCACGCAGGTGGTCCCGCGCCTGGCGGATGGTCATCTCCCGCTCTTTGAGTTTCTGGGATCCAAAGGGGTTGAGATTCCCGGGGAACTGGATCCCCATCTCGTCCACTCCCCCCCGGCTGAACACCTCGATCCA
>Ga0315286_10003659_pt1 | contig 14587 bp, 13 predicted proteins | sample YL17G10_0_MG_FD_205038 | JGI IMG/M metagenome (GOLD analysis project Ga0315286, IMG submission 205038) | Sediment microbial communities from Yellowstone Lake, YNP, Wyoming, USA - YL17G10_0 | ecosystem: Environmental > Aquatic > Freshwater > Lake > Sediment | place: USA: Wyoming | collected...
GGAAGCGGTTCCCCATGATTTCTCTCGGTACCGTGTACAAAACCCTGGAGCGTTTCTCCGAGGTTGGACTGGTACGAAAGGTCAGCCCGACGACAGAGGTGGCGCGCTATGACGTGGACCTCACTTCCCACCATCACCTCGTATGCCTGGACTGCCAGCGCATCGTCAACGTCAAAGACGCGGAAATCAATCAGGAGATCCAGATCCCGGAGCACGATGAGTTTCGAATTATTCAATATCAGCTTGTGTTTCAGGGTTATTGCCCCACCTGCATGAAGGACCGGGTTGATAGTGACGAGGTCTCCTACCGACGGGTCTGAAAGCTACCTGCTTGCGACTTTGAAGTTTCTTCTGCTGTAACGGGCGATTACCGGGCAACATCGCACAGCAGGAGATTTGTTGTGTTATTCTGAATGAGGGTTCATTCATTTTTGGGTTACATGGTCGTGCGGAATCGAACGCATGCAGTAACATATTGAAATATAGTATTTTATTGGTATTGCCCAGGGAGCGACGAGGACCATTTTTGGGCTTGAAGTCGACCGGTGGATGTGCTAAGGGGGACACATGATCATTAAAGGGACTCTTCGGTTTTTACAAACAATGCCGGTTGAGCCCCGATTTCCTGTAGGCGGAGTGTGTAGGTCGACCGTGACCGTCAAAGTTGCTGTTGGGATGCGCAGAAGGAGGAGTGAATCGTGAACATTGTTGTGTTGCTGAAGCAGACCCCGGATACGGAATCGGTGATTCGCATTGCCAGTGATGGTCGATCCATTGTGACCAACGATATCAAATGGATCATCAACCCCTATGATGAATTTGCCGTGGAAGCGGCTTTGCGTCTGAAAGAAAAGCATGGGGGCAAGGTGACCATTGTGAGCTGGGGGCCGCAGCGCGTGGTTGAGTCCATCCGCACCGCCCTGGCCATGGGAGCGGATGATGGTGTGCTGATTGATGACGCCGCTCTGGAAGGAAGTGATGCTCTCGGCGTGGCCAGGGCTCTGGCAGCTGCAGTGAAGGAATTGAACCCAGACGTCATTTTGTGCGGCTCACGGGCCGTGGACTATGACCAGGGGCAGCGCGGTGCCATGGTGGCTGAGTTGCTTGAGTTGCCGCATCTCGCTCTGGCCGTGTCTCTGCAGTCCGACGGCAGCAAGGTGAGCATTGAGCGCCCCATTGAGGGGGGTAAAGTCACTCTGGAAGCGGAGCTCCCAGCCCTGGTGACCATGGGTGGTTCCCATGCGGTGTGGAGCCCACGCTACGCATCCCTTCCCGGCATCATGAAATCCAAGAAGAAGCCCCTGGCGGTGAAAAAGCTGGCTGATCTGGGTCTGGACATCGGCGAAGTGGCGGTGGGATCGGCGAAGATTCAGATTGTCTCCCTGGAGATGCCTCCGGAGCGCGCGCCCGGCCGGATGGTCAATGGCAACCTGGATTCGGCGGGCAAAGCCAAGGAGCTGGTTCGCCTGCTCCACGAAGAAGCCAAGGTTATCTGAAATGCCTGATTCTCCCTTGCGAATCAGCATACGTGAAATGGGTCCAATGGCAGAGGGGCCTTGCCTCCCGTTTGCCGCTCGGTGGCCGGAGAATGCGGCCTGCACCGGCAAAGAGGGTTTGGAAGGTAGCTATGGAATGATGGACCCTGCTGGTCATCGCTGGGCATTTTAGGTTCTAGCATAAGCTTTTGTTGCCAGCATTAAGGAGATTGGATCATGGCTAAGTGTGTATGTGTGATTGCAGAGTTTCGCGCGGGAAACTTCCGTCGCGTTTCCTTTGAAGTGGCTAGTGAAGGCCGACGCCTTGCCGACGCCTTGGGAACTGGTCTCTGTGCGATTGCCATCGGCGCCGGTGTGAGTGCCAGGGCGCCCGAACTGGGGCATTATGGTGTAGACAAGGTATACACGGCCGACGATGCCGCCTTGGAACATTATGTGGCCGAATCTTATGTTCCCATTGCCGCGGACATCATCAGCAAATGCGACCCGGCTGTGGTGGTCGTGCCGGCGTCGGTGGACGGCAAGGATCTGGCGGCGCGTCTGACGGCACGCCTGCAGTCCGGCCTTGCGCAGGATTGTACCCAGATTAAGGTGGAAGAAGGCGTTGTGAAAGCCAAGCGCCCCATCTTTGCGGGGAAGTGCTTCGCTTGGTGTGAGTGGGGAGATGGGGCCTTGCCGGTGATTTCCTGCCGTCCCAACGTGATGGACTGCCTCGCTGCGGATGAAAGCCGCAAAGCGGAGGTTGAGCCCGTGGCAGCGGCTGCTCGGACCGCAAGGTCGCGAGCGGTTGGCGTGGCTCTCGACACTTCCGGTAAAGTGGAGCTGACCGAAGCCGAGATCATTGTTTCGGGTGGGCGCGGCATGAAGGGTCCGGAAAACTACACCATGGTTGAAGATTTGGCCAAAATCCTGGGGGCTGCCGTCGGCGCCTCACGTGCGGCAGTGGATGCGGGTTGGCGTCCGCACAGCGACCAGGTGGGTCAGACCGGGAAAGTCGTCAATCCTAACCTGTACATCGCGGTGGGTATTTCCGGAGCCATTCAGCACCTTGCTGGTATGGGGTCTTCCAAGTTCATCGTGGCCATCAATAAGGACCCCGATGCGCCCATTTTCAGCAAGGCCGACTATGGCATTGCGGAAGACCTGTTTAACTTTGTCCCCTTGTTCACCGAAGAAGTGCGTACCTTGAAAAGCACTTGCTCATAGGGTCATAGGAACGAACAGGGGCGCTGGCCCCTGTTCGGACACATCGTGACCACCTCCCCTGGTAGCTTATCCCGGCAAGCGGCTATTGGCCGTTTCTTAGACGATGAATGGCTGGATTCCAGCCGGTATCCAGCCGGATCCTGCAGGAGGGCGAGTCCGTATCGTATACGGAGGAACAGATGGACCGTGTTTGGCTCAAACATTACAATCCCTTGGTTCCTCACCATCTTCAGTACCCTGGTCGGACTATGCCGCAATTGGTCGCGCAGACAGCGAGGGAGTTCTCGGAACGCACGGCGACTGAGTTCTTCGGTGCGAAACTAACCTATCGGCAGCTATGGGATCAGGTGCGGAGGTTTGCTGCCGGCCTGGCAGGCCTGGGGGTCAAAGCGCAGACCAAAGTAGCAATCATGCTTCCCAATTGTCCCCAAACGATCATCGCATACTATGCCACTCTATGGTTGGGAGGGGTGGTTGTGATGACCAATCCCATGTACGTCGAGAGGGAGATGGAACATCAGTGGAACAATGCGGGGGCAGAGGTTCTGGTCGTGCTCGATCACCTTTATCCCAGAGTGGGAAAGGTGCTGCCGAAAACCGGCATTCGGTCCGTCATCGTTACGAGTGTGCGGGAGTATCTGCCGTTCTATCTGAAGTGGCTCTACCCGCTGAAAGCCAGGAAACAGAATCTCTTCATGGCCGTTCCCTACGACCGGAAGGTCCTCAATTTCTCGGCCATGATCCGGCATACTCCGACCGCCGCCGAGGAATTTCAATCCCAAGCAGAGGACCTGGCTCTGCTCCAATACACGGGTGGCACCACCGGGGTGGCCAAAGGGGTGATGCTCACGCATCGCAACATTCTGGCGAATGTCATGCAAATCTGTGCCTGGTTTCCAGAGTTGAAGAAGGGCGCACATCGGTTGGTGGCCATTCTTCCTTTCTTTCACGTGTTCGGCATGACCGTTGCCATGAACTGGGCCCTCTACATCGGATCCACAATCATCCTGGTCCCCAAATTCCAGGTGGACGAGTTTCTCAAACTATTGCACAAGTCCAGGCCCACCCTCTTCCCGGGCGTTCCCACCATCTTCGTGGCCATCGTCAATCATCCCAGGATCAACGAATATGATCTTTCCTCAGTGCGATTCTGCATTACCGGATCTGCCCCGATGCCCGTGGAGGTCCTCAGCAAGTTTGAGAAGATGACCGGCAGTGTGGTCGTGGAAGGATTTGGGCTAACCGAGTCCAGCCCGGTTACTCATGTTAATCCCCTCGATGGGGTGCGCAAGCCGGGTTCCATCGGTCTTCCCGTTCCTGACACGGATGCGCGGGTGGTTCGGCTGGAAGGGGGCGACCAGGACGTGCCCATCGGCGAAGAAGGCGAAGTCATCGTGCGCGGACCGCAGGTGATGAAAGGCTACTGGAACATGCCCGACGAAACGGCTCGTGCGCTCCGGGAAGGCTGGCTTTATACCGGTGACATCGCCAAGATGGATGAAGAGGGTTACTTCTATATTGTCGATCGCAAAAAGGACATGGTGATCGCCGGTGGTTACAACATCTACCCGCGAGAGATTGAGGAAGTCCTGTATCAGCACCCCAAAGTGATGGACGCCGTCATCATTGGGATTCCCGATCCGTACCGGGGTGAAACGGTTAAAGCCTTTGTGGTGGCCAAACCCGGGGTGGAGCTGACGGAGAAGGAGATTCTGGATTTCTGCAAGACCAGATTGGCGGCCTACAAAATGCCCAAGGTGGTGGAACTGCGCGAGTCGCTTCCCAAGACCATGGTGGGTAAGGTCCTGCGTCGCGAATTGCGGGCCGAAGAAATGAGCAAAATACGAGACAAACCGCCACAGTGATGAGAGCTCAGGCTTGTCCGGGCAGGGTGCGGAAGGACCGTCGCAATCCGCGGCAGAATCGCCGAGTTGACCTTCCCTGCCAGACGGGCTCTCCAATCTCAATGGGCATAGTGTTGGGTCACGAGACAAACAGGATGGCACTCGAATGTTTCGGGTGCCAGTTTCTTTGGCCGAGCGGTTATGCTTTCCATCGTCCCGACCTATCGCTATAATGCAGCAGTCGTGGAGCGAGGTAGATGTTTTGTACGGCTTTGAATCAGATGGGGGCCGAGAGCCAGCCCGGCAATGAAACGGTGGGAGCCGGCATATTCCATGTCAGTGAAGGATTACTACAAGGTTCTTAAAGTCCGCAAAGATGCATCCCCGGATGAGATCAAGAAGGCGTACCGCAAACTGGCCATGAAGTATCATCCCGATCATAATCGCGGAGACTCAGTCGCTGAAGAACGTTTCAAAGAAATCAATGAAGCCTATGCGGTGCTGAGTGATGTCGAAAAGCGTAAACAATATGATATGTTTGGTGCGGAAGGGTTTCGCCGCCAGTTTAGTCAGGAAGATATCTTTCGGAATTTCGATTTCGGCAACGTCTTTGAGGAAATGGGATTCGGCTCGGACGATTGGTTGGGGCGAGCTTTTGGGGGAGCGGGCACCAAGTACCGAAACGCTTATGCCCGGAGCTCACAGTTCCAACCCCACCCCCACGACAGTGGCATCCATAACCGGAGGAAAACCAGGACCTCCGCCCAGGGAGCAGACGTCCAACTGGAACTGCAGATCCCCTTTCGCGACTCCGTACTGGGCAATGAACGCGCCATTAGCTATGTGGTGGGAGGACAGCAAGAACGCTTGGTGGTGAAGATTCCTCCCGGTATCGAGGATGGCAAGAAGCTGCGTATCGCCGGCAAGGGAGAAATCAGCCAGTGGGGCGGAATTCCCGGGAATTTGTACGTGGTGATCAAGGTTATCCCTCATTCGGAGTTCCGTCGTGATGGTCAGGATATTATCATCACCCGCAGCATCCGTATGAGTGAGGCCATGCTGGGAACCGATGTGGAAGTACCCACACTGGATGGGAAAACCCTGCGCCTCAGGATCCCATCTGGGACTCAAAGTCATCGAAAATTTCGTTTGCGCGGCAAGGGTGTTTCCGGTTTCCAGGGGAGAGACGCGGGAGATCAGCTGGTGGAGGTCATCGTGTTGGTTCCGGAAGCCGACTCCCCTGAACTTCTTAATCTTGCCAGGCAGCTTGCCGAAACGGGTAACTGAAAAGGCCACGCGGGCATTGTCTCAGTCGCCGGTTGGACTGGTGCCGCACCCTGAATCCTTATGCTCCAGCAGTTCCTCCATCAGGCCGCATGCGATTTCTTTATCCTGCAAAATCGGAAATACCCTCGTCGGAGCTCTCTGGAACTGGTAGGCAACCGTTATCAGTTGTCGTACCTGCAGCGGCAGTTGCTCCACCGCGGCGTTTTTGATCAAAGCCGGGCCCTGGCGCGCCGCGCCAAACGCTGCCTTGGTTCGGCCTGGCAAGCATCAAGGCTTATGGTAGACGGTCACAATGTCCAGATTACCGTAGAAAGCGCCATTCTGGAACGGCCGTTGCTTTTGGCAAACGATGGAGCCCTTCGCGATCTGGCCGGCCAATCATCGCGCTTTCGCATCACGCAGACGAGCGAAGTCGCCTTGCGGGCGATACTGCGCTTTCTGTCCGAATTCCTCCCTTGTGAAGTGCTGTTCCTGTTCGACGCGCCCATGAAACACAGCGGCTGGTTGGCTGAGCAGTATCGGCAGCAGCTCAAAGAATATGGCATGGTCGGCGATGCGCGCACCGTTGCCGTACCCGAAAGGGAATTCCGCTATGATCGCTCAGTAATAGCCAGCAGCGACCAGGCGGTGCTGGATGCCTCGCACGGTTGGTTGGATTTGGCTCGCCGAGTCATTGATCGGGCTGGCTGGAACAGACCTATGACGGACTTTTCCGGGCTGCTTCTAACTGCACCGGCGTCACAAAACGTATCATGGTATCTGTCACAGGATGGCATGCCGCTTGTCAAAAGCGACCTGCTATGCTAGCAGAGGGCTCAGGTGAGGTTTGGTGAGGAGAGCGCCTGGTTAGAGCCTTCATGAGAAAGGAATTCTGTCGAAATGGCTGAAATTGCCCCATTCCGTGGGCTGCGCTATAATCCCGCTATTGTACCCGATTTCGATGCCGTGGTGATTCCCCCATACGATGTGATTTCGCCTGCAGAACAGGATCATTACCATCGGTTGAACCCGTTCAACATGGTCCATCTGGAGCTGGGTCAAGATACCCTCCAGGATAGCGAACAGAATAACCCGCACACCCGTGCGGCCGCCTATCTGCACCAGTGGCAGGAAAAGCAAGTCCTCATCCGTGAGAGTGAGCCGGCGGTATACTACTATGCCCTGGATTATGCCGTCAGTCCCCAGCTCAGAAAGACCCGCTACGGGTTCATCTGTGCCTTGCGGCTGGAAGATTTCCGAACCGGATGTGTCCGGCCCCACGAAAAGACCTTTCAGGCCGTCAAAGATGAGCGCCTGCAACTTATGTCCGCCTGCCATGCCAACCTGAGTCCGGTGTTTGCACTTTACTCCGATGCTTCCCAGGTGGTCGATCATTACCTACAAGTCGCGCGCGAACCGGAACCCATCATCGATTATCAGGATTCCCGGGGACAAAAACACCGCATCTGGCGGGTTTTCGATCGCCGGACCCTGCAGCAGGTGAGGTCGCTGATGCGCGACAAAGCCATTTTTATTGCCGATGGCCACCACCGTTACGAAACCGCGCTGATGTATCGTGATTTGCAGCGAAAACTGCAGGGGACCGCCAGCAATCGGGCATCCTATGAGTTCATCATGGTTTATTTGTCTAACATGAATCAAACAGGACTGACCATCCTTCCTACGCATCGACTTCTGCGTCATCTGGCACCCTGGCAACCGGAGAAGTTTCTAGAAATGGCCCAACGATTCTTCCACTGTGAGAGCTATCCGGCCGATCCATCGGGAGCGGGAGCAGCACCGGGCGTCTGGCAGGAAACACTGATGGCGGCGGGAAAGGCCAAGGAAACCGGTATGGGTTTTTACTGGCAGGGCGCAGCCCAGTATCATTTGCTGAAAACCCGTCGAGACGTTGTGGATGCCTTTCTGTCCAGCCAGGATGTTCCCGCGGTTCTTCATTCTCTCGATGTGGTGGTCCTGGATCGAGTCATCCTGCAGCATCTCCTTGGTCTGTCGGAACAGTTCCTGGCCAACGCGGACAATATCCATTTCAAACATGATCTGACGGATGGCCTCACTCAGCTGCAGGCGGGAGGCTATGACGCCGGCTTTTTCATCAACCCGACCCGTATTGAGCAGGTCCAGGAAGTGGCCAGTGCTGGGCTGATCATGCCGCACAAATCAACCTATTTCTATCCCAAGGCCTTCAGTGGGTTGGTGCTCAATCCGCTGGTGCCCGATGAAGACATCAGCCTTTAGGATGGATTGGTGCTAACCCGTGATGCTCTCTTCAATGGCGATCTCCTGCTGCACCAGCACAAGGACGGCTACCGGTTTTCCCTTGATGCGGTCCTGCTGGCAGGACTGACGCACGTTGCCGATAGCGATCGAATCATCGATTTAGGCACAGGCTGTGGGGTGGTCCCATTAATCCTGGCGCATCGGAAACGAGGACAGGAATGGGTTGGTGTGGAAATCCAGCCGGAATTGGTGGAACTGGCGCATAAGAATGTTAATATTAATGGTTGGGATGCTCGGATCAGCATTGTGGCAATGGATTATCGAGAAGTGGCCAGTTATTTTCTCCCCGGGACATTCGATCTGGTCGTCAGCAACCCTCCGTACCGGCGTTTGAGCACCGGTCGTATCAACCCCAACCGTCAGCGAGCGCTGGCACGTCATGAGTTGATGGCTTCAGTGGACGATGTGTGTGCGGCAGCCAAGTTCTTGCTACCGATTGGTGGGCGTCTGGCGGTGGTATATCCGGCCACCAGGTTGGCGCACCTGTTGGCTGCGGCCGGCCGGCATGGATTTGCCGCCAAACGCTTGACGGTCATCCATTCGCGGGAGGGATCCCCCGCCTCCTTGGTTCATTTGGAATGTCGCAAGGCGGGCGGTGAAGAACTCCATATTGAACCGCCATTGCACATCTATCAGGCAGATGGCCGGTTTAGCGAGGCAGTTCAGCAGCTATATCAGAAATAAACCCACTGTTTGGGGAGAATAGGTTCTGATTCCCCAGAAGGAGAGTAATCATGGATCTGGGTTTGTCAGACAAGGTTGTTTTTGTTGCGGGCGGTAGCCAGGGTCTGGGAAAGGCGGTGGCCTTGGAGATGGTTCGCGAAGGTGCCAAAGTAGTGATTTGCGCCCTGGATGATGCGGAATTGCCCCGGGCGGTGAAGGACATCAAGGAGGCTACCGGTGGCGAAATCATTGGAATTCCAGCTGATGTGACGGATCCGGGGGAAGCTCGCGGCTTCATCCGCAAGGGGTTGGAACATTTCGGTACGGCCGATGTCCTCGTCAATAACGCTGGGGGACCGCCTGCCAAGACCTTTTTGGAGATCGATGATGATCTCTGGTACCACGGGTTTCGACTCAATCTCATGAGCACCATCGTCATGACTCGCGAAGCATTGCCGGCCATGATGGAGAAGCGCTGGGGACGGATCATCAATATGACTTCCATTGCGGTCAAACAACCCATCGATGGCCTGATCCTGTCCAATACCGTGCGTTCCGGGGTGATAGGTCTGGCCAAGACCCTTTCCAACGAATTGGCTTCGTACAATATCACGGTGAACAGCGTATGCCCTGGTTACACCATGACTGATCGAGTGCGCACACTGGCCATTGCTACCGCGGAGAAGGAAGGTACTACGCCGGAAGTGATCATCAAACGCTGGGAGTCCTCCATACCCATGGGACGTCTTGGCACGGCGGAAGAATTCGCGGCTTTAGTGACCTTTCTGGCATCGGAGCGGGCCGGATACATCACCGGAGCCTCCATCCAGATCGATGGAGGATATTACAAAGGCATCATGTGATCTGTGAAAGCATGCCCAGATACACACTAACTTTTTCAGGCGGCTGCGGGGTGCTCTCAAATGTTGAAAAAAGCTGTCGCAACCGTGCGATGGGTCTGGGGGCATTTGAGCGTCGGGTAGGAAGAGGTGTTTCCCCCTGTTTGCCGCAACCGCTTGCAATATTAAGGATAAAGCATGTCACAGAAGGTTTTCATTCGGTCGGTGGGCCGTTTCTTACCGGAGCGGCGCCTTACTAATCAAGATCTGGAAAAAATGGTGGATACCAACGACGAGTGGATTGTCACTCGCACCGGGATTCGCGAGCGACGCATTCTGGATCCCGGTTTGGGGAATTCCTATATGGCTACCCGGGCGGCCCAAGAATGCCTGCAACGGGTTGGTGTGGATGCGTCGGAGGTTGATGCGATCATCGTCGCGACCGTGACCCCGGACATGTTCTTCCCTTCCACGGCGTGTCTGGTGCAAAGGAACATCGGCGCGGATAAAGCCTGGGGATTTGACCTTTCAGCCGGGTGTTCCGGCTTTGTCTTTGCGCTCACCACGGGTGCCCAAATGATCGAGGCGGGTCGCTATCAGAAGGTACTGGTCATCGGCAGTGATGTGATGAGCAGCATCATCGACTATGAAGACCGCAACACCTGTATTCTCTTCGGCGACGGGGCCGGGGCGGTGTTGCTGGAACCCTGCCCGGAGCCCGGATTTGGAATCCTGGATTTTATCCAGCGAATCGATGGGGTAGGTGGAGATTTCCTGCACATGAAAGCGGGGGGTAGCCTTCGACCGGCAAGCTTGGAGACGGTTCAGCGCAAGGAACATTACGTGTATCAGGAAGGGCGACAGGTGTTCAAATTTGCGGTCACGGAAATGGCCGAAGTCTCTGCGCGGATTCTAGAGAGAAACGGGCTGACCGGTGCCGACCTGAAACTGTTCATTCCCCATCAAGCCAATCTGCGCATCATCGATGCCAGTGCCAAACGCATGGGCATTGAACCTGAGAAGGTGGTCATCAACATAGATCGCTACGCCAACACCACCGCGGGTACCATCCCTCTGTGCCTCTATGATGCCCTGGCCGAGGACAACCGGCTGGTCAAGGGTGACTACCTGGTGATGTCATCATTTGGAGCCGGCTTCACATGGGGAAGCGTCCTGATGCGCTGGTGGGAATAACCGGTCTCCCACATGGGCGCGTGGCATCTCCCGGCGTTCTGGGTGGAAGAATTCAACCTGCCCGATCAGGTTTCCGCGGCGAGGCGGTCGCCATTCAAGGCGCCCGCGCGATTCAGCAATCGTTCCCACGATCCGTCCACTTGGCGCTGGAATTCAGTAACCTGTTCCGAGGGCATCCGCCGAAACCGGCTTTGTAGCTGCAGGTATTCATCGACTGGGCGCTTGCGTCCGCTGCGGGCCATGGTCAGAGTCTTGCCGGTGAGCCGGAATACCCCGTGGTCAACCTCGTAGAGCACCACGATGCCGGCTTCCACTGCCAGTCGCCCGATTTTGACGGTGTCTTTGGTGGCGTATCCCCAGCCAGCGGGACAGGGGATGGATAGATAGATGAACCGTGTCCCTTTGATGTCTTTGGCCTTGAGAAACTTGTTGTACAAGTCACCGGGGTAAGACGAGGATGTCGTGGCCAGGTAGGCGAGGTTGTGAGCCTCCATGATCTGGACAAAGTCTTTTTTCGGTTGTTCCTTGGGTACTACCGAGGTGGTGGTAGTGATCGCACCGGTGGGGGTCGCGCTGGAACGCTGCACACCCGTGTTCATGTAAGCCTCATTGTCATAACAGACGTAGATGAAATCGGTCTGCCGTTCGGCAGCACCGCTCAGAGCCTGGATTCCCATGTCAAAGGTGCCGCCGTCGCCGGCCATGGCCAGCACTGTCCAGTCCTGCCGACCGGTTGCCTTGAGACCTGCCGCCAAACCGGAAGCCGATGCGGCCGTGCTGGCGAAAGTATTGTTGACCGCGTTTACGGCAATGGGAGTTTTCGGATAGATGCCGTGCAAGATAGTTAGGCAGCATGCGGGCAGGGTCACAATGGTTTTGGGCCCTAGGGCCTTGAGGATGTAACGGTAGGCAATGGGTAGCCCGCAGCCGGCACAGGTGCGAGTGCCTGGCATAATGTATTCCTGATCGGGTAAGTCCATGATAGCGGTCGACATAATCTAGTCCTCAATTGGGTAAATCATCCATCGCTTTGTGTTGCTTGGGGTGCGCGGTGCAGATATGTAACCCAGCGGGCAACACCGAAGTGGTCCAAGCGTGGCAAATCGTGCCTCCAGTTGGGATGAACCCCGGATGGGTCGCCTCCGAGCAGTCGTTCAGATGCCCGATCCCAACCAGCGGGGCCTATCCTGTGCGCTGTTCAGTGTTGAGCTCTCCAGGGTTTCTTCAGCCGCCTCGAGTAAATCGGCAGGCTTCACATCCTTTCCGCCCAATCCAACGATGTAATTAGATATTCTAGGACGATGCCCATTGTGGCTAAAAAGCGCGGCCTTGAGTTCGGTGGCCAGTGCCCCTTCATAGCCATAGCTGATGGCTTTTTCCAAAACTACGATGGCTTGCGCGGGTGCCACCGCCGCAGCCAACACCTGGCCGGGAAATGGCCGGAAAATCCGCACCCCGACGACGCCCGCGCGGATTCCGCGTTCGCGAAGTAAATCCACCGCCTCTGTCGTTTCGCTCACCAGGGACCCCATGGTCACAAAAAGCAACTGGGCGTCCTCGGTGTGGTAATGATAAAGCGGTTCCGCGTAAGAACGGTGGAACATCTCCTCAAAAGCACTGCCGGCTGCCGCAAGGTGCGGCCAAGAGCCTTCAAAGGTTTCCTGCAGGCGGCGGCGAAAGCCCATGTAAGCAGGACACATTTCACCTTGAACGTTGGGCAAAGGGTCGTTCATCACCACTGGATTCACATTGACCGGTCGTTCCGAGTCGAGATTGTAGGGCAGTTGGAAAGGTGGCAGAAAGGCGTCCACCTGTTCCTGGGAGGGTACTGCCACTGGCATCATGGTGTGGGAGAGCCGAAAACCGTCAAAGCAGACCATCGCCGGGATTAAGAGTTGTTCAGCAACCTTGTAGGCCAGGATCACCAGATCCAAGACTTCCTGGTTGTTCATGCAGTAGAACTGCATCCACCCGGTATCGCGCTGGGAGATGGTATCTTGCATATCGTTCAATATGGTCCATGGGGCGCCCAATCCTCGGTTGGCAACAGGCATCACGATGGGAGTGCGTGCTCCGGCTGCCCAGTGAAGTTGTTCGTGCATATAGGCAAGCCCGTTGGCGGCGGTGGCGGTAAACACGCGGGCACCGACCAGGGATGCCGAAATGCAAACGCCGAGAGCGGAATGCTCACTCTCCACTCGAACGAATTCGGCGTTCAATTCGCCACGTTCAACATATTCGGAGAGTACTTCGGGAATTTTCGACTGTGGAGTAATCGGATACGCGGCGACCACTTGGACTCTGCAAAGCTTAGCTGCCAGGGCCGCAGCTTGATTGCCCGTCAAGATAAGAGTGTTTTCCATCGAATCAGGATCCTTGTCTTCCAGTCGGCCTCGCTGTGACATTAACCCCCTCGACCTCCAGAAATCCAACGGGTCAAGGTGCGAGGAACCGAGTCTCAATGAGGAGGCGAACCATGCACTTACCCATAATAAGGCGCCACCTCAAGCATTCACAGGCCCTGCCGGGATTTGCCTGGCAGGTTATGATGCCGGTTGTCTACGCCCTCTTCAATTAATAATGGGTATACCAGGCCAAGTCAACCAGTGTGGACATGATGGCGAGAGCGAAGCCAGAAGGCCATGTTGAAACCATTTTCAGAGCGGCGAGACATCAAAAACATGAGCAGCAGGGAGTTCAATCGGTGACTGCTGCAGCGAAAAAATGAGAGTGGTACAACACCTGCAAGTAATAATGCAGGTGTTGTACCACTCTTGTAAGGGATTTGGGAAAATCGCATGCGTTTAGCGTTTGCCGCCCCGCTTGGAAGCCTTTAGGGGGTTCACTTTCATTTGCTGTTGGCTCTGGGTTTCATGCTTCACATGGGTCGCAAAATTGCAATGGCCGGCCTTCCATTTTTGCGCGGGGTTGGGATAACTGCTGCAATACCTACCTGCGGCGAGTTCGAGGACTCGATTGCAGCCGTTGCATTCGTCCACAGCCGGATAACAGGAACCTCCATTATACCCACAGCCAGCCTTTGTCATGAAGGCGCAATTCACACCAGTCTTCACCGTTGCACATACCATAGCGACTACCTCCAGAAGAATTATTGAGTTAATGTCGAGCTAAATCCCCCCAATATTAACCTCAGATTTTGTTCTGTCAACAGCATTCGACGAAGTTTTTCGCACCAAGGACTGTTGTTAGCCCGACGGTTGACTTTTGCCCCTGAGGCCCAAGGAGGTCGTCTGCAAGATGCAAGTCCCGCGCTGCTGGCAAGGCAGGTGATGCCCCAAAAGCGTACCATTTTGTACTTGACCTTTAACGGTAGAGTTGATAATGGTGGAACAATTGTTCGATTGCATCTACTTGCATAGTAAATTATGCCATATCACTGGATGGAGAGGGGACATGGATATAACGCTAAACAAACAACAAGTAGATGGAATCACTGGGATTCTTCATTCCTATCTGATTAATCCAGGGGTTGACTGCTGCTTGCTGATTGACCGATCGGGAAACTTGCTCATCAGTAAGGGAGACCCTCTCTCCATGGACACCGCCGCGCTGGCAGCGCTGACTGCTGCAAATTTTGGCGCTACTGAGGAGATAGCCCGTCTTATTGGAGAAAAGAATTTCACGCTGCTCTTTCACAAAGGGGAAAGGGAGAACATACACTTCTCAAAGGTGGGTGATCAGCTGATTCTAATCACTATCTTCGGTCACAATGTCTCGCTCGGTCTGGTCCGTTTGAAGGTTGAAGAAGCTGCTAGGA
>Ga0315286_10003660_pt1 | contig 14583 bp, 15 predicted proteins | sample YL17G10_0_MG_FD_205038 | JGI IMG/M metagenome (GOLD analysis project Ga0315286, IMG submission 205038) | Sediment microbial communities from Yellowstone Lake, YNP, Wyoming, USA - YL17G10_0 | ecosystem: Environmental > Aquatic > Freshwater > Lake > Sediment | place: USA: Wyoming | collected...
GCTTGATGCAACATAGAATTCCTCATGTCGGTATGCTAAAAAAATCTAATGTTACCCATGATATTTTTCTGTTGTTTTCGAGTTTTGTCTTTGACATAATGAGACTGCTTTCTTCGATTTTTTATGAATACAAAGACACCATATGCGTATCAACATGAAACTATATCACTGCCTATAGTTCGCATTGACACACTGGATGAAAATTACAGTTTACCTCTGCGGGAATTCTTTGTTGAAAACGGTTGCCAAGTATTTATTAACTCGTCACCTTCTCCACATGTTTCGTACCAAATCATCATTGGCGATTGGAATTTCGTGAAGCGTATTACTGATAGTATTCGTATCGATGCCCAAAAATCATTAATTCTTTTATGGGAAACTCACCCGGATGATGCATCTCTATTTACAAACGCAAATAGGAAAATTGCTTTAATAGATGTGACAACGTTGACTTCTGAATTACTGTCATCAATTCTAAAATTCTTTTTTGTTGAACAGTCGAACATAAGGAATTTTCAAAAAAAAGACGCAGGATTTGAAAAAGCCCCAAAACTACGTGAGGAATTACATGGGGTCAAACATATCCAAGATTCAACGAGAATCGCTCATACAATAACATCAATTTTTTCACCTCCTGAGACATCAACAAAAAAAACCGCGCCTCATAAGAAATTCACTATGAATAAATACATTACTGTAGTTCTTATACTTTGTATATTCATAACCCTTCCTATTGTCTATTGCGGATTATCCTTCATTGGAAGCATTGGGTTCCTCTATCAAGGGGCAACATGTCTACATTCTATGAAAAAAGATTGTGTCATCAAAGCATCGTCTACCTCACGTATTTGGCTAACACACAGTCATCAATCCTTTCAATTTATATCAACTCCAATAGTATTTTTCCGACAGGAACAACTAATAAAACCCTATGAGCTTCTCTATGTATTTATTGAAAAAAGTATCGCTATCGAAGAGTCTATTGCTGAAATAGGAGATAGCGCAAACACCTTTGCGTTATCATTTTTCCCATCAATTTCAACTTCACCATCTGACGCGGCAACTGTTGTGGAAGTAGAAAAAATGAAAACAAAATTATTTGCCTTACAAACAGATCTTGATCTTGCGTACGTATTACTTACAAACATAATAAAAACACGTCCATTTCCGTTATCTGTAACAACTGTAGACGCCTTCCTTTTGCGTGGAGTTACATACATTACAAAACTTCGAGACAGTATGAATACCTTTAATAAATTACTTATGTTATACCCATATAGCTCTGGGTATAAGGAGCCGATGACAATACTCGTGTTACTTCAAAATAGTGCGGAACTCAGGCCAACAGGAGGTTTTATTGGATCACTCATGGACGTCACAATTACTGATGGGAAACTATCCAATAGCACTATTGAAGATGTGTATACGGTGGATGGACAATTACGTGGTCATATCGATCCGCCAACGCCTATTGCTGACCTACTGAACCAGGAACATTGGTACTTGCGAGACAGCAACTGGAATCCGGATTTTGGCGAAAGCGCCAAGCGCGCATTGTGGTTCTATGAAAAAGAAACCGGGAAAACTCCGCAGGGAGTTATTGGAATTACCACCTCAATAATTGTCAAGTTATTAGAATTGACTGGTCCAATTAAATTAGTCGATTTCAATGATCAAATCACTGCATCAAACTTTTACGCAAAAGCCATCTTTTATACGCAGGAAAGCTTTTTTCCAGGTTCCACTCAAAAAAAGGATTTCTTAGGAAGTCTTTTTACTGCTCTTACAAGTTCTTTGATGGGGGATAGACATCTGTCCGGAATGAATCTCTTTGAATTATTTCAAGCTGGACTGCGGCAGCGGAATATTCAACTCTATTATGTCAATGGTGAAGCGCAACAATTAGTCAATCAATTTGCCTGGAGCGGAAGCCTGCCTTCACGAACATTATGTGGAGAAACTCCTACTTCCCAGCCATGCCTTACTCATTATGTTCATATCAATGAAGCAAATGTGGGGGTAAACAAAGTAAATTACTTTATCAAACGGCAAGACAGGCGGGATATCACAATAGAGGAATCTGGAAAAGTTTCTGAGGTATTAACGCGAACCATCATGAACTCATCAGCCAATGAACCCGGAACCGGAACATATCGGACGTATGTGCGAATTTTTATCCCAAAAGACGCACATATTACCTCATTTATGCTTGATGGCATACCTATTACAACAAAGAGTATTCAAGGGGGGAAACAACTTACCCTTCCGTATGGAGAATTAGATACAACAAGTTTTCCTAGCTATACGGTATTAGGTGCAGCAATTGATGTGCCTGCCGGAAAAGAACATACCATTCGTGTCACGTACGATAGAACATTTTTTGGAATTCAAAATGCTCACAGTATTGTGATGGAACTGTATGAGCAAAAACAATCTGGTGTGGACAGTGTGCCAACGCTCATTCGACTTCGATTTCCACCAACATGGCAAGCAGCAGAAACGGATAAAACAGCTACGCTTTCGCTTGCAAACAATGGGTATCTCGAGTACAATAGCTCATTACTGCAAGATTTCTATGTGAAGGTGTTCTTGAAAAAATAATATGAGCAAACATACCCTGTCAGGCCAAATACGAATAGTTGTAGGAAAAAAGGTTAAAACACTGCGGGCTTTAAGTCAGCTTCCGGCAACCGTGTATGGAAAAACTACCAAACCAGTCACTGTCAGTATTGCGCTTTCTGATTTTCAAAAACTCTACAGCGAAGCGGGAGAAACCGGTCTTATTGAACTCACTATTGAAAAACATATTCATCCGGTTCTGATTCATATGGTACAACGCCATCCGGTGACACGTGCCATTCTCCATGTAGAATTTCATGAAGTAGATCTGAAAGAAAAGGTGCACGCAGATGTACCTGTTGAATGTATAGGTGTTCCACAAGCAATAAAAGACAAACTTGGAGTGCTGCTTACCCTTATTGATCACATTGAAGTAGAAGCACTACCAACGAATCTTCCTGAAAAAATAACAATTGATATTACTCACCTTGCTGCTGTTGATGAACAAGTCACAGTGCACGATCTTACTATCCCAACTGACGTTTCTGTGATAACTGATCCAACAGTGATTGTAGCAAAAATTGGTGCATTTATCGTGGAAAAAGAACCTGAACCAGTTGTTCCGGCTGAAGAGACAGTACCACCTGCTGAAGAAGGGGAAGCAAAAGTTGGAGTAGAGGAAACCCCAGCTACACCTGCAAAAGAACCACCGCAAGAAAAGTAATCTTATAACCCCATTTCTTTTTGAATTTGGCTAATGAGTGTATTATTCGGATCTAATGTTTGTGCACGACTAAGATATGCCTTTGCTTCATCAAGTCGCTTCAGTTCATAGGAAGCTTGTGCAAGTTGAATATATCCATCTCGGTATTGGGGATATGTTGAAATAATCTGTTTCCAATATTCATATGAACGCTCCTTTGCGGAAGAAGCGTAGTCCCATTCTGATAAAACATTACTAAATTCTGTTTGAGCTCCTAATACATTCGTGGCAACAGTTATTTGTTTGGCTGCTGCAACACTGTTACCTTGCATATACAGGGCTTGTCCAAATCGAATATATGAATCAATGGAAAACGGATTGTTTAACAGCGCTTTTCTATATTGATCATACGATTGAGGCATGTGTTGAAAAGAAAGGATATTGACAATAAAAAAGGCTATACAGACCATCCAAAACAGAGCTTTTCCTCCCTGTTCATACTTCTTTGCGGAGAATATTCGGGAAATGTGCGGGAATAATGTTTTGTTTACTCGTGATAAAATAGCTGTAAAATTCATATCCTATATTGATAATAGGCACATAGTAATCCTAATGCAAGGGCATATGCAAGACAACAAAAAACGAATTGAGGCTATTTGGAAGATTCTAAAGACCCAATATCCAAATGCACATATCATGCTTTCTTTTTCAACCCCCTGGGAACTATTAGTCGCTGTTATCTTGTCAGCCCAATGCACAGATAAGCAGGTCAATATCGTCACAAAAACTCTTTTTAGTAAATACAAAACACTCACGGACTATACGAACGCAAATATCAAAGAGTTTGAACAGGATATCAGATCAACTGGTTTTTACCATAACAAGGCAAAACACATCATTACAGCTGCACAACGCATACAAGAAAAGTTTGATGGGGCAGTACCACACACTATGGATGAGATACTCACACTTCCAGGTGTAGCAAGAAAAACCGCCAACGTCGTACTATCTAATGCGTATAACGTCATTGCTGGCATTGCAGTTGATACACATGTCATGAGGCTAAGTGAACGGCTTCAACTTGTGTCCCAACGAGCTTATGGCAATCCGGTAAAAATTGAACAGGAACTGATGGACATCATACCCAAATCTGAATGGGGGAATATCACCTATCGTCTCATTGATCATGGCCGCGCAATATGTAACGCAAAGAAACCGCGTTGTGGAATTTGTCCACTTCAAAAAATCTGTCCATCAGCCCAACCTTCATAACACTCCTTGTTTCAGAATCATAAATATGATAGTCTGTTGAAAGTTAAAACTGCCAATACAAAGGAGTATTATGCCAAAAAAAAGCATTGCGAAATCCCGCCAAGCAGGACGAAATAAAACAATTCAACTTCCTCAAGAACTTCCGGAAATGCAGCATGAATCATCTTCTTCTCCTTGTTGCTGCGGAGTCTGCGGTATGTCTAAAACCAAAAAAATTGCGATACTTCTTGGCATAGTCATATTATTTTTGGTTGCTATAAACCGCGGGTGGATTGTGTCAGCTATTGTCAATGGAAAACCTCTTTTCCGGTGGACTGTTAATGCTACCCTCATGTCACGATTTGGTCAGCAAACCCTTGAAAACATGATTACAGAACGGCTAATTGCTGATGAAGCCAAAAAAGCAAATGTAGCCGTAACACAAACAGAAATTGATGCAAAAGAGCAAGAAATTCTCAAAAGCTTTGGTGAAAATGTCACCCTTGATGAGGTATTAAAATACCAAGGAATGACGAAAGCTGATTTTGATGAACAAATCAAACTCCAAATGCTGTTAACAAAGCTTATTGGAAAAGATATCGTCATCACAGATGAAGAAATTGCAACCTATCGAGCTACTAATGCGGCATCACTTGTAGCCACAGAAGAAGCTGCTCTTCAAACTGAAGCACGAGAAGTTCTTCTTACACAAAAGGTTGGAGAAAAAATCCAACCATGGTATACGGAACTTCGAAATAAAGCAAAAATATTTAAATTTGCACAATAAATAATAGGTATGCCATGGTTTTTAGGAAGGGGAATTATCCCAATAATAGTGTGGTCGTCCTTTTGGAAAGGATTGGCGCTCTGGCATGCAGCAAAACGAGATGAAAAATGGTGGTTTATTGCACTTCTTTTGATTAATACTGTTGGAATTTTAGAAATCTGCTATTTAGCATTTATAGTAAAACTTTTTTCTTCTTCCAACGCCCCTCCAAAACATTCATCACGAAAACGGTAACGGATAATTTGTATTCAAAACAGTAGATTTATAACTCTATGAAAACATGGCAAAAACTCAAACAGAATCCCGCATTATGGAAACAGTATTTTATACGCGAACAGGTAATTAAGGCACTTCGTTCGTTTTTTGACGAAAGGAAATTCCATGAAGTGGAAACACCCATCCTTATTGGGAATCCTCCAGCAGAATCGTATCTCGACGTTTTTGAAACGACTCTTTTGGACCGTCACCGAAATCCGAAGAAAGCATATTTATCGACCTCACCGGAAATACCCTTAAAAAAACTCATGGTTGCGGGTATTGGGAATTGTTACAGCATCACCAAAAGCTTCAGAAATACGGAAATGCAGAGCCATACCCATAATCCGGAATTTACCATTCTTGAATGGTATAGAACGCAAACTGCGTACACAAAAATCATGGATGATTGCGAAGCATTCATACTCCATATTAATTCAGTGCTTGGGCATGGAACTACGTTGACCTATCAAGATAAATCGTTTGATCTATCAAAAAAATGGCAACGGATATCAGTGAAGGATGCATTCAAAAAATGGGCGCGTGTTGATCTTATTGAATTTTTTGACATAAAAAAAGCAAGAAAAATATGCGCAAAGAAGGGATATGCAGTAACTGCAACAAACACCTGGGAAGAGCTGTATAACCAGATATATCTTAATGAAATTGAACCGTACCTTGGTGTTGACCAACCAACTATTATTTATGACTTCCCCGGTTCCGTGGCGGCACTAGCCAGAAAAAAACCAAATGATACGCGGTTTGCGGAACGGTTTGAATTTTATATCGCGGGACTGGAATTGGGAGATTGCTATGGAGAATTAACGGATTGGAAAGAACAAGAAGAACGATTTAATACTGAGCTTGTCGAAATAAAACGACTAGGAAAAACAACGTATGACTATGACCATGATTTTATTAGTGCTTTGAAAGAGGGGATGCCGGAAGCCAGCGGTATTGCCGTTGGGGTAGACAGACTTGTCATGTTATTTGCTGATGTGGCCAATATTGCCGAAACGCTCTTTTTCCCAGTTGAGGACCAGTTTGAAAAATAATAGGCTTCGTGGGATAATACCAGGATTATGGCAACCATTTCTACTGCTGATTTTAAAAAGGGCATGTTCGTTGCGTTTAAAAACGAACCGCACCAGATCATGGAGTTTCAACATGTCAATCCCGGCAAAGGTTCCGCATTCGTGCGAACTCGGCTCAAATCACTTAAAACCGGTAAAGTCCAGGAATTTACCTACAAATCCGGAGAATCAGTAGAAGAACTTCCCGTAGAAACCCATGAAATGCAATATCTGTATCCGCAAGGGGAAGGATATGTGTTTATGGATAACCGCACGTATGATCAGGTGACAGTGCCAAAACTTCTGATTGGTGATTTTGTAAGATTCATGAAGGAAAATGATACCTATCAAATCCTCATTCATGAAGAGGACGCAATAGGAGTACGACTTCCAAAAAAAGTGCGGCTCATGGTTACTGTTGCAAATGAAGGGGGAGCAAGGGGAAATACGGTTGGAGGAGCCTTAAAAGCAGTAACACTGGAAACCGGAGCAGAGGTCAATGTACCATTATTTATTAAACAAGGTGAAATGATTGCTATTGATCCCGAAACCGGGTCGTACGTTGAACGCGCGTAACACATTTCTATTTGACACTTCTTTCTATTTGGGCAACAATGGATAGTATATGGATGAACAACCACTCTCTTATGAAGAAACTCCTATTATTACTCCAACCCCCGAACCCGCACTACCACCCCAGCCAGAGGCTGGTCCGCCTTTGGCGGAAGTAAAAAAACCAAATAAAATTCTTGGGTTTTTCAAAGGCTTGGTATTTTTTATTATTCTTTTTGTCATTGGATTTGTATTAAGCGGGTATCTTCGGGATTTCTTCAGCAGAACAATGACCACTGGACTATCGCCGACACCAACACTTTCTCAAAAGCCACTCATTGAATCAACGGGCGCCGGGATCATACTCTCTCCATCTCCCCAGGCAACAGCCACACCAAAGACCTATTCAGTAGTAAATGGACTTACAAGACAGGCAGTTGCGGATATTTCTTTTACTCTTCCGGGGTCTGTGCTTCCTCCAATCTGTGATGGATCTGCATGCGGATCACAGGGGACGTATCTTCCCGGAGGAACGCGGTTTACTATCGCAGCTCGCGGGTCTGGACAAGTACTCGCGGATTTTAGAGAAAAAATAATTAGTGACGCCGGCGGAAAACCATTTGTCGTTAGTCTTACAACGATTGCAGGAAAGCCGGCAACTGAATTTACGACCGCTCAAATTGGATCAACCATCGGAGGATATGCATTTTCACGCATGCATGGATACATGATTGAAGTCACTGATACGCTATCTCTTGAAATCAATCATTTTTCTCCAAGTGGCATCACCACAGACTTTGCAGCTGACGAAATTGTTTTTAACACTATTGTACAATCGCTCACATTTGGAGGAATTCAAAAGGGAAGTATTACAAATTAGGCCAAGAAGAAACAATCAGAGGTGTATCATGTTTTTTAGGTAGTTGTCCCCAAATCGATTCTGTCACAAACGGCATAAATGGATGAAGTAATTTTAAGATGTTTATCAAAATATGCCGATATACGGCAAGAGCTTGTGGATCTCCCTGCTTAAACCGTTCTTTATTTTCTTCCAAATACTCATCAGCAACCGTGTGCCAGGTAAAATCATAAATTACTTGTGCAGCATCTGAAAACCGGTATTTTTCTATATATTTCGTTACTTCAACAATAACAGTGTTGAGCTTTTTAAATACCTCTTTGTCTTGGGAAGGTAAAGTTGCATCCATTGTGTTGTCATAGAACGGCAATTCTTGTTTAACTCCTTCCATATTCATTAAAAATAATCGCGCGATATTCCAGAGTTTATTTGCAAAATTACGCATTCCACGCACTTTATCTTCTGATAAACTGATGTCATTTCCAGCAGCGGTTCCGAACACCAAGGTCATACGGAGCGCATCTGCTCCATACTGATCAACCATAAGAAGAGGATTAATTGCATTTCCCTTGCTTTTACTCATTTTCTGTCCCTTGGCATCTCGGACAAGTCCATGAAAATAAACAGTTGTAAAGGGAATATTGCCTGTTTCATAAATCCCAAGCATAAGCATCCGACATACCCACCACGGTAAAATATCATATCCTGTTTCCATGACAGAAGTTGGATAAAATGTCTGAAAATCTTGAAGGCTATGAACTTTCAGCGTAGCAAACGGCCATTGAGCACTCGAAAACCAGGTATCAAACGTATCAGTGTCTTGAATAAGATGTGTTTTTCCGCAGTTGGAACACGCCTCTGGCGCAGTTCCTTCTATGACTGTCCATGCATCACAATCTTGGCACTGCCATGCGGGTATCCGCATACCCCAAACAATCTGACGGCTAATATTCCAGTCATGAAAGTCTGTCAACCATCGTATGGCATGATTTTCAAAACGTTTCGGAGCAAAAGAAACCTTTTTTTCTTTTATCGCTTGTATTGCTTTATCTGCAAGTGGACGAATTTTTACAAACCACTGAGATAAAGGGAGGGGTTCAAGAATAGTCCCGCATTTGTAACAGCTTCCCACACTATGTACATACGCTTCATCAATATGATCCATCATGCCACGAGCTGTTAATTCCGCGACAACTTTTTCCCGTGCGGCTTTCACCCGTAATCCTGCGTAGGGACCAGCAAGAGCTGTGAGTTTTCCATCGAGTCCAATAACTTGTTTCATGGGTAGATTGTGTCGTTTTCCAATTTCATAATCTGTCATGTCATGCGCTGGTGTTACTTTCACAACTCCTGTCCCAAATGCAGGATCAACAACATCGTCCGCTACAACGGTGAGTTTTACTTTCCCATTGAGTCCTTCAAATTCAATTTCTTTTCCAATCCATTCTTTATATCGTTTATCTTTGGGATGAACTGCAACTGCTGTATCTCCAAATTTTGTTTCCGGTCGAGTCGTGGCAAGGATAAATGGACCGTATTTCATGTAATACAGCTTGTCAATCTGTTCCACGTGCTTGACTTCAAGATCAGAAAAGCTCGTCCCGCATTTCGTGCAGTAATTCACAAGCCGTTCACCACGATACACAAGTCCGTCATCAAACAATTTTTTGAATGTCTTGTGCACAATGGAAATAATTGCCGGATCCAGAGTGAATGTTAAACGGGACCAATCAAGAGAAAACCCGAGCCGCCGCAGCTGATTTTCCATCGTACCGCGGTTTTTCTGGACAAAATCCCAAATTGCCTGATACAAATCTTCCCGAGAATAATCAAATCGGCTTTTTCCTTGTTTGGCGAGATATTTTTCAAATACGAATTGCGTTTCAAATCCGGCATGATCAGCTCCTGGAACCCATAAGGTTACATCGCCTTTCATCCGGTGATAGCGAATCATAATGTCTTCAATTACGTACATCGCATGGCCGAGATGAAGATCTGCGTTGGCATTCGGGGGAGGAAGGATTATGGAAAACATTTGGCCGTCACCCGACTCTTTAGGACAAAAATATCCTCCCTTTTCCCACATGGAATATATTTCTGCTTCAACTGATTTTGGGGTGTATGTTTTATCCATAGATTAAAAAGGCCTGCTCGATGGTCCTCGACGATGATAACCAAGAAGTTCTATAAATCGTTGATTGTTTGAGTCCGACTCTATTATCTCATGATTCATACACTGGTATTGTAATCTAAAGCAAAGAGGAGAAACAAGAATGGGGTTATAACTCTTCCAGTTTAACGCTTTCGGATTGCTTGCCTTTGACAAGCTCAAGATATTTTTCTGTGGTTGAAAGCCGTTTGTGACCCACAAGTTTTGATAGCGTTGTAATGGGAGTTCCCGCCATCAGATGGTGAGCAATAAACGTGTGACGTAAATCATTGACTTTTGCCCCTTCAATCCCGGCAATTCTGAAATACCGATCAATTGCTGTACGGATGTTTCGAATCAAAAGCGCTCTTCCGGTTTTGGTAATAAAAAGAGCATTACTTTTTGCTCCATCTCCCCGGATAACTAGGTATTTGGCAGTTGCATCTTGTGCAGCTTTGTTCAGTGGCACACTGCGTTCTTCATGCCCTTCTTGAAAAGAAATATGAAGATCATTACCTTTTACGTCATCTGTTGTTAGCGCTGCTAACTCTCCAATGCGGATACCGGTTTGCAAAAATAGTTCTACAATTGCATACATGCGTACATCCCCTCGACAGGCATCCCGAAGCGCACGGTATTCAAGCTTAGATAGAATCCGAGGAGGTTTCACCTCGTAATGCGGGTGTCTTATCTCAATTGCCGGATCTGTCGTAATTTTTCCTGCTCCTTTGAGAAAGCGAAAAAAAGTTTTAATGGAATTGATCTTCCGAGAGACGGACTTTGGAGTATAGTTATCGCTCGCTAATTTCTTAAGAAACGTTGAGAGTTCCTCGAATGTTACCTCTTTAATGGACTTTTTTCCCATGGACTCCAAAAACCCTAGCATTTGCTCGATGTCTTTTTTATATGCTACGATGGTAGCGCGGGCACGTCTTCGAGAGGAAAGGTATTCGATGAATTGATCATTGGTTGCTTTAAAATCTGTACTCATAATAAATTTTTGTTGAGCAGAGTAAATATATCGGGAGGTTGTTTGTACGTTCTAAAGCCTAACCCGAAGACAGGATTAAAGCCTATAATATCATAGTTTTGTGGCTATTGCAAGGACGGGAAATGAGAGTACTATGACCCATAAAGCACACATTCCACTTTTCCCTCTTGTTGCCATTGTGGGGCTTCTAGTGACCATATTCGGGCTTTCACAGTCCGTTGTCCGGCTCATGGGCAGAAAAAGCCTGCTTAAAGCAAAACAGGAAGAGTTGGTACGACTCCAAAAGGAGCAGGAAAATCTCCAAAACAGGCTTACCATTGCCCAAACTCCTGAATTTATCGAGAAAGAGGCCAGGGAGAAGCTCAATTTGGGAAAAGCGGGAGAGACCATCATTCTCGTGGAATCCGGTGACATGCAAGCGCAAATTCAGAACAAAGAAACAACGGCAGTGCCAAACTGGAAAAAATGGTGGAATTTGTTCTTTTGAAGAAATACACATCTTGATATTCTATTTTCGAACCGCTAAAATATACTTAGTACTTCTTAATATCGGACATATGTTTTATGGCGAAATCTGATGAACGATTAAAAGCAAGAGAATTACGTAGGATCGGGGTGAGCGTAAAATCAATTGCCAAACAACTTCATATTGCAAAAAGCACAGCGAGTCTGTGGGTAAGAGATATTATTCTTTCAGTGGAACAATTAGAACAACTTCGACAACAGAGTATAAAGGGCGGAGAGCGCGGAAGGTTATTGGGGGCTTTGAAACAAAAAAATGATCGGCTACTACGCATAAAAACTGGAGAAGATAAGGGGCAATTGCTCGTTGGTGGTTTAAGCAAAAGAGAATTATTGCTTATTGGCACAGCATTATATTGGGCGGAGGGAACAAATAAACAGAGAGAAATTGCTTTTTGTAATTCTGATCCCTATCTTATTCTTTTTATGATTCACTGGTTAGGCGCATGTTTTAATATCTCAAAAAATCGTTTTTATTGCAGCGTTGGTATAAATGAAATTCACAAAGAACGCGAAATGATGGTTAAATCACATTGGTCACACATTACTGGTATTTCACTGTCCCAATTTAGAAAAACAAGCTTTAAAAAAGTAAAGAACAAAAAAATTTATGATAATTTTAATGAGCATTACGGAACCTTAACCGTAAAGGTGACAAAACCAGGGCAGATTTTTTACGATATTTTGGGTATAATAAGCGGACTGTCAAAAGTAAAGCCAGCGTAGCTCAGTGGTAGAGCGGCGCCTTCATAAGGCGTGTCTGTCGCAGGTCCGATCCCCGCCGCTGGCACATTTTTAAAAAGTTACAATGTGAACTCTTGCTTGAAGAAGGTTCGTGGTTGCTCCTAGCTGTGATTTCATTTGTACTTGATAGAGCTTGTTTCCGCTATCAAGCGTTACTCCTGATGAGATAAATAACTCCGGACCTGCTCCTGACATAGTCATTTCCGAGTACCAGACCGGGTGTTTATCTGTTGCATTAAAAAGTCGCACATATACAGTTTGGCTTCCTGATGGAACACTTAAACTTGCTTCAAACGTCACTTTTTTGAATTTTCCATAGAGCCTAGTATCTATATATGCAGCAGCTCCTTTCACATCTGTCCAATCGGTGGTGGTATTTGTTCCTGTTCCTAAAGGCACATAAAGTTCTTTATTTGTAGCACTTACTGAAGATGTCGTCGTATCTGTTGTACCAAGAACATTTGGTTTTGTTTGTTGGAATAACAGTAACACAAGCACAATAAGAACTATGACAAGCAAAAAAACAAGAAGAGGGATATGGGAAAGAGGGGAAATTTTTTTTGACTTCATAACCTTATTCTAGTATACCCATCGTATACAGAATGGTCAAAACGAAGTATAATAACAACGTTCTTTTATTTACCGCGGGGTAGTGTAAAGTTGCACAGGAGGCTCAACAATGGGCCCATCAGTAAGAAATTATTGAATGAGAATTTGGCTATATCGGTGAAATCCCAATCATTTGAATGGATAATACCGAGGAAAGATCTTGAAATTATTTTCAAGAAATCCGTAGAGACTATACGCCAGATCCCTCACAATTCAGTGAGGGGATGATATAGTCCGACACTCTAAGGAATTGGAGACACAGATGCATAATCTCCTAGTCCAGGTGCGATTCCTGGCCCCGCAACCAAACAACTTTCCAGGTTTGGAGGCTTTGAAACAAACCCTGTCCCACTAAAACGAAATGTGCTAATGTTAATATAGAGAGAAGGTGAGGAGAATGAAATTAAAGAAAGTTTCTAAATGGTTAGTTGTACTTGGAGCTATAGAGGTGGGACTAATGGGTGTCATGAATTTCGACTTAATTGGAAGCCTATTTGGTAGCTGGCCAATGTTAGTTAAGATTATTTACATATTGGTCGGGGTTGCAGGCCTTTGGGGAGCTTACGCCATGCTTACAAAAAAGAAGTAAGCAAGGGTGGTATTTATTATCGAATAGCCCACGCAACAAAGTTGACAGTGTGTGGTATACTAGTTTCCACAAGTTAATAATGGCCATGGGAAGATTGATTGGGATCTTCCTGTCAATGTAAATTGAGGCTGACAGGGCTATCCGCCAACTGGCGGAATGTCTTATCCAGAAGCTTATCTGTAAAAATAAAGCACCATGTGTCGCGTTTCTGCAGAGCATGTAATAAGATTTCTTACATATCCCTTGCATATGCGAGGGATTTTTTGTGAGAGATGAAACAAGGTGGTACAGCCTCATGTTGTAGGCCCTTGTAAATTACCAATCACATGGTTATTTACATGGGCTTATTTTTTTTAGGAGCATAGTGAAATGGCATCACAGGGATCTCCAAAATCCCTATTCCAGGTTCAAATCCTGGTGCTCCTGCCAAAGTATTATTAAATGAATTACAATAAAGAAAGGAAGCATTATGAAACGAATACTATCAGGCATTACTCCAAGCGGAAACGGAACGCTCCATATTGGTAATTATCTTGGTGCAGTCAAACAGTTTATTGACATGGCGCGAACAGATGAGTGCTTTCTTTTCGTGGCCGATTTGCATGCCATTACGACCATTCAAAACAAGGGGCAACTTCAAAAGAATGTTGAGTCTCTGATTCTCAATGAGCTTGCTTTGTTAAAAGGGTTTTTGACTCCTGAAGAATTTGATCGGTTAGTGTTTTTCCGTCAGTCTGACATTGCCGGCATTCATCCGGAACTTCAGACGATTCTTAATAATGTAACGCCTCTTGGACTATTGAAACGCGCGCATGCGTACAAAGACAAACTAGCAAAAGAAACGACGGAAGACGAAATTAACTTGGGGTTATTTAATTATCCAATTCTCATGGCCGCTGATATTCTTTTGTATAAACCGGGTTTGGTTCCTGTTGGGAAA